>Ga0209777_10003673_pt1 | contig 18800 bp, 10 predicted proteins | sample FrelakmetHBP12HB_FD_187147 | JGI IMG/M metagenome (GOLD analysis project Ga0209777, IMG submission 187147) | Freshwater lake sediment microbial communities from the University of Notre Dame, USA, for methane emissions studies -HBP12 HB (SPAdes)... | ecosystem: Environmental > Aquatic >...
CTGCCAATACCTCGTCGAGGCCCCCTTTTTCTGCCTGACCGCCGAGGTTTGGCGCGAGCACGTAACCGCATCCGGCCAGAAGCTCCAGTTTTCCCGCACGGTTACATTCGAGGTCAAACGGCCTAACCGGCTCCATGTTGAAATACGCTCGCCGCACTCGGAGCGCGGTTTCTGGTACGACGGCAAGTCGCTGACGGTGCTGGACCGCAAGCGCAACCTCTTCAGCACGGCCCCCATGCCAGGCACTTTGGATGCGGCGTTGGACCAGGCACATGACCAATTCGGCATCGACCTGCCGCTCATCGACCTGGCGGTCAGCGATCCCTACCAAAATGCGACCTCCAACGTACTGAAGGGCACGGATTACGGGCGGGCACCCGTGCTGGGCGTGGATTGCCATCACCTGGCCTTCACGCAGGAGAATGTCGATTGGCAAGTCTGGATCCAAGACGATCCCCAGCCGCTGAATCGGAAGTTTATCATTACGCACAAGAACGAGGAAGGGGCACCCGAGTTCACCGCGTTCATCACCCGATGGGATTTGACGCAGCGAATCTCCGACTCCGATTTTGTGTTTGAGCCGCCGCCTGGAGCAACCAAAGTTGAGATGCAGCCAGACCGCGCCGGAAGCAGGGAAGAACGCAGTTCCAGGCCTTTGACTCCCCTGACCAGTCCAAAAGCCAAGTAGCCAACGCCTATGAAGATCAAAATCCAGAACCAACCGTGGCTCCTGTCCGCAGCCATACTCGCAGCCGTCTTTGTCTTCTCTCCCACTCTCCGAGCCGACTGGGGCAGCCTGCGCGCCAACAACCGCAGCCCGGCGCGGCGGGCGGAGGTCGAGCATCGTGAGACCGAGCGGCGAGTCCAGGAGCGTCGCCATGTGGACACTGAGGCCGATCGCCACCACGCCTTTTATTGGTCGGGCTGCTACGCGGGGATGGCCGTGGGCGTCTTGCCTCCAGGGTACGTGCAGGCTTCCGTCGGGGCCGTTGGCTATTACTATTACGATGGCGTTTACTACCAGCCAACGACTTCGGGCAATTACGTCGTTGTGGCGCCGCCCGTGGGCGCCATCGTCCCCCAACTGCCTTCGGGGGCAGAAGCGATTGCGGTCGGCTCGGCCACCTATTATTACGCGGGTTGGGCTTTCTATTTGCAGCGACCGACTGGCTTTGCTGTTATGCCAGCCCCATTGGGAGTAGCCGTGACAATGCTCCCCCCTGGGGCGGCTCCAGTGGTCATCAAAGGGATGCTCTACTACCTGGCCAATGATGTGTATTACTTGCCCGTTATGCAGGGAGGCGTCACGGTCTATGTCACGGCGCACCCGTGAGCATCAAGGGGGCAGTTAAGGACAAAGAACTGGCTGCGCACCTGCCCGCTTTCTTCCGCACACTCTCCGGCCAGAAACCCTCGCGGGAAGACATGGAAAAGCTCCTGGGCATCATCAAAGAGACGCGCCGGCCGTGACCGACCCGCGCAAATTCAAAGCGCCATACTGCACTCGCAGCTTGCGCGCCATGCCCCGCGGAAACGAAACCCTACAACATGTCAAAACCACACACTTGCTTGACACTTGCTCGGGGGTGAATTCATGGACGTGTTTCGATACGAACGGTGAAGCGACTTGAATGCCCCGCGCCACGATGCTGAAACTGGCCAAATCTCGGCACTGCATCATTTCTTACCGTTATCAGCAATCGGCAAGGTTGTAGAGAACGAATAGCGGGGTTTGTTTTGCGACATTATCGCCAGGGCGCTCAAGAATTCCTGTGAGTCTCTTAACCCAAGCAGTTCATGCACGGGAATAACATCGGTAAGATTTGGGTTTGCAATAGTCTTAAACGCGAGCACGAAACGGTTGGTTGTGGCACTTTCCGCGCTGACGAGCGAAATGGTGTTTGTTTGCGTTGACGCTTGGGGCAGCGGGATTTGATATTGCTTATATGAATCACCTTCTTCAACGAATCCGTGCACAATGCCAAGAAACATTGGGTTGCTAATATGTCCATCCTTGTCGGGAGTCCAGACAACCACAGTGGCGCCAGAATTCCCTGGCGAACTATGAATATCGATAACGTGATGTCTTATTGCCGTTGTGTTTGAAACCGACTGGAACCCTAATCTTGAGAGGTGTCCCATGCGTATCGTTGGAGTGTTCTGTGGATCTGTGTAGTCCGCAGGGTATGACCAATACGCTGGCTGCATACAAAGCATCTGCACGATCAACCCTGGAACGACGTTTGCCGTGGTGATGTTCGTAGGCGTGACGATCGAGTCCTCCTTCATTGTTATTACGTCTGCACCATCGCGGACTTCAGGCGGCAATGGAATCACCGCAAGGTCTAATCCGCTTGGCGATATCCAATAGTTTCTTGGGGGGGCATGCTTTAGCGGAACTTTGACGTACCTCGGTTTCGCATCCGGTCGCATGTTGATTTTCAGATAGAGGCCGTCTAGTGGGTCGCCAGTCTCCTTGTCTTTGAGGTTGTGCAGCGCCGTGACAGCACAAACGAACGCTGGACCGGCATTGTTGGTGGAGACAGGAACGAAGAAGATGGACGCGCTACCAAATATCTTGAAGTCGTTGCTACGATAGCCAAGCAAGAGCACAGATGCTTGTTTCCCTTGGTCTGGGAATGTTTCGTAAATGCTTTGGCCGAATGACAGGCCAGCGCAGCAAAAACAAACTGAGAGCAACCGAAGTGCTTTTTTGGTTTTCATATCGTGTTGTCAGTCGAGTCAAGCGCGTTTGCGTTCATGCATTGTTGGACGAACGATTTGCCAGAATACTCCCACCTTTTTCACCCATCTTTTCTGCGCTCCCTTCGCCGAGTTGAACACTTTTCTACAACTTCATAAAGCGGTTAATGGTATTTTGCTATTTAGCTTGGCTTCGCTCTGGGCTATCAGAGCCACCGCGCCAGGTAGCCTCGGCTTGCCGGGGTTAAACCGCGGGGCAATCGAAATTAGCGCCATGGACGAGCAGGTCACACACACCTTCATGGTCAAGCCCTAAATACAAAAATGGGTCCGTAAGTATTGCAACCGCAGTATGTTATTCGACCCACCTCGGGTATACATGGGGACTCCTCCGGGGTGCCACCGGAAATACACCATTGGCGCGGACCGAACGTAGCAGAGTCAGAGGCGGGTGGATGGGCTCTTCGCTGTTCCCAGTGGAATAGGTCTCCGCATTCGTGGTCATCCGACGGGTCCCGCCCTCGGCTCAAGAGCTCATAATGATCCGTCATCCCTCAGACTAGGAGGAGGACACCCTTTCGCGGCGACTGGAGCACAAGTCATTTATTTCCAAGCCCTTAGAGAGCAAAACCCGGTTCATCGCTCATTCGGATGGAAGGGTTACTGGGCTTGCCTGAAGGATCACGCGCCAAGCGGTGCCCCGGCTCTGGCCCCCTATTGCTCCAACCCGCACCCGACCCTCCCGCGGGCCGCCCCGGAGACTCCCCGTAGTACCTCTGATTCAGATCAGAGGTACTACGGGGAGTCTCCGGTGGGGCTCCGATGGGGCTACGGAAGGATGGGCGGGCGGTAGGGGAGGCTGTTCCCCCCATTACCCCGAAAATAGGAGCTAGTTGTTGATTATGAGAGGGATGCCTTTTTCATGCTCAGTGGTGTCCCTCCGAGGCACAGGGGTTTCCACCGAACAGCGAAGAACCCCCGCGTGGAGGCACTGCCGGAGTATTAGCGGAGTTCTGGATTGATACCGTGGCCGATCCGTGAAACCGTTCGGTCAGCGCGTCGGCATGAACCTGGGCTCTTTAACTCACTTTGCAGCCGCCATGTTGTTGGGCGGAACCGCCGCCATGGCCGGCAGCCAAAGCACTGCTGTCTTTGAAACCGTTCAGGTCGCGCTGCCGGGCAAGGCGGGGCCGATCCTGACGAATATCGCGGGCATGTTTGGCCGCCAGTTGCAGCGGCGATGCAGCGCCAGAATCGTGCGCGACGGCTCGGCCCCGTTCACCCTGGAATTGGCTATCGAGCCAGGGATTGGCAAAGAAGGCTTCAGAATTACCGGCGCTCAGCAAGGCGGCGTTCGCATTGTGGGTAACGACGAGCGGGGCGTGCTCTACGGGGTTGGCAAATTCCTCCGCACCTCCCGTTACGAGCGCGGGTTTGCGCCGGGGGTCTGGCGCGGGGTCTCGGTGCCGGACAAGCCCTTGCGCGGCATCTACTTCGCAACGCATTTCTACAACTATTATCAGACCGCGCCGGTCGAGGAAGTGGAGCAATACGTCGAGGAACTTGCGCTCTGGGGTGTCAACTCCGTGTCCATCTGGTACGACATGCATCACTTCAAGAGCTACGCTGATCCGGAAGCCGCCGCTTTTCGCAGCCGCTTGAAACGGATTCTGCAGGCCGCGCGCCGTTGCGGGATCGGGGTCGGTTTGATGGTTATCGGGAATGAGGCCTACGACGACAGTCCCAAGGAACTCCGGGCCGACCCCAGAGCGCAGCGCGGCGGCTTCTACGACGTGGCTGTTTGCCCCAACAAGCCGGGCGGCCTGGATTACACGCTCAGGATTCTGGGCGAACTCTTCGACTGGGCAAACGATTTAGATCCCGAGTATGTTTGCATCTGGCCCTATGATCAAGGGGGCTGCGGCTGTGACCTGTGCCGGCCTTGGGGCGCGAACGGGTTCCTCAAATGCGCCGAGAATGTTTCCGGCCTCGCCCACAAGAAGCTGCCGGGGGTGAAGATCATCCTTTCCACCTGGATGTTCGACACCAACGAGTGGCAAGTGCTGCAGAAGGCCTTCTCCACCAAACCCCATTGGGTTGACCTCATCCTGACGGAGTCCGCCGGCTTTGCGCGTGAGGGCATCGCCGGGATGCCGACCGTGGGCTTCCCGGAGATCAGCATGGAAGGAATGTTTCCCTGGGGAGGGTTCGGCGCCAGCCCGCAACCGCAGCGCTTCCAGGCGGCTTGGAATGCCGTTAAAGACAGCGTAGCGGGCGGATACCCCTATTCCGAGGGCATTTTCGAGGACATCAACAAGGTCGTCTGGTCGCAGTTGTATTGGAGCGCCCGGACGCCGGTTGCTGAAACGTTGAGGGAGTATATCGCCTACGAGTATTCGCCCGCAGTGGTGGAGGAAGTGCGGAAAGTAGTGGCCACCCTCGAACAAAACCACCATTTCCGCTGGTGGCCGGGCGAATTGGCCGGGGTCAAATTGCAGTATGACTGGTTCCCCTCGCGCGGCGCCAAACCGCAGGCCGATCCGGGCGCGGAGGAGGCCTATGGGGCGGTGAACCTTGTGGACGCGAGGCTCCCGCTCTGGGCCCGACACTCCTGGCGCTGGCGCATTCTCTATCTGCGGGCGCTGCTCGATAGCGAGCTTAAGAACAGCCCCATGAAGCCCACGCCGGCGTGCGAAGAAGCATTCCGAGAGTTGAACCGTATCTATGGGCTGACGGACAAAGCCGATCCGGCAGTCAGGTCACCGGCGCGGCCGTAGCTTCCTGCAGTCTCCCCGTAAACTTCTTGCTCGGGCACGGGTTTTCGGTTACTGCGGCGTGTGACGATGTTTCGTGGTGTACTGAGTTCCTCAGCAATTCATAACTTCGGGTCGGGCGACCGCCCAAAGCCAGTCGTCGGCCAGCAGGTAGTCAGATCATGGCACAGACCAATCCAACGGCGGATCGGGGCGGTCCTATTGTGCGGGTCACTCGCTTTCAGCATTGGGGTCGTGACTGGAATGGCCGGACCCAAGGAAACGAACCTGGCCTTGGGCCGCCCATGCAAAGCATTCTTCTCCTACGACGGGGACGGTTGGTCTGTGTCGAACCTCACGGACGGAGCAACAGGGGCTCTGGGCTGGAGCAGCAAGGCGTTCTCCGCCTGGCCGGATCATCGGCTTTACCCGGAGTTCGTCACGGTGGACCTGGGGACGAACTGCGCCATCCGCCGCGTAGTCCTGTATCCACGAGGCGATGGTGCCATGGCGGGGAAGGGATTCGCAGAGGACTTCACCATCCAGGTCTGCCGCGAAGGCGAGCCCTGGCGAGTGATCGTGGATAAGCGGGGCTACCCGGAGCCGTCGAAGGGTGACGCCCTGTCCTTCGAGTGCGGGCGGGCGGAAGGCCGCTTCGTCAAGGTCGAAGCCACCCGCTTGCGCGAAGTCGAACCAGGGACTAATCGCTTTCAGTTGGCCGAAATCGCGGTCATGGGGGAGGCCGGGGCAAGGCCTGTTCCCGAGAGGAAACCCGCTGCAGTCAAAGGACCGGCAATGGTCGGGCACTTGCGCTGCGAGAACCGCGAAAATCCCGTCGGGATGGACGCCGAGCAGCCGCGGTTATCGTGGTGGATGCAGTCTCCGGCGCGCGGACAACGCCAGACAGCCTACCGTGTGCTAGTGGCGTCAAGCCCGGCTCTGCTTCGGCAAGGGAAGGGTGATCTGTGGGACAGCGGCAAAGTGACCAGCGACCGCTCGATCGCAGTCGTGTATGGCGGGCAGCCCTTGCGATCGGGTCAGGCCTGCTGGTGGAAGGTCAGACTGTGGGATCGGGAGGGTGACCAGACCGCCTGGAGCGACCCGGCGCGGTTCGTAACCGGGAAGCTGGAAGCGAAGGACTGGCACGGCCAATGGATCGGTGCGGATACGGTTCTCCAACCCGCCGCTGCTGACCTGCACCCGGGCGTCGGCGCCTCGATCCACACGACGGCGAACATCGGCACCCGCCCCGTTTATTTGCGCAAGGCGATCGAGGTGACCAAGCCCGTGCGGCGGGCTATGGTCTTCTTCTCCGGGCTCGGGTTCTCGGAATTGTACCTCGACGGCCAGAAAGTCGGCGACTATGTCGTCGGGCCGGGCTTTACCACTTACAACAAACGGGTGCCGTACTTGGCCTTTGATGTAACGGATCATTTCACGCGGACGGGCCGCAAAGCCCTGGGGGTAATCCTGGTGGACGGCTGGTACGGCAATGGGTTTGGGCACAACTTCGAAAAGAACGTGTATGTGGACAAACCGAAGCTGCGGCTGGACCTCCATCTCGAACACCCGGACGGGACGGAAACAGTAATCGTTTCGGACGGGAGTTGGAAATGGTCGGATGGCGAGATTACTTGTAGTGGAATCGCCCAGGAAGACATTGACCGGCGGCGCGCGCGGCGGGGCTGGGATCAGGTTGGCTGCGACGAGAGCGACTGGCATCCCGTGGCCGTAGTGAAAGCGCCGGAAGGCCATTTGGTCCACCAAAAGGAGGAGCCCTGCAAGATTGTCGAAGAGATTCGCCCGGTGAGCCTGCGCTACGACCCGCAGGCGAAGACGGCGACCTTCGATTTCGGCCGCGAGTTCTGCGGCTGGGTGCGGTTTCGCACAGCCGGTCCGGCAGGCACCTCGATTTCGGTTACCACAATACCCACAGTGGCATTGCCGCGGACCAGCCAGTTCATCCTGGCCGGCACGGGCGGCGATGAGGTTTACGAGCCACGGTTCTTCTACGCCGGCATGCGACAGGTCGTGATCAAGGGGGCAGTCCGTCCGCCCGCTCTCGAGGATCTGACCGGGTGCCTGGTTTCGATGAGTTGGTCGCCGTCCGGCTCGTTCCACTCTTCCGATGATGTCGCCAACTGGCTGCACGATGCCACAAGGCGAACCGTGGTCGCCTACACAACCTTCCTGCCTAACGACCCCGTGCGGGAATGGAAAGCGTGGATGCAAGACCCCCAAAACATGTTCCGCTCCACAGTGTACCTGTTCAATGCCCAAACCATGTATGAGCGTTGGCAGTGGGACATCATCGACGGGCAGCGGCCTGACGGAAGCAGCCCCAACATCGCCCCGGGCGCTTACTTCGACGATTACAACAGCCCGTGGTGGGGCGGCTGCCTCGTCTGGGTGCCGTGGCACTGGTATCAGTATTACGGCGACGCCACCCTGCTAAAGGACAGTTATCCGGCGATGAAGCGTTACGTGGAATTCCTGGGGACGATCGCCAAAGGCGGCTTGCAGGATTGGGGACTGGCGGATTGGTGTCCCGTCGAAGAAACGCCCCGCGCGATCATCAACACGCCCGCGTATTATCTCTTTGCCACGATCCTCAGCCAGACGGCCCAAATGTTCGGCTACAGCGACGACGTCCGCCGCTATGCCGAGTTGGCCGAGACTATCCGCACCGCATTCAACCGGCGCTTCCTCGACCCGGCCACCGGCATTTACGGTCAACCAAGCACGACTGCCCAAGTCGGTTATCCGATTACTCCGGTTGGCGGCAAGGTGCCCCATGAGATTTGGTGGACGGGTGACCGGCCCTGCACGCAGGCTGGACAAGCGTTGCCGTTGGCACTGGGGATGGTTCCCGAGGAACATCGGCCGGCAGTGAAGAGGGCGTTGCTGCGGGAAATCGCCGCGCACCGGAATCGCGTCTCCACCGGATTCGTGTCCACGTCCTATCTGCTGACCCTGCTCGCCGACGAGGCGCCTGAAATCGGTCGGGCCATGACTGCCGCCCAGGATTACCCGTCCTGGTACGGCATGACCGCCGGCAGCGACCAGGATCTGCTCAAGGAAACCTGGGCGGGCGGGCAGGCGCTCATGCCCTCGCTCGGCGGTAATATCGTCGGCTGGCACGCGCAGGCGCTGGGGGGGATCCGTCCCGATCCGGCTGGGCCAGGCTTCAAGAAGATCCTGATCAAGCCGAACATCGTGGGCGACCTGCACTGGGTCGAAAGCAACTACGATTCCATGCATGGTCGCATTGTCAGCAATTGGCACAAGCGCGGTGACCAGCTTGTGATGGAGGTGACGATTCCCGCCAACGCCACTGCGACCGTGCTTGTGCCGGCGAAAGATGCCGCCGGAGTGACCGAATCCGGCAAGCCCGCCGCCAAGGCGGAAGGAGTGAAGTTCTTGCGCCTCCAAGACAACACGGCGGTCTATGCCGTCGGCTCCGGAACCTACTGTTTCCGATCCACGCTCCCGGAAGCCATCAACTAAGCCACCAAATGAACAACAGAAATCGACTCTCTATGAATCTCTTTCTGCGGCGCACTGGGATGGGGAGCTCATCGCGTAGCGATGGACTGATGGTAGCCGTGGGGCTTCAGCCCACGGTTAGACGCGTCGGCAGTATCGTGCGTCGCGTAGCGACGCTTGATACACACGCCTCGGTAGCGAGACAAACTCGCGCAGCCAGACTAAGACCGAAGTCCTCAGGCGTCGCTAACGCGACGCCTCCACATCTTGGCGCCGTGAAACCGTGGGCTAAAGCCGCACGGCTACTATCGCCCCACCGCTACGCGGTGCTCTTCGCGGCTTCATTGATCAGCTTGGCCAGCCAATGCCAGGCCAACGTGGCAGTAATAGCCGAATTCCGACTGGGGGCTAGCACGCCGCAGATCACCTACACCGGCGGCCCTGAAACGATGGTTAACGCTGCCGGCAACAACAGAGAGCTGAAGCGGGAGGGTAACCCGCGCTTTGTGGCCTCTGCGCCCTCGGTCCCATCTGCCAAGGGCGCCGGTGCGCTGGAATTCGACGGGAAGAACGACGCCTACGTTCGCACCGGCGCCCTGTTTGGCCTCACAGACCGTTTCGGACTGGAGGTCTGGGTTAACGCCGCCGAGGCATCGGTCAAGGGCCTCAAGGGTGTCGTGGCCAATGGCAATGGCGCACGCGGCTACGTGCTTGGGCAGAGCGGCGACCGCTGGGTGGCCTTCGTCGGCTGCGTCGGCGCATTCGATATCGGACCAGTCACGCCTGGCACGTGGACACACCTGGCGCTGGTCCATGACGGCAAGGAACTGGCTGTCTATCTGGGCGGCGAGAAGGTTCGCTCTGCCGCGCCCACTCCGGCGGTCGATCCCGTCTTTCGCATCGGCACGGCGGGCTTGCCCGAAGAACACTTCAAGGGCCTGATTCACATCGTGCGCGTCTTCACCCTCGGCACCAGTGGGCTCGATCCCAACAACGATTTCCTGCTGGATAACGAGCTTCGGCAGAAAGCGGCGCAGCAGAACCGTGACGAGCAGTCGGCCTTCATCGGCCGCTTGGGCCAGGCTCAGCCGGGCCTGTCCGCGGTCAAGAAGCTGGACCTCCAGCCAGCCGCCAGCGACTGGCTAATCGCGCCTCCCGACCAACCCGTCCAGATCCAGGTGGAGCCTGCGGGTGACGGACAATCGGCGCGACTCGCGCTGGGCAACGGATTGATCAGCCGCTCCTTCTATGTTGGTCGCAACCTGGCTTGCTTCAGTTACCGCAGCTTGCGGAACCGAGCTGAGTTCATCCGCGCGGTCAAACCCGAGATGCGAATCAAGCTCGACGGCATCTGGTATGAAGTGGGTGGTCTGGTCGGCCAACCCGAACGATCCTATCTGGTCGAGGCCTGGCTCCAGGACATGAGGAGTTCACCGAACAAGTTCCGGTTCACGGGCCTGACGACCGATCAACCGATCGAGCGCCATGCCTGGAAGCCCAAGTTTAACGCGCCTCAACTGCCTTGGCCGCCCAAGGGGTTGAGGGTGTCCATGCATTACGTGCCGCCCGAGGCAGTCGGCCCTCGCTACCAGAACCTCAAACTGACGGTGCATTACGAAATGTACGAGGGCATTCCTGTGCTCTCCAAATCCTTCACTCTGGAGAATAGTGCGGGCGAGCCGGTGCTGGTCGAGGAGATCGAGACCGAAATCCTGGCCGTCCCGCAGGACCAGCTTGAAAACATCCATTCCGAAAGCGACTACTCTTTCCACCTCGCCAACCACTCCCCGGATGATTGCCACGCGATGGGTGCTCATTCCAAAGCCATTGACTGGGATACGCCGCTTCACCTGGCCGGCCGGACCACGACGGATTGGCGCGTGGACCCGGAACATGATTCCTGGGCACATCCGACGGCCATCGAGGACAAGTTCCTTGGCCATACCTTCCGCAATCTGATGGTCAGCCGCATCCCGGTAGGGCCGGCGCAGCTCGTCCCGCCGGGCCAGGGCTTCCAATCGCACATCACCTTTGAGCTACTCCAGGACAGCAGCGACCGCGAACGGCGTTCGCTCGGGGTGCGGCGGATGTACCGCACGCTCTGCCCGCAGGTCAACGAGAGCCTGCTCGCCGCCGGCTCTCCCTCTCACGACCCCGTCCTGATCAAGAGCCTGCTCGACCAGATGGGCGAGTTGGGATTTGAGAGCTACTGCATCACTTGCTGGCCGGGCGTCAGCCACGACAACCTGAACCCGGCCTATGTGGCGAAGTGGAAGGCCCTGGCTGATTACGCCAAAGCCAAGGGGATCATTATGAGCGGCTACGAACTGATGGTCGCGTCGCGCGGGCGCGGCGCGGAGCAGGACTGCATCGACCCGGCTACCGGCAAGCCCGGCAGTCCCTTTGGTCAGTCTGTCTGCCTGGGAACCAAGTGGGCCGACGACTATTTCGAGCGGGTTTGGCAGTTCATCGACCAGACTGGGTTCATGGGCATCGCGGTGGACGGTCCCTATCACGGTTGCCCCTGCGGCTCCACCGCGCACTTGCACCACCGGGGACTGGCGGACTCCCAGTGGGTGCAGTGGGAATGCCAGAAGCGGATGTTCGAAGAAGAACAGCGGCGCGGCATGGCTGCCGGGGCGCCCGATTGGTACTTTTGGAACGGGCAGTCCAGCACCAGCCTGGGCTTCCGCGAAGCCAGTGCCAACCTGCCACGCGAACTCGGTCTGCTGCTCTATCGCCAATACATCTACGACGGGACGTGGTTCAAGCCGCCGACCATGGGTGGCATGGGGATCGGTCTGATTGGCACCTACACCGATGACCCACGCGCGATGCTCGAGCCCTTGGACCAGAACCTGCAGTGGTACGAGTTGAATCTGGTCCAAATGCTAGGTTCAGGCTGCCAGCCCAATCTCCGCGCCAACCGGCTTTACGATACGGAACGGACCCGGAAGATGGTCCACAAATGGATCGATTGGTACAAGCAGCACCGTCCCATTCTCATTTCGGACATGATCCACGTGCAACGACCCGATGGGCGCGACATCGATTGCATCTTGCACGTCAACCCACAGCTCAAAGAGAAGGGCTTGGTTATGTTCTTCAATCCGCTGGATGAGACCATGACCCGCAAGGTTCGTCTGCCGCTCTATTACACCGGCCTGAGCGACACGGCTTGGCTCCGCGAGCAGGAGAAAGGCGAGGCCAAGCCTTACAAGCTGGACCGGGATTACAGCGTGGAGATTGCAGTCACACTTCCGCCGCGAGGAGTGACTTGGTTCCTGATCAGCGGCAGTGCGAAAAGCCAATCCGACCGGTAAGCAACTTACAAACACAAGGACAATTCTCGTGATGCATACCCCTTTAACAACGCAGCCGCCGGTCTCCCGGCGGAGCTTTCTCGGCCAAAGCCTGCTGACCGCGGCGGCGGCTGTTACATCGCCGATGGTCTGCAGCCTCAGGGCTGTGGAGCAAGTGGCCGGAACTACCATGAAACCGATCGACCAATCATCACTGACGTTACTCAAGGAACTGGCCGCTGCGACCATCGAGTCAGCCCGGGTCCGGCCGGACCAATCGCGTGGCGGCACTGGGCCAAACAAGACCGGTATCACGCTCATCACTCCCGGTGGTAACTATCCGGCCCTGTGGACGCGCGACTTCGCCATGTCGCTGGATTGCGGGCTCATCAGCGCTGCGGAGATCCTGCCCCAATTGCGGCTGATCGCCCGATGCCAGAACGGCGAGAAGGAGCGGCGGTTGCCCAGCGGTGGGATCATTCCGTCGTTCGCCATCGTGGATCACGTCAACCTGGCCGGCGGGGCGGTGTTTTATCCGGGCACCTATTCCTCGGGCGAAGACCAGGGGGCGCCACCATGGGGTCCGTTGCCGCCGATCGATGATCATTTCTATTTTGTCCACATCGCCTACGCGCTTTGGCGCGACTCCGGGGATGCCAAATTCCTCCATGAGTCGATTGGCGACCGCAGCCTTCTCGACCGCCTGGAGCGAGCTTTTCACTCGCCCGCTTCCGATCCGAAGACCGGCGCGGCGGTGACGACCAAGGAACGTCGTGCCGTTGGTTTTGGCTTCCAGGATTCCGTCTATTTGCTGGGGGCAATGTCGTTCACGACCCTGCTGCGATATCGCGCGGCCCGGCAATTGGCCGGTCTGTGCAAGGCGTGCGGAAAGGCCCAGGTAACCGCTGAGTACACGCAAACGGCCCAGAAGATCGCCGCCCACCTCGTGCCGGTTTTCGGCGACCCCGCCAAACGGGACGGCTGGCTGCTGGCGGCAACCGAGGTATGCAAACAGCCGGATGTGTGGGCGACCTTGTTCGCCTTGCACTTGGGCGTGCTGTCAACGGAAGCGGCTGAGCGCGCGAGGAAGACCGTGACGGCGGCAGTTCGAGCGCCTGGTAACAGCATTGAGTATCAAGGCGCGGTTCGACACGTGCCGTCCGACGGTTACTTCCGCCCGAACCAGTGCTGGGAATCGGGTGGCGGCGGCGTGAACACCTATCAGAGCGGGGCTTATTGGCACACGCCAACCGGCTGGCTGATCGAGGCCCTCCAGGCCACCGATCCGGCGCTCGCCCTGCAGGTGTGTGATCGGTACATCAACCACCTGCGCGAAGGTGATTTCCGCAAAAGCGGCGGCCGGGGCGCACCCTGGGAGTGTTTCGGACTCGACATGGCCGGTGCCCAGAATCCCGTTTACATGACTTCCGTCACCTTGCCCCTGGCCGTGCTGCAAGGGATGTTGGCGAAATCTTAGTTGCTTACTCTGCCGATCCACGAGAAAGGCCCCCAATGAGCACGCGGAGCAAATTGAAACTCACACTTCTGGTCTTATGGTCGCTGCCCCTGGCGGCACAGGCCGATCTTGACCCAGAGGTAGCCGAGACACCGATAACTGCCACGCGATCCGGGGCGACGACCTTGGAACGCCTCACGGTTTCGGTTGATCGGAAGGTTCTCAACCCGGTGCGCGAAAAGAAGGCCACGGCGAAATTGACCCTGACGGGATTCTATTCGGACGGCTCCCAGCGCGCGCTACGTCGTTCGGAGGCGGTGATCAAGGCGAGGACAAAGAGCGCCAGCGGAAATGTGGAAGTTGTCACCATTGAGGGCGGCAAGGTCGTAGCTAAAGAGGGGGGCATTGCCACGATTGAAGCAGTGCTCTTTCAACACGGCCGCCGTCTTAAGGCCACCACTGATGTGGTGGTTGCCCCGTTCTATCGGGACTATCACCAGACCTTGGTTTTGAAACTCTTCCTGGGCATGGAGGGGGAGCCGGTTGAACGCCTTGCCAAGGAACCCATGTTTCAAAGAAAGCACGATGTCATCTGCACGTTTGAAGGGGCCCTGGAGGTCATTCGGAAGACCGATAATCTGACCCGTGGCATACCCAAGATTGTCTATCTGGTCGGCTGGCAAAAAGGAGGACATGACCACGGGTATCCCGCGTGGAGTGAAGTGAATCCTCGGCTGAAACGGGAGCAGGACGCCGATGCGCTCCAGAGTTTGCGGTGGCTCATCCGCGAGGCCAGGAAGTTCAACACGACGGTGAGTTTGCACCTCAACATGGTCGATGCTTACCGGCAAAGCCCATTGTGGGATGAATACGTAGCAAAGGACTGCTTTGCCAGGGATTCGAGCGGCCAACTGCTCGTTGCGGGAATCCAGATGAAGGGGGAAGACATGTACAACGTGGTCTATCCCCGAGAATGGGAAGCAGGGCTGGCGCAACGCCGCATTGACGGATTGATCCAGCTCCTCCCCGAATTGAAAGAGGGACACACCATTCACGTTGATGTGTTCGTTGCTCAACGCGAAGGTGGCCAGCCTATAAGCCCCTGGCATGTCAAACCCGAGAATGGCGGTCTGACTCCGGACAAATACGTCGAAACACAGCGCAAGATATTCAATTACTGGCGCGAACGGGGATTTGATGTCACCGGCGAAGGGATATTCTGGGCACACCCGCCGGGCGAAGGGTTCACCGGACTGCAGGCGATGTCCTGGTGGTATCCGAACGATTTCAATTACCAGATGCAGATACCGGAATACCTGATGGCCAGAGGGCGCACTCACCGTGACGGCGATGGTGATTTCCGCTTCGCCTCAAGCATGCACGGTGAAGAGATCTACCTTAAGGACAAAGAGAATCCGCCTGGATTTCTAGGCATGTTCTGCCGGACCACTTTGCCGTGGTATTACCTGAGTCGGTTGGAGCGAAAGACGTTTGAGAACAATGTCCTGAATTATAGCGATGGTGTTGTGGCGCGAACCGAAGAGGGCACGAACATCATTCGTAAAGGCACATTCGTCTTGCGCGAGAACGATAACCTGTTCGTTCCTGCCCTCTGGAGGAAGCGTGAGATTATCGCCTACAGCAAGACTGGCTACCAGGACAAATCGTGGGAATTGCCTGCCGAATGGAGCAAGATCAAGAAGATCGATCTTTACAGAATAACCTTGGCCGGATGCGTGCTCTTGAAATCGGGGGTTGCTGTCACGAATTCAACACTGCGCTTGTCACTTGGAGCTGATGAGGCTATCTCGGTCGTGCCAGCAGGAACCCGGCTTTCCAGCAAGAGATGAACCCCTAAATGGCCAAAGCTAGGTTAATGGTTCATGGGATTTGCGCCCGAAAACCCGCTCGTAAGCGCGACAGAATGGACACACGTGGTTTTCCACCTGGCGAACCAGCGAATATGCCGCGCCGGCCTGGTTCTTTCGCGCATTCCGGCACACCGGACAACGGAGGCAGATATCGGCCAGAGCCACATCCAGTCTGCTGTTTGCTTTTGGTTTCATTGAATCGTGGTAACTGTCATGTTTGAAGCATCATACTTGAGGCCTTTACCTAACCGGAGATTACCGGAGCCGGCCAGAGAAAACAGCCCAAACGTTGGCCAGTGCACGACCTGGTCGGCAACATGGATGAACACCCAAAACTCAGATTCAGAAGTGTGAACCCTTGTCTTCCATGACTCGCAAAGAACGATTCCTGACCGCGCTCAAGGTGCACCAGCCTGACCGGGTGCCGATGTTCGACTTCCTCTTTCAGCAGCCGCTGTATGAGGCGTTGATTGGACGGCGGCCAGAGACCTATAACGGGCGGGATGCCGTCGCTTGCGCGCTGGCGCTGAATCATGACGGCGTCTGGCTGCCGTTCGGCGGGTTCAGCGGCTACCAGCCGAAGTTCCTGCGCGAGAACGTCTATCAGGACGAGTGGGGCACAACCTACCAAAAGGACGCGGCATCGTGGCCAATTGACGCACCGATCGATTACCCTATCAAGACGCGGGCCAACCTCAGGGGCTATCACCCGCCGGACCCGGCGTTGCCTGGGCGCGAGGCCGAGATTGTTGCCGCGCGCGAGATGGAGAACGACGGCATCGCCCTGCTAGGCGGGGTGCAGGGGCCGCTGACCACGGCGTGGCTGCTGATGGGCTACGAGAACATCAGCTTTGCCCTCTACGAGGACCCGGAGCTGCTGACCGAGGTGTTCAGACTCTCAAATGAGTTCTTCAAAGAGGCGGCGCGGCGCTCGGTGGCGGCGGGTTGCGTCGGGATGTGGGTCAGCGAAGACCTGGGGGACAGTTGCCGCGGTTTCTTCAAGATCGACCATTACCGCAAGTATATCCTGCCGCCGTTCGTTGAGCTGGTGGATTACGTGGCGGGTTTGGGTGTGCCGGTGCTGCTGCATTCTTGCGGTAATATCACGGCCTACCTGGATGATTTGGCACAAACCAGGATTAACTCGATTCACCCCATGCAGCGCACGGCCAAAATGGACTTGCGCAGAGTCAAAGAGAAATACGGCCAGCGCTTCTGCCTCATCGGCAACATCGATTCATCGCGCACGCTGCCGTTTGGCACGTCGGCGGAGGTGGCGGCGGAGGCAAAGGAGGCGATCGACATCGCCGCGCCAGGGGGCGGCTACATCCTGGCCTCTGACCATTCGCTGCACGACGGCATTCCCGTCGAGAACATTCGTGAACTCTCCCGTGTTGGCACCGAGTACGGGGGGCGATACTACCAGAGAGGAGGCCGGATGTGAAATTGCCCGTGCTTATGAGCAGCCGTGAACGCGTTAAACGCGCCATCCATTTTCAAACCCCCGACCGGGCGCCGGTGTCTCATGCGGTGCTGCCCGCGGCCCAGCTAAAGTATGGGGCGGCGCTCAACGAGATTCTGGCCGAATATCGCGAGGATTTTGGGTGGGACTACATGACCGACCTGCCGGTCGAGAAATATCCCGCCCTCTACAAAGCGGGGCGTAACCGCGATGCGTTCGGCACGGTTTGGCACGTCGAGTGGCCGGGCATTTGCGGCATCCCGGTCGAATGGCCCATTGCCGAGCTGGAGCATTGCGAGACTTACCAATGGCCGGAGGACTTCACTGCCGGCCCGCCCTCCAACCGCCAATACAGCGGGCATATGTGCGGCTTCGACGAGCGGTGGTATGCGCGCGGGGCGTGGATCACGTTCTTCGAGCAACTCCAGCAACTGCGCGGCATGCAGAATTTCATGATGGACCTAGCCACCGAACCGCCGCAATTGGAGCGGCTGCTGGATGACCTGCTGGCGTTCAACCTGCGCTGGCTCGACAAATGGACGAAGCTCGAGTACGACGGTCTCCATTTCGCCGATGACTGGGGGGACCAGCGGCGCTTGATGATCAAGCCCGCCCAGTGGCGTCGGCTCTTCAAACCCCGCTACGCGGAGATGTTTCGGCAGGCATGCGAGGCGGGCATGGACGTTTGGTATCACAGCGATGGCCGGCTTAACGACATTTTCGGCGACTTGATCGAGATCGGCGTGCAGGTGATTAATTGCCAGGTGGCGGTGGTCGGCCATGACTGGATTGCGACCAACGCGCGGGGCAAAGTGGCCTTCCGCACAGACATTGACCGGCAGTTTGTCATGCCCTTCGGCACACCGGCTCAGGTGAAGGCGGAAGTGCAGCGAGTGTTCGAGGCATGCGGCACGGCGAAGGGCGGCATCGTGGCTTGCGGCGAGGTGAGCCCGGACGTGCCATTGGAGAATATTCGCGCGATGTATGAGGCGTTTCGCCAATTTGGCGCGTTGGACCAGAACCCTGAGGCAACTTTATGAAGAATGTTGTTTTCGCAATCGCATTGGGTAGCGCCACAGCGTGCGCCATGGATTACACCGCCGTGTTCACTGCGCCGCCGCGGGCGGTGCCGACGAGCGGGATGCCGGATGGGCCGTTGCTCGGTAACGGCGATGTAGGAGTGGTGCTGGCGGGGCCGCCGGAGGCGCAGAAGTTTTACATCGGCAAGAACGACTTCTGGACCCGCACTCCCGGCGACGCCAAGGTGATCACGGTCGGACGCGTAGAATTGAACATCCCGGCTTTGCAGGGTGCGACGTACCGGCAGGAACAGGACTTGGCCCGAGCCGAGGTGCGCGGGGCGTTCACGAAAGACGGCCTGACGGTTCGCACGCGGTCGTGGGTGGACGCGAACGAGAATCTGCTGGTGACGCAAGTGCAGTGCGAAGGCGCCCCGGCCTCGTGCCTGGTCCGGCTCGCCCCCGGCGGGGCAGGGGTGGTGCCGGCACGCGTGGCGGATACCGCCAACCAGTTGAACGTCGGACGCGAACAGCACGGCGGAGGGCGCTGGTATTTCGACGGCGAACTCGCGGATGTGATCGTGACGAATGCGGTCCTTGCCGGCAAGGTTGCTGGCCAGCCGGGAAGACGGGAACGGTTCGACGGCAAAACGACCTGGCACGAAATGACTCTGCCGAAGATGGACGAGGCGGTCAGCGTGGCGGGTTGGATCAAGATTGCCGGCGCGAGTCCCGAGGCGAACTACAT
>Ga0209777_10003674_pt1 | contig 18799 bp, 15 predicted proteins | sample FrelakmetHBP12HB_FD_187147 | JGI IMG/M metagenome (GOLD analysis project Ga0209777, IMG submission 187147) | Freshwater lake sediment microbial communities from the University of Notre Dame, USA, for methane emissions studies -HBP12 HB (SPAdes)... | ecosystem: Environmental > Aquatic >...
GCGCGGACGCTCGGCGTCGCTGAAGGTGTGGAAGAGCCCAATGTCGAGGACCGTGTCGAACGTCCGGCCCAGTGCCGCGAGGTCCAGCGCGTCCACGACCAGGAACTCCACGGGGAGGCTGCGGTCAGCCGCCTTCGCAGCTGCGCGTTCGATCGCCGCGGCCGCGAAGTCCACGCCCAGCACCGGGTGCCCCTGCGCCGCGAGATGGAGCGCGTTCTCGCCTGTCCCGCAGCCGACGTCCAGCACCGATCCGACGATCAGCCCGCTCCCCGCGAGACGGACGAGCGCACCCTGCGGCCGCCCCACGTCCCAGGTGGGTGTTCCGCCGTCGCGGTACGCGTTGTCGAAGAACACGACCATCCGGTGCCTCCGGCCGGAACGTTACGCCGTCCGGACTCGGCCGGGGGTCGCGGCGTCCCGTAGCATGGCGAGCGTGGCCCTCCCGATCGCGCGACGTGCGACCCGCCTCTCTCTGCCGCTGATCGGCGCGTTCACCGTCGGCGCCATCGCCTACGGCGGCCTCTACACGTTCCCGGCGCTCTCGGTCGCGTTTGCGGAGGAGTTCGGGATCAGCCGGACGCTCGCGGTCACACCCTGGACGATGTTTCTCGTCGTCACGGCCATCGCAAGCCCGCTCCTGGGCCGGGCGTACGACGAGTGGGCCGACCGCGACCTCCTGACCGCGTCGATGGTCCTCCTGGCCGCGGGCTGGCTGGCGGTCTACCTCGCGCGCGACATCTCGCTGGTGATCCTCGCCTACGCGGTCTTCATGGCGCTCGGGCTGCAACTCTCGTTCATCGGGACCTCCACCGCGATCGCCCGGCGCTACGCCGGCATGTCGGGCCTCGCGCTGGGGATCGCCTACGCCGGCCCGGGGATCGGGGTGGCGATCGCGCTGCCGATCGCCGGCGGGCTGATCCAGACGGCCGGCTGGCGCTCCGCGTCACTCGTCTTCCTGGCGACCTGCCTGGTGGGCGTCGCGTTCGTCTGGCTGATGACCAGCGGTCCGGCCATCGTGGTGCCGGCCCGCCGCCCCGATCGGCGCCGCACCTCGGCACCCTCCGACGTGCGCGGCGCCGCCCCGGCTCCGGCACCAACGTCCGCGCCGGCAGTGGCGTCGCCGCCCGCCCCGGCTCCGATCATCGCCGAGCGTCGGCCCCTCGCGGTCGGCGAGCCGCTGAGCGCCGGCCGGCCCGGCACGCGCGCGACTGAGGCCGGCCTCGCGGCTCGCGCCTCGGGCCTGCACGAGCCATCGGCCCCCGGCGCCGTCTCCGCCGCGCAGGAGGTCCTTCCTATCGGCAGCGGCGAGCACGCGCACAGCGTGCGGCGCGTCGTGCGCACCCGGCGGTTCTGGCTCCTCTTCGCCGGCGCCGCCGCGATCGGCGTCTTCGACGAGGGCGTCCTCCAGGCGTTCATCCCGGGCGCCGTCAAGAGCGGCCTGGGCGCCGAGTGGGCAGCGGCCGCGCTGGGCCTACAGTCGCTGGCGTACGTGGGCGGCCAGATTGTCGGCGGCGGGCTCTCCGATCGGATCGGCCGGCGGATCGTGGGTGTCGTGGCAGCCGTCGCAGTCGCCGGCGGGGTCGTGGCGGCGCTCGGGCTCGTCGCCTCCGCGCCGGGGCTCGCGATCGCAGGCCTGATCCTCCACGGCATCGGGACCGGCGCGACGATCGCCGTCCGGTCGGCGGCGTTCGGCGATGTCTTCGGCGGGCCGAACTTCGGGTCGATCTTCGGGCTGCTCGGGGTCGCCTACCCGGTCGGTGGCACGCTGGCCGTCTACGTGGGCGCGATCGCCTTCGACACCACCGGCTCGTACCTCCCGCTCATCCCGGTCGTCCTCGCCGCGCTGGGGCTCTGGTCGGTGGCGTTGTGGATCGCGGGCCCGCGGCGCCCGGCCGCCGACCGGCGCCCCGATGGGGAGCGGGTCAAACCGGGCGACGCTGGACCGGCCGGGCGCCGTAGCCGCCGGACCAGCGTGTAGGCTGCACCGATGCGCGACAACGGATTGGACGGACCGCCGGGCGCGGCGGACATCGCCCGCTACCGGACGAACCTGCAGGGCGAGATTGACGGGGCGGCAATCTACGAGGTAATGGCGGCGGCAGAGAAGGACCCGGCCCTTCGGGAGCTGTACCGCCGGCTCGCGGAGACCGAGACCCGCCACGGCGGGGTCTGGCGCGAGCGGCTGGAGGCCGCGGGCATCGCCACTCTGCCGCTTGGACCATCCTGGCGCACCAGGATCCTCATGTGGATCGCCCGGCGATTCGGCCCGGCGGCGGTCGTCGCCTCGATCGCCGAGAAGGAATCGACCGACCAGCTGATGTACGACGCGCAGCCCGAGGCCACGTCGGGCATGCCGGCCGACGAGCGGTCGCACGCGCGCCTCCTGCGCGAGCTGGCCCACGGTCGCGGCCTCGAGGGCGGCACCGTGGCACGGATCGAAGGGCGCCATCGGATGAGCGGGGGCAACGCCCTGCGCGCCGCGGTCCTCGGCGCCAACGACGGGCTGGTCTCGAATCTCAGCCTGTCGATGGGCGTCGCCGGCGCGTCGGGCGGCGGTGCCGCTGTTCTCGTCGCGGGCTTCGCGGGCCTCCTCGCCGGCGCGCTCTCGATGGCGATCGGTGAGTGGCTGTCGGTCCAGAGTGCGCGCGAGCTGTACGCCCACCAGATCGCAGTCGAGCGCGAGGAGCTCGTCCAGGTTCCGCAGGAGGAGGAGGAGGAGCTGGCCCTCATCTACCAGGCCAAGGGACTCTCGGCCGAGCAGGCCCGGGCGACGGCCCACTCGATCGTGGCCGGCGACGCGGGCCGTGCGCTCGACACGCTGGCGCGAGAGGAGCTCGGCATCGACCCGGACGCGCTCGGCGGTTCCGCCTGGGTTGCGGCCGGCACGTCCTTCTGCCTGTTCGCCTTGGGCGCGAGCGTGCCCATCCTTCCCTTCCTGGTCGCGAGCGGCCTGCCGGCGATCGTCGCGTCGGTCGTGGTCAGCGTGGTGGCGCTCATGGCGGTCGGCGCCGCGATCACGATCGTGACTGGCGCGAGCGCGTTCCGGTCGGGTGCGCGCCAGGTCGCCCTGGGTCTCGCGGCGGCCGCGATCACGTTCGGGCTCGGCAGCCTCGTCGGGGCGGCCGTCCACTAGCGTTTGCCCACGGGGCGGCTACTTGAGCTCCGGCCACGCGCTCGCCCCCAGCGCTGCGATGCACGCCCACGCCGCAACGGACGTCACCCGAACATCGCGTGTTGATCGGGTCATGGCACGCGGCGTCGCGCGACTTGCCGCCGATGCTCCATTGCTGGACGCGTGCGATCGGCACCTCCATCCCGCGATGCGCTGATCGTCACGAGCAACCTCGAGTTCGCCCCGGGATGACGGCCATCGCCGGCGAGAATCGGCTCACCGCGCCATTCGAGGTCTGGTCCATCGGCGGATGGTCCTGCATCACGCGATCACGGCGGTCCTGTCTTCGCCATAACTGGACGGGACGCTGTCGGTCGGCCCCGAAGACGAGGAGACGGGTCGCGACACGGCCGTGCCTATGCGTCCGCGGGGGCCGCGTCCTCGCTGGGGATCGTGAACCAGAACCGCGCTCCGCCACCGTCGCGGTTGCAGGCGCCGAACGCTCCGCCGTGCGCACGGACCGCGCTCGCGACGGTGGCCAGCCCAAGGCCTGACCCCGCGCCCTGGGCCTGGGCGCCTCGGACGAACGGCTCGAAGAGTCCGTCGGTGGGGTCGTCGCCGAGACCGGGCCCTCGGTCGAGGACCTCGACCGTCATCGTCCGAGCGCCCGGGTCTCCGTCGATCCGGCACCGGACCTCGACCTCGCTCCCGCGGCCACCATAGGTGACGGCGTTGTTGAGGAGGTTGCCGAGGGCGTACTCGACCCGCGTCCGGTCGACCTGGACGACCGCGTCGGGCACATCGAGCATGACGGCAACTCCGCGCTGGCGAGCGAGGGGATCCACGCCGCGGACGACTGCGGAGGCCATCTGGCGGAGGCGAACCGGACGGCGTTCGATCCGGTGGGCATCCTCCTGGGTGGCGGCAAGCTCGAGCAGGCTGGTGACCAGGCTGCTGAGGCGGATCGCATCGCCATGTGCCTCATGAACGGCTTGCCGATATTCACCGAGGCTCGCGTCGTCGCGTTCGACCACATCAAGTTCCACGCGGAGCGCGGCGAGGGGCGTGCGAAGTTCATGGGCCGCCATTGCGACAAACAGGCGCTGTCGTTCGACGGACTCGGCAATCCGGTCCAGCATCCCATTCAGCGTGAGCGTGAGCCGGCCGACCTCATCCATCCGGGCCGGTGGGGTGAGCCTCCGGTGGAGATCCCCCGGACCGAGAGTCGCGGCGTCGCCGATGAGCTGAGCCACAGGCCGAAGCGCTCGCCCGGCCAGCAGCCACCCGCCGAACAGTGAGGCCGCGCCGGCCGAGAGCCCGACCCCGACGAGGAGTCGCGCGAAGGCAGCCTGGGCGTCGGCCGTCGGCTGGAGGTCGGCGCCGGTCACGACAAGCGTGCCGTCGGGAGCCGTCTGGGTCCGCACCAGGTAGTGCCGGTCGCCCCTATCGAGGACGCCATCGATCGGCCGCAGACCACTCGGCGCGTCGACCGTCGCATCGACGAAGGATCCGTCGGCGGCGAACAGGGCCGCGAAGACGCCGGGCGCCGTCTGATCGGCCTCCTGGAGTCCCACCTGGCCGACATTCTCGAGCGAGGTGAGGATCCCGGCGGCCCTGGTCTGGAGGGTCGTCTCGAGCGAGTCTCGGAGCGCGACTCCCATCTGCCACCACACGAGGAGTCCGACGATCACCAACGTCAGGACCACGCCGGCCCCGTAGCTCACGGCCAGGCGCGAGCGAATGCTCACCCGCGAGGTCTCGACGTGCGAACGGCGCGGAGGGCGTACCCGACGCCGCGCACCGTCTCGATCCAGGGCGCTCCGGGGTCCGACCCGAGCGCTTGCCGGAGCGATCGGACGTAGACGTCGATGATCCGCGGGTCACCGTCGAATGCCCAGTCCCAGACCTGGTCGAGGATCTGGGTGCGGCTGAGAACCTGGTCGGCGCGGCGCATGAAGAACTCGAGCAACGAGAACTGGCGGCCGGTGAGGCCCAGGTCCCGCAACCCGACGGTGGCGCGGTGAGCCGCGGGATCGAGCTCGAGCTCGCCGACGACGACGCTCGTCGGTCGATCGCTCGGCCCGCGGCGATCGAGGGCCCGAAGCCGCGCTTCGAGCTCGGCGAACGCGAACGGCTTGACGAGATAGTCGTCGGCCCCGACATCCAGGCCCCGCACCCGATCCGTCACGGCGTCGCGAGCGGTCAGCATCAGCACAGGGCTCCAGTTGCCGGCCGCCCGCAGCTCCCGACACAGGGTGAACCCGTCACCGTCGGGAAGCATCACATCGAAGACCAGCACATCGTGTTTCGTCTCGCACAGGAACCAGCGCGCCTCCTCGACCGTTCCGGCAACGTCGACGGTGTGTCCGGAGCGATGGAGGCCGCGCGCGACGACCGAACGCAGACGCTGGTCGTCTTCGAGCACCAGGATCTTCATGAGGCGCATCGTGGCTGGGCCCCGTGAATCTCATGTGAATCGATCGTGACTCACGATTCACCGAGGGTTCACGGTGAGGGGCGCAAGGTGAGTCGGCGATCGGGCAGATGCCCCATCACGAACAGGGAGACTGAGCCATGAAGCTTGATCGACTCCGGGCGCCGGCGCTCGCTGCGACGGCCGTCCTCGTCATCTCCGGCGCTGGGATCGCATTTGCAGGCAGCCCGACGCCCGCCACCCCGGCGCCGCCGGCCCCAGTCGTCCAGACCGAGCCCGTTGTTACCGACACCGACCAGCTCCAGCAGGGCGACCAGACCACGCAGGATGTCGTCGGTGCCGCCGAGTCGGCTACCGAGCCGACCGCCCCTGACACTGACACGCTCCAGCAGGGCGACCAGACCACGCCGGACGTCCCAGGTGTGTCGACTACCAATGCCTCGGAGAATGCCACGTCCGAGACCGCAGCCGAGGCCCCGGCGGGCACGGAGGCCGCGGGTACCGAGTCCGACGGCCCCGGCGGCCACGCGGATTCCCCGGGCCAGAACGTCGACCATCAGTTCGACGGCGAGGAGTGACCCCCGCAGTCCATTGAGCCGAGCGGACCGGCGACGTCGATTGGCGAAGCCGGTCCGCCTCGCTGCCCGCTCATCCTGGATTCAGGTTGAGGGGCGACAACGTCGAGATGCCGCCGTCCAGTCTGCGTCCACGCCTTCCCCCCGGTCCGAACCTGGTGGTCGGCGGCACTCAACCCCCAGGCTACGACCTGTCGTACCGTGATGAGTTCTGGCCCTCTCGAGTGTACGAGGATCGCTGCGATCGACTGGCGGTCCGTGCGCTCCTGCCGAAGGGCCGAGGCCACCTCCTCGATCTTGGGGCGGGGTTCGGCCGACTGGTGGACGAGTACGATGCGTTCGACGCCGTGACGCTGGTGGACGCCTCGCCGGCGATGATCGAGGCCGCCCGCGAGCGTGTTGGCTCGGATCCTCGGTTCTCCGTCACTGTCGGCGACGCCGCACATCTCCCGATTCCGGACGGCTCCGTGGACGTGGTCGTGGCGGTTCGCTTGCTCGTCCACCTCAGCGATCCGAGCGAGGTGTTCCGGGAGATCGCGCGAGTCCTGCGACCCGGCGGCCGGCTTATCGTCGAGTTCCCGAACCGGCGCCATCTCCTCGCCGCCGTTCGATACCTGACCGGCCGGCAGTCCTGGTCTCCTGTTGCCCGCCAACCCCACGAGTATCTTGCAGGGCACTTCGCGCATCAGCCGGCGACGATCGAAGCGCAACTCCGCGCGGTCGGCCTGCAGCCCGACGTTCGACGCGCGGTCTCGCTCTTCCGATCGGCACGGCTCAAGCGCCTCATCCCAGCCCGCGTCCTGGCAGCGGTCGAGGCTCCACTCCAGCGGCCGTTCGGTCGGATGGCGCCCGGCCCGTCGATGTATGTCGGGTCGATCCGATCGGATGCGGCTACGATCGGCGAGATCGCGCCCGGCCGTGCCCGGACGCGCAGCACGGAGGACGACCCCTGCGGATCCTGATCGTCGAGGACGAGGCATCCATCGCCGGCGCGGTCAAGGCCGCGCTGACGGCCGACGGCCATGCGGCGGACGTCGTGGGCGACGGGCGTCATGCCCTCGACTGGGCAGAGACCTACGCCTACGATCTCGTGATCCTCGACGTCATCCTTCCCGGGCTCGATGGCTTCGCGACCTGCTCAGTCTTGCGAGGGCGGGGCTTCGCCGCGCCGATCCTGATGTTGACGGCGCTCGATGGCGTGGAGGATCGCATCACCGGTCTCGATCGCGGCGCCGACGACTACCTCGCCAAGCCATTCAGCATGGACGAGCTTAGGGCGCGGGTTCGTGCGCTTGCTCGGCGGAGGCTCGAAGGTCGGACCCCGAGGATCCAGGTCGGCGACCTTGAACTCGACCCGGCGACCCTCGGGGTTTGGCGCGCAGGCCGCGAGATCCGACTCACGGCGCGCGAGTTCGCGCTGCTCGAGCTCCTCGCGCGACATCCAGGCCAGGTCTTTCCTCGCGACCGCCTCATAGATGCTCTCTGGGACGCGGACTTCGCGGCGGAGTCGAACATCGTCGAGGTCTACATCCGGAGCCTTCGACGGAAGGTCGACGAGGGCCGACGCGACGGGCTGATCGAGACGGTCCGCGGGTCCGGGTATCGCCTTCGCGCGAGCGGAGCCGCCTGATGTTCAGGCGCGCTCGCATCCGCCTCACCGTCCTGTACATCGGCCTCTTCGCGCTCGTCCTGGGTGTCTTCAGCGTCGTGTTCTACGTCGGCTTTGCGACCGTCCTGGCGCCGACCTTCGACGTCGGCCCCGAGCTCACGAACGAGCAGGTCGCAGAGGTTGCCTACCAGATCGCGGTCGAGCGGATCGGACTCGCCCTCCTCGCGGCCGATCTGCTCGTGGTCGCACTTGTCGGCGTTGCCGCGTGGGTCCTCGCCGCCCGGACGCTCCGGCCGATCCGCGAGGCACACGCCCGCCAGCGTCGGTTCGTCGCAGACGCGTCGCACGAGATGCGGACCCCACTGGCGGCGATTCGGGCGTCCGCCGAGGGGGCTTTGGCGGCCCCTGGGTCCGCCGACGACCTGCGCCGTGCGCTGAACGTCGTGGTCGAGTCGGCGGACCGGCTGTCGCGGCTGACCAACGACCTCCTCCTGCTCGCGCGCGCCGACGAGATGCCCCCGGACAAACCGCGCGCGCCGATCGACTTGTCGGTCGTGGTGGCCGAGGCTCTCGAGGCGTTCGCGGTCGCGCACCCGGAGCTGCCGCCGGCCCGGGTGACGCTCGACCCGGACCTGCCGGTCTCCGCCGACCCGGACGAGATCGGCAGGATCGTCGCGAACCTCGTCGACAACGCCTTCCGCTACGGCGGTCCGCCGGCGAGCCCGCCGCGGATCGTGACCCGCCGCGTGGAACGGGACGCGGTCGTCGAGGTCCGCGACGACGGCCCGGGGATCGCGGCTGCCGACCTCGCTCGCGTGTTCGAGCCCTTCTCGCGTCTCCACGCGGATGCCGGCATGCCGGAGGGGAGCGGCCTCGGGCTCGCCATCGCACGCAGCCTCGCCGTTCGCAACGCTGGTCGGCTCACGGTTTCGAGTCATCCGGGCGAGGGGGCGACATTCCGCCTCTCGTTGCCATCATTCAGGTGAGGTTCATCTTCGCGGGCGACAACTCGCGCTGATCGGCCGGCGACGGCCGGCGACACGACGCGAGGTTACCCTGCGGATGCGCCACTCGAACCCCACCCACCGGCTCCGTCGGCTGCTCATCGTCCCGGTGATCGGGCTCGCCGTGGCCGCCTGCGGCAGTACTGGTCCGTCCTCTGCCGGAGCGAGCGCCGTAGTCTCCGCGGGACCAACCACGGCCGCACCTTCGGCGAGCCCGAATGCGTCGCACATCCTCGGGGCGAGCCCGAACGGCTCGCAGGCTCCCGAGCCGAGCGGCGCCACGACGGGCGGCGACATCCCCGACAACGCGGTCTTCCTGACCTACCGCGGCGCGAGCCCGGCCTTCTCGATCCAGTATGTCGAGGGCTGGCAGGTCGCCCAGCAGCCGGATGGCATCGTGATCCGGGACAAGGACAGCAGCGAAACCGTGGCCATCGTGGCGCACCAGGCGGACGTTGCGGGCTACGTCACGTCCACGGATCTGCCGGCCCTGCGAACGCAGGCGGGGTTCGGGCTCGTCCAGCAGGACACGGTCAAGGCCGGCGGCTCGAGCTACCTCCACCTCGCCTTCCACGTCATGTCGCCGCCGGACGCGGTGACCGGCAAGCAGGTCCCCTTGACCGTCGACCGCTACTACGTCCCCGGGTCGGGCGACCTCGCCATCGTCAGCCTCGCGACCCCCAACGGCGTCGACAACGTCGACGCATTTCGCCAGATGATCGCGAGCTTCCGGTGGTCGTGAACGCCGCAGTCCAATCCGAGCCCGGCGGACGAACGGCGGCGGCCGTCATCGAGCTCGCTGACGTGATCCGGGTCTACCGCGAGGCCGACGTGGAGACGATCGCGCTGCGCGGGATCGACCTCGAGATCGCGGCCGGCGAGTTCGTGGCGATCATGGGTCGGTCGGGGTCGGGCAAGTCGACGCTCCTCCAGCTCCTCGCGGGATCCGATCGCCCGACGGCCGGTCGTGTCGTCGTCGACGGCATCGACCTCTCGCGGGCCGAGGAGGACCAGCGCGCGAGCCTCCGGGGGGCTCATGTCGGGATCGTCTTCCAGAGCCAGAACCTCGTGCCGTTCCTCGATCTCGAAGAGAACATCGCACTGGCATCGGAACTGGCCGGACGCCCGGTCGACCGCGCCGCCGCCCGTGGCATCCTGGCGCGGGTCGGTCTCGAGGGACGCGAGAGCCACCGGCCAGCGCAGCTCTCCGGGGGCGAGCAGCAACGTGCAGCCTTGGCTGCCGTCCTCGTGACAAAGGCGCCGATCGTGCTCGCCGACGAGATCACGGGGGAGCTCGACTCGGTGAACGCCGAGCTGCTCCTCGACCTGCTCGCAGAGATCCATGACGCCGAGGGGATGACGCTCGTGGTGGCGACCCACGACCCCGACGTGGCGGGGCGCGCCGACCGCCTCGTCGAGCTCCGTGACGGCCGAGTCGTCGGCGATCGGAGGCTCCAATGACCGTGATCACGTGCCGGGGAGTGACCCGGCGCTACGGCGAGCGCGGGATCGAGCCGGTCGTCGCCGTCGACGCCGTCGATCTCGAAGTCGAAGCGGGCAGCTTCGTCGCCGTCGAGGGACCCTCAGGATCCGGCAAGACCACGCTGCTCGGCCTGCTCGCGGGACTCGAGGCCCCCGACGCCGGCGAGATCACGGTCCTGGGTCATGCCCTGTCCCGCCTGACCGGCACCGAGCGCGCACGACTTCGTCAGCGGCGCATCGGGATCGTCTTCCAGTCCTTCGGCCTGATCGCCAGCCTCCGCGCCGGCGAGAACGTCGCGCTCCCGCTCGCTCTCGCCGGCGTGCCTGATCGCGAGCGAGAGGCCCGGGCGCGGGCGGCCCTCGAAGAGGTGGGGCTCGGATTCGCCTTCGGGGCCCGCATCGACGAGCTCTCCGGCGGCGAACGCCAGCGGGTCGGCGTGGCACGCGCCCTCGTCATCGAGCCCGCCATCATCCTCGCCGACGAGCCGACAGGCAGCCTCGACGAGGAGAACGCCGGGGGGATCCTGCGCCTGCTGAGGGACGCCGTCCCTCGGCGTGGGGCCAGCCTCGTCCTCGTCACGCACGATCCGGCGAGCGCGGCGTCCGCCGATCGCCACTACCGGATGCGTGACGGTCGCCTGTCCGCGGACGCCCCGGCATGAACCTGCTTCGGCATGCCATTCGCCTCGTCGTTCGCGAGCCACGACGGTCTCTGGCCGCACTGGTCGGCGTGGCGATCGCGTCGGCCCTGATCACGAGCGTTCTGCTGTTCGGAACTGCGTCGGGGGCCACCGTCACGCGTCGCGCTCTCGCCGACCTCCCGGTCGATGCGCAGGTGGTGCTCAGCTCCGGCGCTGGCGCCGATGGCGCACTCGCGACCCTGAAGGCCGATCCGGCCGTTCACGCCGTTTCGGCCTTCGAGCTCGCCCACTTCGACAGCGCCGCCACGAGCCGGTCAGGGACGGCGACCCAGACCAGCGTCGGGGTCCTGGTCGGTGTCGATCCTTCCTATGCCGCGACCACCGGGCTGTTCATGCCGTCGTCAGGGTCCATCGCCCCGGGGGAGATCGCAATCAGCCGCGATCTAGCCTCGAACCTCGGCGCCGTGCCTGGCGACTCGATCGCCTTCGCCCTGCCGGGTGGCGGGTCGGTGACGCTGCGGGTCTCGGGGATCGTCTCGATCGCCGGCGCCGACCTCATCCTCGGTCCTATCGATGCCGCCCACCGCGCCGCTGGAGCGAATCCGCCGGTCAACGTGGCCGTCATGAGCCGCGCGGACCTCGAGGCACTTGTTCTGTCCAAGATCCCGGCCAACGCGACTGCAGCGGATCCGGCCACCGCCGGTTCGGCTCCCTCGGGCACGACCACGCCCGTCTTCGCTGCGGACCCCGCGGTGCGTCGAGAGTTCCACGTTCGGCTCGACCATGCGCAGCTGCCCGGCGACCCGGTCGCCGCCCAGACGTGGCTCGACACCGTACGCCGGCGGGTCGAGCGCCAGGGCGCAGGGACCTTCGTATGGGTGGATGACGCAACCGCCTCGCTCGAGCCGCTCGCGGCGGACCTTGCCTGGGGCCAGATCCTGTTTATCTTCCTCGCCCTGCCGGGCATTCTCCTCGCGCTCGCCCTGTCCCGGCTGGCGGCCGACGCGACCGCCGACACGACCCGTCGTCACGCCGCCCTGCTCCGAGCCCGGGGCGCGACCCGGCCACAACTTCGGAGCGTGTTCGTTGGGGCAACGATCCTCGCCGCCCTCATCGGGTCCCTTCTCGGCGTCGCGCTCGGCCTGGTAATCGGGCTCTCCCTCTTCGGCGCGGAACTCGCGTCAGCCGGTCTCACCGGGGCTCTCCTCCGCGCCGCGCTCGTCTCGATCGTCCTGACCACCACCCTGGCGACGCTGGCTGCCATCCTTCCTCTCAGGGCCCAACTCAGCGAGGAGATCGCGTCTGGGCGGCAAGAGCTTCAGCGGACCCGGGCGCCGCTCTGGAAGCGGCTCTTCCTCGACGTCCTCGCGCTCGTCGCGGGCGCCGTCGTCTACGTCATCGCCGGCGGCTCGGGGATCCACCCCGTCCTCAACGCGGAGGGGAACCCGACCGTCACCCTGGCGCTGACCTCGTTCGTGGCCCCACTGCTGTTCTGGGCCGGCGGCACGCTGCTGCTGTTGCGCGTCGTCGGCGCGCTCCTCCGGCGCAGCGGGCGCCTCGCCACGGTGTTGGGCCGTCTCCTGGGTCCGGGTGGCGACCTCGCGGGTCGCTCCTTGACTGCCCGGGCGACGGCCGCGTCACGGGCCATCGTCGTCCTCGCCCTGGCCGTGGGCTTCGCGACGAGCGTCCTCGTCTTCGACGCGACCTACCGCCAGCAGCAGCGCATCGACGCGGCGCTTACCCTCGGCGCCGACCTCAAGGCGACCCCGGCTGCGGCCACGCCCGCGTTGGCGGTGGCCCAGCTCGCCGGACCGGGGATCGCGGCGACCACGCCGTTCGTCGATCGGGTCGTGTACGTCGGGCCGGAGGCCCAGGACCTGCTCGCGATCGACGCGGCAACGCTCCCCGCGGTCGCGCCACTCGCCGATTCGTTCTTCGGGGGTTCGACCGCGGCCGGCGCGATCGACGCCCTGCGGGCGCGACCCGACGCGATCCTCGTGTCGGCCGAGACCGCCAGGGACTACAGCATCGTGCCGGGTGACCGGATCCGGATCCGGGTGCCGGACGCCAGCGGCACCCTCAGGGCCGTCGACTTCACGATGGCCGGGATCGCGCTCGAGTTCCCGACCGCGCCGAAGGACGCCTTCCTCGTGGCGAACCTGTCGTACGTCGTGGCCCAGACGGGCAACGACCGGATCTCGTTCGTCCTGGCCCGCGCGGATGGCGACGTCGGGGCGGCGTCGGCAAGCCTTGCCCATCGCCTCGGAGCGGGCTGGCAGGTCGCGGACCTCAGGACGACGACGGCCCGCCTGGCCAACAGCATCACCTCGGTCGACCTGTCCAGCCTCGCGTCGCTCGACATCGCCTTCGCCGTGCTCATCGCGGCCGTCGGAGTCACGCTGTTCCTGCTGGCCGGACTCGCCGAACGCCGACGCGAGTTCGCGACTCTCATCGCGATCGGGGCAGAGCCCGGGCAGGTCCGAGCATCGTTGATCGGCGAGACGCTCTTCATCGGCGTCGCCGGGGTCGCCACGGGTCTCCTGACCGGCGGCTTCGTCGGCATCGCGCTCCTGCAGGTCCTCGCGGGCGTGTTCGACCCTCCGGCTGATCTTCCGGCCATCCCGTTGACACTGATCGGCGCGATGACGGGTGCGATCGTGGTGGCTCTCCTCGCGGCACTCGCGGTCGCCGATCGGGGTCTCTCGAGACTGAGCGTGGTGGCCGCGCTGCGGGAGCGGTGACCGGCGCCGCCCAGCGGGGTCCCATCGAGCCGCCGGACTGGTGCCGTCCGCGGTCGCTCGGGCCGCCGGTCCACCCCGGCGCGCCCTGAACGAGTCATCGCGTTCACCTCGGGTAGGCTCAGACGATGCTGACCTTCTTCCAGGCGATCATCCTCGGCATCCTGCAGGGTGTCACCGAGCTCTTCCCGGTCTCGAGCCTGGGCCATTCGGTGATCCTGCCCCAGCTCCTGGGCTGGACGGATGTCGTCGTCGCCCAGTCGGCCTCGGAGTCCTACTTCCTTGCGTTCCTGGTGGGCCTCCACGTGGCCACCGCGCTCGCCCTGCTCTTCTTCTACCGCTCCACCTGGGCGAGGATCGTGCGCGGCCTGATCGCGTCCCTGCGGACCCGCCGCATTGAGACGGCCGACCAACGCCTCGGCTGGCTGCTTGTCGTGGCGACGATCCCGGCGGGGCTGGTCGGCCTGCTCCTCGAACACACACTCCGGGTCGTCTTCGCCAAGCCGCTGGCAGCCGCCGGGTTCCTCGTCGTCAACGGCCTGATCCTCCTGTTCGGCGACTGGATCCGCCGGCGGGCCGAGGTCCGCAGGGTTGGGGCGACGCGCGCGACCACAGCCGCTGGAGACCGCCGCCTCGACACGCTCGGCCTCCGCGAGGCGGGGGCAATCGGCGTGGCGCAGGTCTTCGCTCTCCTGCCCGGCATCAGTCGCTCGGGGATCACGATGGTGGCCGGACTTGCCCGCGGGCTCGACCACGAGGATTCTGCCCACTTCTCGTTCCTGCTTGCGACGCCGATCATCCTCGCCGCAGGCGTCTACAAGCTGCCGGACCTCCTCGGGCCCAACGGGGACGGCGTGCGTCTTCAGATCCTCGCCGGAAGCGTCGCGGCCGGCCTGGCCGCGTATCTCTCCGTCCGCTTCCTGACCCGCTACTTCACGACCCGCACGTTGGCGCCCTTCGCGGTCTACTGCCTTGTGGTCGGGGTTCTCGCGATCGTCCGCTTCGCGTAGGCGAAGGCGCCCCGGGACCTGTCACCACGGGTTGGCTGCCGTCGTTGAGACGGCCGCCCCCGTGTCGTCGCGTTTGAGTGGCCACGACGGGTCGTGGCGAGGCGACCGCGCCGACGACCGCGGCAAGGTCGCTATCCGCCGCTCCGCGTGATCCCGGCGATGCCGTCGAAGCCGCGGTCGAAGGTCAGGATCCGGTCAACCCCGCGGCGCCGCATGATCGCGAGGTGGACCGCGTCGCGCGCCGACAGGGTGGTCGTGAGCACGAGGCGGCGGGCGCTCTCCACGTCGCCGCGCTCGACCGGGAACACCTCGTCCACGACGCCGAGGAGGGCATCGGATGCGGGCCCGATCGCGTCACGCCGGTCGATCGCCGCGTAGCGGTGCAGGATCTCCTGGAGGACCTCCGCGTCGGTCACCAGGATCTCTCCGTCCGTGATTGCCCGCTCCAGGAGCGCGCGGGCCGCCGCCTTGTTCGGGTGCTCCGCGCCCACCAGGTACATCGGGATGTTCGAGTCGACGAAGATCACGCCCGGCCGTCCTCGCCGTAGCCGCGCTCGATCTCGTGGAGAATCTCATCGACGTCACCGGCCGGGTAGGCGTGCGCCGCGGCCTCCCGGACGGCGCGCAGCTTGCGCCCGGTCTCGGGGTAGGTCGTCGTGTCCCGCGCGACGCGGAGCGCGTCACGGACCCACGCCGCGGTGGTCTGGTGGCGCCGCCTCGCCAGCTCCTGGATCTCGGCCAGCTCCTCGTCGTCGAGGAGCACCTGCAGTCGCTTGCTCATGTATCTGAGTCTACCCGACTCATGCAGATGAGTCAATCCTCCCCGCCCGAAGGCGGATCCCGTCCCGGCCCGCGCGCCCGCGCCCGCTACTCGACCTTCGAACCCGCCGGGCTCGCGGCCTGGCCCAGGACGACCCGGACACGGTGCGTGCCGCCGTCGTCGGCGAGCGGGATCGCGGCGCCGCCGCCCGTCAGCGCCTGTCCGTCGAGTTCCGACGACGCCACCCCGCGACTGACCCCCTGCGGGTTCTCCACGCTGATCAGGTACCTGGCGGAGTGATAGCGGAAGTCGATCTCGAAGCGGGGCCAGGCGCGGGGGATGCAGGGATCCAGCAGGAGCGTCGTTCCGCGCAGACGGAATCCCAGGATCCACTCGATGCCGGCCTGGTACATCCAGCCCGCCGAAGCCGTGTACCAGGTCCAACCGCCGCGGCCGACGTGCGGCGGTTCGGTGTAGACGTCGGCCGCCATCACGTACGGCTCCACCTTGTAGCGATGGACCCCGGCCCGGGTGCTGGCATGGTTGATGGGGTTCAGGATGGAGAACAGCTCGCCCGCCTTGTCGCCGGCACCCAGCGCCGCGAAGGCGAGGACCGACCAGATGGCCCCGTGGGTGTACTGGCCGCCGTTCTCCCGGATGCCCGGCAGATACCCCTTGATGTAGCCCGGATCGACGTCGGAGTGGTCGAACGGCGGGGTGAACAGCAGGACCAGGCCGTCACCGCGTCGGACGAGGAACTCCTCCACCGCGGCCATCGCCCGCTCCGCGTGGGGAGGATTGGCGGCTCCCGACAGGACGGCCCACGATTGGGCGATCGAGTCGATCCGGCACTCGGCGTTGATGGCGGAGCCGAGCGGGGTGCCATCGTCGAAGAAGGCTCGGCGGTACCAGTCGCCGTCCCAGCCGTTGCGCTCGAGCGCCCGCCGGAGCGCCTTCATGTGGGCCCGCCAGCGCTCCGCGCGAGGACGCTCACCGCGGGCGTCCGCGATCGGTGCGAAGGCGGCCAGGACAGTGTGCAGGAACCAGCCCAGCCAGACGCTCTCGCCCCGGCCCTCATGACCCACCCGGTTCATGCCGTCGTTCCAGTCGCCCGACCCGATGAGTGGCAGCCCGTGGGCGCCCACCGCCAAACTCCGGTCGAGCGCCGCCACACAGTGGTCGAACAGGGAAGCCGACTCCTGTGAGCGTTCGGGCTGGAAGTAGGCGTCCGCCTGGTCCGGCCGCAATGCCGGTCCCTCCAGGTACGGGACGGTCTCGTCGAGGACCGCCGTGTCGCCCGTGACCGCGAGGTAGCGATCGACCGCGTACGGCAGCCAGAGGCGATCGTCCGAGATCCGGGTTCGGACGCCCCGACCCGACGGCGGATGCCACCAGTGCTGGACGTCGCCCTCCGCGAACTGGTGTGCCGCGGCCCGCAGGAGATGTTCCCGGGCGAGCTCGCGCTTCGTGGTCACCAGGGCGATGACGTCCTGGAGCTGGTCGCGGAACCCGTACGCGCCGCCGGCCTGGTAGAACGCCGTCCTTGCCCACAGCCGGCACGCGAGCGTCTGGTAGATGAGCCAGCGGTTCAGCATGATATCCATTGAGCGGTCGGGTGTCCGCACCTGGAGCGTGCCCTGGGTATCGTCCCAGTAGTTCGCCACGCCGCGCAGCGTCGCCTCGTGGTCGGCCGTTCGCCCGCGCCGGATGAGGTCGGCCGCCGCCGTGGCCTCGTCCGCCTCACCGAGCAGCACGAGGACCTGGGTCCGCGCTCCGTTGGCGAGCTCGAAGCTGGTCTGCAGGGCGGCGCACGGATCCATGCCGGCGCCCGCGGCTCCCTGCAGCCGGTGTCCGCGGTCCAGGCCGGCGGGCCGGTCCGGAGCGCCATTGCGGCCGAGGAACTCGGTCCGATCGGCCGTCCACGCCGTCTGCCGCCCGCCGAGGTCGAGGAAGGCGACCCGGCCGCCGAACTCGGTATTCCACGGGTTGCGCACGAGGAGCGCCTGGGTTTCCGGCTCAAGTGCCGTGACGATCCGGGGGGCGCTGGCCCCGCGCGAGGTGCCCAGCGCCCACTCGGCATAGGCGGTCACGGACAGGCGCCTGGAGCGCCCGGATCGATTCTCGATGGTCAGCACCGAGACCTTCAGGGGGTCGTCGAGCGGGACGAACTGGACGAGGGTGAGCCCGATGCCGTCGTGCAGGTGCTCGAACCGGCTGTATCCGGCACCGTGACGGGCGACGTACGTCGATTCCTCGCAGCGGATCGGCTGGGCCGTGGGACCCCACAGCTCGCCGCTGTCGTCATCCCGGACGTAGATCGCCTCGCTCACCGGGTCGCTGACGGGGTCGTTGGACCATGGGGTCAGCTGGTTCTCGCGGCTGTTCCCGGACCAGGTGTAGCCCGACCCGGACTCGGAGACCTGGAACCCGAACGACGCGTTGGCGATCACGTTCAACCAGGGCGCCGGGGTGGATTGTCCCGGGCCAAGGATGGTGACGTACTCGCGCCCGTCATCGGCAAAGCCACCCAGCCCGTTGAAGAACTCCAGCTCCGGACGCGGCGCGGCAGCCTCGCTCCTGGTCTGTCGCGAACCGGGCGGCACTGCGGGCGGCGTGATCCTCTCGGGATGCTCAAGGCGGATGACCTGATCAGCAAGACTGCCCCGGCGGCTCAGCAGGACGGCCCGGGCGGCTGCCAGGAGAAGCGTGCGGTCCTCGGTGGAGAGCTGGTCGCCGCGCAGGATGTACACCCCGCCGTGGCCCGGATGGCCGTCGTGGACCAGGCTGGACTGGCTCGTCCGCACGAGGGTTTCGAGCGAATCGTGGAGATCCTGGGCGTAGGTGACGCCATGCTCATTGAGGATCACGAGGTCAACGTCAAGGAGCTTCAGCCGCCAGTACTCGTGCGCGCGGAGCAGCTGCCGAACGACGTCGAGGTCCTCGGCTTCGTCGATCCGCACCATGACGATGGGCAGGTCGCCCGAGATGCCGTGGGCCCACAGGCCGGGTGCTCCCCGTTCGTTGCGGGCCAGCAAGCCCGCCGCCGGCCGCAGCGACGGGTCCGAGTAGATGATCCGGTTGGCCAGGCGCTGGAAGAGGTGGGCCTCGTCGGCCTCGATCCCCAGGTGGTGGAGCTGGACCTGGGCCTGCGTCCAGGCCAGAGTCGCCGCCCGTTCGAAGGTGGCCGACTCGCGGTACTTGTCGGCCAGGTCCAGGACCTGCTCGCGTGACTCGGCGACGACCGTGGAGAAGATCGCGTGGGCGGTCGCGCCGGGCGCGAGCTTGACCCGGCACCGGAGGCTGAAGATCGGATCCAGCACCGCGCCGACCGTGTTGGAGAGTGGACGCCCATCGATGACCGAGACCGGCGAGCGGACCGACCGGCCCCGGCCGAGGAAGCGGGCGCGATCCGTTTCGTACTGGATGACCCCGCC
>Ga0209777_10003675_pt1 | contig 18796 bp, 35 predicted proteins | sample FrelakmetHBP12HB_FD_187147 | JGI IMG/M metagenome (GOLD analysis project Ga0209777, IMG submission 187147) | Freshwater lake sediment microbial communities from the University of Notre Dame, USA, for methane emissions studies -HBP12 HB (SPAdes)... | ecosystem: Environmental > Aquatic >...
GTGGGGTACTACACGACTATCACCGAAATACGTTAAAAAAATATCTAAAAAAATATTATTTTTCTAAAAATGAGTTACTTATAAAAAAATTAAAAACAAAAAATTTTTTCCTATGAAAATTTTTTAAATTCAGAGATTGCTATTTCTGCTGCAATACGACTGAGTTCTATATCGAGAGACCACTCCATAACATTATTAATCAATTCGTTATCATCTAAACGAATTAAATTTATTTTTTTATTTTTACAATATTCAGTTTTTATTTTATCATTTTTTTGCAGTTGTTCGAATTTTTTTATATTGATTTCTGCAGAAAGACTGAAATTAGATATTTTAAAATGTTGTTGTCCGTCAAATTCAATTAATGTATTAAGTTCAGGAAGATAAAAATCAAAAGGCAATGAATGTATATTTTTACAATCAATAAACTTTTTCTGTGTTTCAAAATTATATTTTTTTCTTTTAAGATAATTGTATATTTTATTTTCACCAGCAGACATTGAATCTGTTTTATTTTTATTAAAAAAATCATAATATGATATCCATTCCATTTTATAAACACGATCTGGATTAGTAGGTATATTTTCCTGACAGGTTCTTTTAACCCATTTTCTATATTCCCAATGTGAAGTTATACCCAATGAATTTACACGACTCTTTAATTCCAGATAAGGAATATAAGTAATCTTATTTGACTTATTAACTGTTGAAATTTTATTTATTAATTTAATATAAATTGGTTTAATATTATTTTTAATTTTTGCTTTATATGCAATTATATTACATGTAGGACACCCATCACATAAATCTCTGCATTCTCCCACAGGTACATTTCCATGTACTTCACACACATAAAACCTTTTACCATTAATTCTTTCAATATGTTCAGTTGCTTTTGCTCTGGTATTCTTTGCTGTAGAATAATATACTCTTTTTTTAATTATTTTTGTTTTTCGAAAGTATTCTTCATGACATTTAGGACAAGAACCAACACGAAAACTACGTTTTTTATTACCTTTTTTTCTATATCCCAATAAAACACTTGGTATTATGTTAAAATCAAATTGATGCTTTTTACATGTTATAATAACTGGTGTTCTTTGATTAACATATATTGTTTTTTCAAAACTATATTTATTTCCCTGTAATTTAATTACAGAATTTATAAATTCTTCTTGAGTTAATTTTTTCATAAAAATAAATACAAAATTACATATAATAATTATTATTATCAATGATTTATTTTTAATCTTAAATATTTAAACAGTATTTATTAACATGAGCATAAAATGTATTATAGATACTGAAATAAAAGATTTTAATCTTGACCTTATCATAGAATGTCTCAATGAGATTATAACTAATAAAACTGATAACACTATCAGTAACAATAATTTCACCACAGCACTCTCTGAGAATGATAATATTACACTTTCCGAAAATAATCTTTTTGAGAATGTTTATAAAGTCTATCATGGTACTAACCAGAAGTTCAGCAAATTTAATTTCAAGAATGCCACTCAGGGTATAGTATGGTTTACGGATAGTATTGACAGTATTAAGCAGGGCGAACATGGTGGGCAAGGCAATAGTATCATAATGACAAGATATATAACCATTAATAAACCTGCTGGCTGGAAAGAATATGAGAAATATGGTTTACAGCAGCTTCAGGATATGGGTTATGATGGGGTTATATTGCCACAAGGGAACAAGACAGATTATTTTGTTTTCTCGCCCAAGAGTATTAGTGCCAAAGAACCTGATAAAAATAATAGTCAGAATAATTTCAATATTAATGAACCAAATAATCTTTCTGAAGATGGTGATGTAGTTGCTGATATAGTTAATGCTGAATTAAATTCTGATAATGTAATTTTGGAAGAGAATAATAATAAAACAGAAAATCTTAATATTCTTTCTGAAGGTCTTTCTGATATTCTTTATCATTATACCTACATAAACAATCTCTTAAGCATATTAAAATATAATAAATTTGCTACCAGCACCAATTTAGGTTCTTCTGCAGATGCCAAAAAAGATAAGGGCAGGTTTTATTTCTTTTCAACTCAGAGGACAAAGGGCATGTCAGGTTATGGCAGTCATCATGGAAATACAGCAATTGTTTTGGATGGCAGGAAGTTAAATTATACTTTCAAAGGTTTTGCCACAGATTATTGGAACTGGAGCAAAAAAAGGTCTGACTATAAGAACATAAGTGATTATACCAATGCTCTGCAGTCTGAAGAAAATGAAGATCGCATTGTAACAAACAAACCATATATTGATAATGCCAATAAATATATTATTGAGATACATATTTTAATTAATCCAGATCAGGTTACAAAAGAAACATTAAATGAAATAATTAATTTATGTCAGGGTTATAATATACCAGTATTCTTTTATCTTGACGAAAATAGTTTCAGGGTACAGGATAAGCGTAAAGCAGTTGACCCAAATACTTTTGAATTATCTCCTGCTCCAGACCCAAGTGATTATGATGTTAAAGCAGAAGACAGGGATTTATATAATGCCAAATGGTTTTTTAAGAAGATTGCTCCGGGCATAATAGCTGGAAATAATATTGGTGGTGGATATAATGACGAAAGGGATGCTATTGAAAAACTACTTAAAGAAATGCTTAATAAAGGTAATCAGTCAGATCAATATGAAAATATTATGACAGATATTAATGATAAGGTTAATCGTTTAACCACTTCTTGGGGCAGGATATATGCTGATGATGAATATAGAAGTATGCAAGCAGAGATTCATAATAACAGGGGTGACCCCAATCCTTATTTAAGAGAATTGCTTAAGATGCTTGTTCAGGACATGAAGAAATGGCGGGTAAAAAATCTCAAGGAATATTTCAATAAGAAATTTCAAGCTGGGATTAGGTGAATAAAATTATTTGTAATAAAGCTATTTGTATTATCTATTTAAATAAGACTAAGCAAGTTACTATTTGAATAAAATTAAGCAATTTATTTTCACGTAAGCAAATAGATTATTAATGCGATTATACTTATAATTGCTGTTATTATTATTTTCTTTTTTTTATCATTAATAAATATACCCAAGAAAGAATATATTATTGCAACTATTGCAGTGATTACAACGATAATTAACGGTATTGTGGAAGTATTGGACATTATGACAATTTAATTATGACAATTTAATTATGATTATTTAATTATGATTATTTAATTATGATTATTTAATTATGATTATTTAATTATGATTATTTAATTATGATTATTTAATTATGATTATTTGATTATTATATTTTAAAGTTTGTTTTTAGATTATATTTGATTATTTTCTGTTATTTTATTAACGCTGCCGTGAACAAGGACCTGCGGTGCGACAAATACTCATAATTAATACTCATCAGGTTCTGTTTCATCATTATATTCATCTGGTTCTATTTCACCCAGAATAGCATCGGTGGTAAATACAATATAATTTCTTGAATTACGTTCCCATCGGTCTATCATAGTGTTTCCCACATAACCTAATTTATTTAAAAACAAGCTGGCATTTTTTTCTGATTTAAGGATATAGGATAGCCAGTCATAAACGTTTTTATTAGTTGCGGTATAGTTATCTTCATTCACGTATGTTTCTTCGAACTCTAGTAAGTCATTTGGTTTTATTGTAATTATTTTTTTAAGTTGTATAAGCATTCTGGCTGTTTCGGTAATATCAATAGTATTATCTAAGTCGAAATATTCGCCTGATTTTAGTCTATATTGTTTAATTTGTCCACTTGGCAGATAATATCTTTGGCTTACAGCTTTATCATCGGAGAAATATATTCCCCAGCCACCGAGATCATTATTATCTCCAGTGCCAACCATATTCAGGTCAAAATCATTAAATTTTTTGGTACTGCCATGCCAGACAATAATATTATTCATATTATAATATTCTTCTTTGATTATTGATTTAATATTCATAATAACAAATTTAAGATAAATACTATTGTGATATAATTAGATAAATTTATTAGAGATAATTTGTTATCACTAATTAAGTCTATTGAAATACAATTTAGGATTTAATATTTCACGATAATTTGGTGGATTATTACGAAGGATTATATCGATACCATATTTTAATTTACCATATAGTAATGTAGTACTGTCAAGAAAATTTTTAATATAATAAGAACTATACGCATATTTAACTGATGCGTTTGTTTTACGGCTAGTAATATCTTCTACGGTTTTTGGTATAAAAAGGTCATTAATTTTTAATATTTCACCTTTACTTCTGGTAACGTATTCACAAATTCCTTCTTCAATAAATTCACTACCAAATCGTCTTTCTGGGTTTGGCATTAAATAAACATTATAATAAAATTTATTAAGACTATCTTTTCTTGACAGTATCATCATTTCCTGTCTGAAATATATATGAGTTAATTCATGGATTATGGCTGATTTAACAAATTGATCACTTTGATTAAAATGTTTTTGTTTTTTTTGTTTTGTTATATTATCCGTTTTTATTGGAGCAAGTGAATAATCTCTGAATTTTGAATGATTGCCAATTATTACTTCATAACTATTTCCCATTATTTCTGTACGTCCCATTTCCGTACTATCATAATCTGCAAGTTTTGTCAGGTCTGTAGAAGTAATATAAACATCAACATATATACTATCTTTTACATATGTTTGATATTCATCAAGAAAGTTATCAGCATTTGTTTCAATATATTTATCTATACCATCAGGTGTAGGTCTGTTATTTTTATATAATATTAATGCTTCTTGTGGAAGTATTATAGTTGTAAGAACAATAATTAATAATTTATAAAATAAATTCATTATCATAACAGTCATAAGACCGTTCAGTTATTTAAATTCCCTTTCAATTTTTCGAAGTTCAGCAAAAATTTTATCCACAGTCTCTTTTTTATGTATATATTTACATTTACTACAGTCCCAAATTAATCTTTCATTACCATGTACATCATATACTGTAAGATATTCACCCCTTTTTTTATTTCCACAGGCATAAAAAGGACAATAACAAAATGTACAGTCTTCAAGATTTTTATGACATGGATAAAATTTACATGCTTTGTTTATTCGATCTATTGACATTATTTACCAGATTCTTTTTTTACATAATTATTAATTTCATTCATTGGTTTATCTTTTAAATCAAAAGGGATTTCAATTTGAAATTCATTTGGTCGGGTATTTTCAACAACATTTATGTTATTGGTATGAATTTCATTATTATCATAAAAATCTTTACCATGTGCTATATCAACACTATTACCAAATTGTAAATATACAAGAGTACTTACTGGTTCGTACACTAAGTAAGGATATTTATATCCTTTCATTACTTCACGGTAATCACAATTATTACATTTATGTGGATATTGTATTGGTTCACCACCAACTGCTATACCTGTTGGTCTAAGATATCCTGCTCCGCATTTGGGACATTTATAGTCTACTTCAAATGTTTTTACTTCTCTTCTTTCTTCATTATTATTGGTAGTCATATTTTATAATATTATTATAACCAAATTATTTTATTTTTTTTACTTTTATATTCATTAAATTCTTTAGCATCCACAAGACAGATTGCTTCATATGGTTTTCCCTTTATAGTTCGTCCATATGGTTCGCCCTCCATAGTTAACACAGGTGGATTGTCACAACGTAACATTTGACATTTTACTTTATAATGTTCACCGCATCCACCATATTCATCATTGTTGGTTTTAGGTTCAATCTGAAGTACTTTCTGTACTCTGGGACAAACATCATTAAACGTTATTTTTTCTTCTTCTTTTTTAAGAAATTCAAGCATTACTTCTTTTGTTGTCATAATTAAATATATTATTTAATATTTAAATCTTCTATCAGGATTAGGAAATGAGGCACAAGTGCCTATATGATTATTTGTAAAATCAATACAAGTTGGAGGTATTGAAGTATTTAGCAATTTGCCAGTATTATCAAAAATATAGTTATATGCACCAATTGTTAATTGGATTACATCTTCAGGATTACGATCATTGTATTCAAGACTTGTTACTGAACTTTCGTGGCTTATATTATCATAAGCACTTAAATGTGCAAACATAATTTTATTATTTTTTAATTTAAGTTATTTTTATTTTATAAAGCATTTTAAATTTACTAAAACCAAATTATCGTTATCATCAAATACCCAAAGTCTGTTACCCATAGATGAATACCCGATATTACGATATTCTTTATTTACTGTTAGATTAAAACCACTTGTTTCAAGACATTTCATCATATCAAATTTTTGTGGTTGATCGTCTGGTACTGTTAATATCCAAGTATTGGGATAATCTGGGTGGCTAAAATCGTATATCATATTTTTATTTCTTTTCCACAAATTTCACATTTCGCATAGTTATTATTAGTTTTACAATATGCATTACTACCATCTGGATTAGTGTGTGTGCATACTTTTCGTAATGCACGTATTGCATTTAGAAGATTTTGTTTTTCTTCACCAAAATTTTGATGTTTTTGTCTTAAGTCCTCTATTATTCTTCTTTTCTGTTCATGATCATCAAAATCAACTAAACTAATGCTATCCATTGCTTTCAGTACATTAACATATTTTTCTGAAAGTTCTTCAAATCTTTTTTCAAGTTTTTTTATTATTTCTTTCATCATAATAATTTATATATTAAAAGGTTTTTTTATTATTTCTTTCATCATAATAATTTATATATTAAAAGGTTCTTTTAATATTTTGGGGTCAATATCATTCATACTATCAATTATTCTACAAACAGCATCTGCTTTATTTTGTGCTTCTTTTATAATTTTTCTGCCTTCATCAGATTTAAGCCATTCAGCTAGTCTATCAAGTTCTTCTTGAGTAATTGGGGGTCTTTTAGTTTCAATTTCAGCTATCTTCTTTTTAAGTTTTTCACCTTTTATATTAAATTCCTTAATTTTATTTTCAACTTCTGGACTACAATTTGGTTTGGGGTCTTCGGTGATATAAGTAAACTCTGGCATTAGATGAATTTTAATAACATCCACTGGTTTATTAATATTATTTTTTTCTACGTATTCTTTAATTCTATCTCTTGCAGAATCAAAAGTAGCATACCAAGGATTACCAAAACCTTCTGTTATATTCACCCATTGTTCTTCTGGTTTTTTCTGTCCTGCAGGACTATAATAAAAAATTGAAGGTATATAAAGTCTTTCAGGAACAAAAACTATTTCTCCTGCCTGATTTTTTATTTCTTCTATTCTAAAACTTACTTGCATAATATTTTAATTTTATGTATTTAAGATATTTTTCAATATAATCAACATTAACAAAATTATTTATATTAGTTACATAGTTTCTTAATTCTTCGAAATCTTTTTCAATAATTATTGTTTTCATATTTTATTCAAGATTTACAATATCAATTGTTTTTCTTTGTTTTTGTGGCAGCATAGGACAACCATATTTGTAAATTACAATAGCATATACTCTATTATTTTTACCAAATATAAATTCTTCAATAATACCATCATATTTAACTGTTTGCCCTATTTCATATTGTTTATCTTTAACTCTTACTGCTTCAATAATACTGTTTGTATTTGGTAATTTTTTACCATTATAATCACAACAACAGTCATTACTTTTTATTCTTGTAATTTTCCAATCATTATAAGCATCATTACTAGTATCGCAATTTACATTTCTTACCATTAAGATTTCTCTTATTGCTTCTTTTTCTGAAGCTGATCTTACACGACCATAATCACTATCTAATAATTGATATGGTGTAACTGGTGGCTGTATGCCAAGTGTTGTTCGCATACAATAAAAATGATAATTACGATCATTGGCTTCATTTTCAAGCATAATTGCTTCATCCTCAAAAGAATTGGTCGTATCTTTTCTTTTTGATGAAGTATTGTTTCTTCCATACCATGTTTCACGTTTTTGTATTGTGGTATTAAATGTTTCAAGACATTTGTTTAAATATTCTGCCAATATGAAATCGGGAGTGTTACTATCATTTTCTTTTGAATACTTATTAATAAGTTGTTCAAGTTCTTTCTCAAATTTATTTTCCATAATTATTTTATGTTAATTTATTATTTAAAAAAATTATATAAATTTTATTCCAATTAAATTTAAATCTTAAATATAATGTCATAAAAATACTAATAATTGGGGCAGCAGTAGTTTCATCTAAAAATAGATGCATTCTTTTGCCTTCAAATTCAGTCCCCCTTGATAATGTTTCCATTTCTTCAAAGGTTGTTTTTAAAAAAATTCCAGTATGTTTCATAATTTAATTATTTTATATTAATTTATTATTTAAAAAGAATTGGAATTTTATTTATATCATAAAAACCACGTTCAATATCTCTCATTGCGTTTTGCAAACTAACCTTAACTGGTTGTGGTATTTCATTATTCTGTTTTAACATTTCAACTAATTTTTCTTCAGTATCAATACCGTTTAAAAATAATTGTTTTGCAAATATTACTTCCAATGGATATTTTTTTAATGCTACTAAAATATTTAATATTCTTGTTGTTTCCATATTAATTTAATTGATTTGCAAAATAATCTTTAAGTAATTGATTTGCATATTCAAAGGTAACATTAAATTTCTTAGCAATTTTTTCAATATTTTTATCAGGGACTTGAACATAGTTGGCTGTTCCAACTTGTCCTGTTTGATTTACATGTTTATTTACTGCTGCAACTAATTCTGCAATTAATTTTCTTTTTTTTACTTCTGCTGATTCCATAATTATTATATATTTTTTATTATTTATTCATTTTAAAAAATTGGGTTACCTCTATCATCTTCTCCCGCATTCATAGCTTTGTTAATTTTTTCATCTTCTTTATCTTCTTCCCAATTTAAGTTATTCATTAAATCCTGTACATTTTCATCAATTAAATCCATTTGTTTTTTTGTTATCCAACGTGGTAATTGTAATTGATGTCCATCCAGATAAACTTTTTTAAGAAAAATCCAAGGTAAATATTCATTGCCCCAAAATATTATTGCATCCAATGTATCATATAGTTGATATGAGTAAGGATTATTATCGTCAAGTTTAATTATCTTCATTTTTTATTCCTTCATTATTTAATATTATTCCCCAAAAACCTTCAGAATATATTGCATATCCATTATAATAAAGAGTGTCATGTTCTTTGTTATATATTATTTTGTCAGGGTCTTCAATTTCAATTTGTGGCATATATCGTTCAAAATCACATGGAGCAAATATAGCACCTTTTACGAATCCACGTTTACGTGCTTCTGCTTTAATGTTTTTTTTGCCGAATTTAAATATTTTCATTTAAACAAATTTTTAATCTTCTTACAAATATCTGCAATTAAGGTAAAAACATTTGCGTATGCATCAAAACTGCCGTCTTTATTTGTTCTGTATCTGATGCCAAGATAATTTTTTGTCATATCTCTTAGTTGTTGTTCACTTATAGTGCCTTTATCAAATACTATCATAGTCTTTCATCTCCTTCAAAATATATAACCTCACCAATTTTATAGTTACCTGTTGGTTTATAAACTGTGAGGTATTTTCTATCAAAATTTTTTATATCAATATGATTTGTAAATTTTTTATTTTTTAATGCAATATCTATTGCACTTTTTTCATTTGGTGCATCTACGAATATAATGACTGAACAACCCTTATATCCTTTTACTGCTGGTTCATCACATCTAATGGCAAAAACAGGCGTTAGTATATCAAAAAGTTTTTGAGTTTTGCCAGTTTCTGAATTAGTATAAAAAATATCACCAAGTTTTTTTGGTTGTTCAACTTTTTTTTCTGCTGGATATGACACGTTTGGATTTTCCAGATGTCTTACGAATGTTGCTTCATCAACAAAGAGATCATAAAGTTGATCAACGGCATTATCACCGCCTATAATACCACCATCATCAATGTTACCACCATCATATGCTGATTGAAGGGTATTTAAAAGAATTGTTTTAATTTTATTTTTCATAGCATATCAAATTATTGTGACAAAGATATGTAATGAAAATGAAATAACAAAGTAAAATATTAAAATTAATTTAGAGTTAAATGTTTTTTATTTAAAAGCATATTTACCCTTGCCAAGTATTTGAAGATTCATACCAGCATAATCTCTTAAAAGTTTTACAACTGCTTCATCACCACCTTTTTGGTATTCTTGTTGTAATATTTCAATCATCATATCTAATGGGTATGATTCTGGATTTATATTTGATAAAAATTGAGCAAGTTGTGGTATACCAAGTAATTCTGGTTGTTCTTGTAAATTTAATTTATCCTGTGCTTTCATGTCTCTGCGTTCTGCAGTATAACCTTTTTTTATTGCTCTTCTAACCCAAGAAATTGCTGCTTTCGAATCCATGAATTCTCTGGTTCTGTCTTGTGTTAAATTGGTTACATCACTTTTTGTTTCCCAGCCTCTGCCAGCGTTTTCTAAATATTTTATTACCAATTGAGTATTTGTAAGAAGTATACTTTGAAATTTATATTGAGTTTCCCAAGTACTATCTGGTTCAATTGCAAGTATATCATCAGTATTTGCCTGATCAATCATTTGTTGTGTGGTTGCAACCACTTTACCAAGAACTTTATTATAATCAAAACCTTCATAGATGCTTTCAAGTTCTTCTTGTACTATACTGTCTATATTCATTTTGGATATTTTATCATAAATACTCAATGAAAATAGATTAGCATAATGTTAAATACTTTTTATGGGTTCAAAAATATGTTTTATTTTATCAAGATTATGTCTTGGGTTTATCATCATCAGTAATAATTGATAATTCTGTTCTTAATGTTGCAGCTAAGAACACATATACTATCAATGTTACAATTGGGTGAAATAATCCAAGGAAGAAAAATATAAGACGAATTCCAAGTGGATTGATGTCTGGGTCTATTGCTTTGGCTATGCCACCACAAACTCCAGCAATTACTCTTTTTCTTGTTCTTTTAACTGTGCTCATGATCGTTGTTTTTAAATAAATCAATTATTTTTACTTAAAGACGATAGGAACACATAAATGTTGCATTAATGACCAAGAATTATTTTTGAAATAAATATACCGATTGCAGTACCTACTCCACTACCTATTGTAAAACCTATCCATTGAGCTTTACTGTCTTTTGATTTTGCAATTTTTTTAACCACAAAATATGATAAGCCACCAACTACAAAATCAGTTAATACTGACCAAATAACATTTGCTTGTGCTATGGCACGATAGTTTATAGTAATAATAGCAAATGATAACATTTGAGCGAAGAAGAGAAAGAAGGAATCTTTAATATCTTTGAGTTTAATTTCAGTCATAGGCAAAAGTTATTTACCTCACTTACAGATATAAATACTTTTTTGAACACAAAAAATTATAAAATATTATGAAATTAAATAAAGTTTACTTACATTTGTAATATTAAAAACATATAAAATGATAATAAACAACTTATGGTTGGCGTTCATATGTCGTGATTCAAAACATGCAACCAGATACGCAATTGAAGAAGATGGTAAATGTTATTGCAGAAGTAAATTTATTGGTGAAATAAAGGAAGAACTTGATGAAGAAAAAGGTGTATTAACTATTAGTTTCAAACCAATATCACCTATAGAATATATCAATGTTAATGTCACAATATCGCCAGCAAGAGCAATATTTAATGAATAAGAGCTATGTTAGACGTATTTAATGATAGAATGTTAAATATTAACACTTCTGTTAACCACAGTAAAGAAGAGATTGAGTTGTATAAACATCTTAATCTGGCATTAGATTTAATGAAAAACGATAATTTCACTATTGAAGACAGTGAACTTGGTAAGAATCTCTGGTTTAGTATCACTACTCAATATCCAGATGATTTACCTGAAAATATTGGTAATATGTTTTTCAATGTGAATGATAATTTTGATGTGAAAATAGAAGAAACTCAAATATATGCAGGAAAAGGTAAAAGACATTTTCAAGTTTTTTTAAAAAAAATGTAACCTTTTATAATGAATATACGTATAATGTTTTATAACGGTCTAATGACGATCACCAGAAGTCAGATGAAAATGCATAAGTAGTCTGTATGAACGGTTGGAGATCGGGTTGTGCGTGGAGTGATATCTGAGACGCATGATCAGTAGGTTCGATTCCTCCTTAGACCACAAATAAAGTTCTTTGAATTACGGGGGCGTAAGCAAATTGGTAAAGCTGTCAGGCGTTAAGTCTGATGAGACAACGAGCATGTTAAGTTGTCGGTAGGCTGGTGATAGTGGTATGCAGGTACGTAACTGCATATCATGAAGACCCCAGACCAAAGAACTATTGATTATCAAGTAATTATTAGAAAAAATTAGGAAAAATTAGGGTTTTTACCCTATTTTTTTTGTAATTTAGTTGACAATACCAGCATCATATCCTTGTGGAAAGTATGATATTTGTATATTAGGGTCTAAAGGACTTTCAATTTCGTCCAGAGAATCGTCATGTACAAATTTAAATGGCTGAACTTTATTTGCATTATCAAAAATTTGTTGATAATATTCTGGAAATTCATGATAAACTGTAGATTCTCTAAATTGATTTGTTGTACCTTCTCTTTGTACTGCAATAAATTCTTCAGGATAATTATAATTATAATCATACACTTTATCATATGGTATTATACCTTTTTCACTCAGCATAGGCAATATAAAATCATGTAATGCTACTGCAGATGATGCAAGATAAAAATCACCATTTGATAATAATACTCCTCTGGCATTCATGCCAAAATCTTTAATATTTTTAGGATTTTTATATACAGGAATTGGTACAGCCATTTTTCCTAATGGTGCTTTATCAACATATCCAATTACTTGTGTATTAGTATTAATTGTAGGATTTGCAGATGGTGGAGCAGCGTATGTTTTAAAATATCTGTCAGCCATACTTTGCTCTTGATTATAATCATAGAAATCTTCAAGTTCTTCTCTAATAATCTGCAATAGCCTTTGATTCATTGAAATGGTTTTTTCAATAAATACTAAGAAGAGTTGCAAATGATTAATCAAAGAAAAAATCAACTCTTTTTAATTGTTTTTTACTTCCATTACATGCTGGACATGTTTTATGGCATGATGTTGAACTATCATCGGGTATTTGACCTTCACCTTTACATGTTTTACAATCTTCTATTTCTAAAAATGGATGACATTTTATATCAGCACGTTTATATGTAATTTCATATTTAAGGTCTTCTAACTTGGGTGCAATAAAATCACTAATATCTTCAACAAATGAATAATCAAAAGATATTCGTCTTTTTAATTCCCAAGTTTCTGAAATGCTATTATTCCAACGAACCTTATATGCTTTATCTGTTATCATTAATATGGTAATTGAAGATATTGTATCTGAATTGCCATATCTTAACAAGTATGTGTGATTTTGTAATAAATCTTCCATCTTTAATTAATTTATAATTTCAATTATTTTTACTTATAATACTTGTTTTGGAAATAATACATCATCTTGTTTTTTACCAGCTAAGACAGTTACTCTGTGTGAAAACATATCTATTAATTGTTCATTATAATAAATAATTTGCCAACCTTCTTTGCTTAAACTATCTAAAAATTCTTGATATTCCAGTAAATTTACCGTTAATTTTGCTTCAAATCGTTTGTATCTAATGTATTGTTCCATAATAAATATTATAAACTTCAAATATAGTTTAATATTAACAAAAAAGCAAATGTTATTTGTATTTATAGTAAAATTAATTTTATTTAAATTATATTACTATGAGTAAAGAAAGAGACATTCAGATTTTGGAATATAAAATTGCTGATCTTGAAACCAAAATCGCAAATTTTGAGAAGTTTAATATTGGTGATAAAAAAATAGAAAATTTAAAAATACTAAAATTAAAATATGAAGATGAATTAGCTGAATTACAATTAGCATAAAAAACAAAAAGGGCGGTTTTTATCTGCCCTTTTTTAATATATAACTGTGAACAAATCCTCTTTGTTGATCATAATCACTAGCAGAAGACATATAACTACAATATGATTCGTAGTTTAAATTAAAATGATTAATAAAATCATCAAGAATGTCAGTAATGTCAGAATCTTTGTTAATCTTATCCTTTTTATACAAATCTCTCAATACAATTATACACCATGATTTCCATTCTGTTGTTAATTCAGTATACATGTCTTTTAGATGTATTGTTGCAATATCGATAATGTATGCAAGTTGAAGATAATGTTCTATAGGTATTTTACTTTCTTGTAATGCTGATAAATATTTTTGTATGAGTGCATTAATTTCTTCTGGCGTTTTATTTGTTAAATCTATCATAAGCGTTTTTTGTTATTTGGCAAATATCTGCCTTGCCAATAAATTCATCCAATGTTTTAGCATTTGCATAACTCATTGCATTTCGTAGGTAATGATCGAAATTTTCAACCCAACCTCCTAAGTGATATTCTACCTTTCTATATCTTATAACTCCCTCAGAAGTCTTTATTTGGGTCTTTCCCATAGCTTTTTGTGCTTCCTTAGTGCTCATACCTCTGAAATACTTTTTTACCGGACAACCTTTATCGTAAAAATATTCTGCAAGTTTATTATTTAATTTTATTCCATGAAGATAATTATCTGCAGAACTTTCCAATGCTTTATTAAATATTGAACCAAGCATTACATAATCTGCTCCAAGTGCCAATGCTTTTATTATATCGGAATAATTTTTCATACCACCATCCGCAACAATTGCAGGTGCTTTAATTATTTTACGTTTAATAATGCTGTTAGGATTTTTTGCATTTAATTCAGCACCTTCTTTCTGATCAGCAATAAATTTTTGTTTTACATGATATGTTTCATAAATCAATGATGCCATTGGATGACCGACACCCGATTGTTTTGTGGTTAAACAACCACCGCCATTACCAATACCAACTCTTATATAATCAACACAATCATTTTCTGCATACCATTTATAGGTTTTTGGATTGGCAATATTGCCTACCATGATGATAATATCAGGTCTGAATAATTTTATATCCTTGGCATATTCCATCACCTTTTCCATATGACCGTTAGCAGTATCAATAAGTATGTGTCCATTAAAACATATATCATCCAATTTATTTCTAAGAGCATTACGAAGTTCTTCGAATCCCATGCTAATAAAAATTTTTTGATAATTATCATCACGAATCCATCTGGCAGGACTATAGAGTTTTTTTATGATCATTTTTTTTATAAAATCATCATGAGTAATTGTTCTTGGTAAAGCCACGTTGATACCGTATATCATAAATAAATCCATGTTATTAAGATCAACCACTGTATCCATTGGTGCAGTAAATAACGGAAGTGTTGCTGGTAATGTGGTATCATTATATCGACTTGTAATGTCTGAATGAACATCAGGCACAATTAGAATATCATCAAAATCAAATTTTATGTCTGTAATCATAATGTTTTTAAATAATAAGAGTGTGTGCCTTTGGCAATAAAATAAATTTATAAATGAGTTTTAAGTTTTGAGGCTTAAGTTTTGATGATATGAATCCATGATTATTGAACATTCAAATCACTATCGTTTAGCATCAGAAGCAATGTAATTGCCTAAAATTTACTTTTCTTGTTACTCGAACACACACTCTTAGTTCTTTTTATTCCTCAACCTTTACTATTTCATCTTCCTCTCCCCAAGGAATATCTGTGGTATAATTGAATGTATCAATTTCTTCCTGTAATGCATCTACCTTTACTTGAAATTCTGCAATCATTTGATTACGGGTTGCTTCATCTATTTGTACTAAGTATTCCATTGTTGTTACATCAGAATATCCTATGATTTGTTTTCCTTCTTTAACTGATACATCATTCCAGAAAGCAATAAGTGCTTTATATTCTGAAATAGTATAGATATTTGCCTGAATTTCACGATTTGCTTCATTGATTGCATATTTCAATCCAATCAAATCATTAATTTTCTTTTGAAGTTCTTCATATAATTTTGGTACACTATATATGTCGGCATTGAGTGAACCCTCAGTAAATGAGTTTTTTCCATGTATTTGTGTTTTGAGACGTGCAATATCGCCTACTAATTTTTTTCTTAATTTGAGTGCTTTTTGAAGTTTCATATAATTATTTATTTAGATTACAATATTAGTCATTATAATTAACATATGCAATAGTTTTTATATTTTTGTTTTAATACGAAAATCAACTGACCAGCCAGTGGGCATAAATTTTGGCTGCATTGTATCAATAAAATGATTTCTCCAAAGTTTTACAAAATCCTCAATTTTTTCTTCAGTATCAAGTTTTTGTACTACATGATAACCATGATCATATAATTTACGATAGTTTTTCTTAAATTCATAGAGTTCATTAAGATGTTCATTTTTTAAAAGTAAATATAACTCATAAAATTGAATATAGTTATACTTTTTTAATGTTTTAAGTGACATGTCACTATTATCTGCAAGATATTGCAGTTTTTCTAATATTGCTTCTTGTGATAGTTTTCCGTATATTTTAAACAATGAATGAATCGTATTCAAAATAATTGCATTTGGTTTACCAAGTTCACGCAATTTAAGTGTATATTCTGCATTAAGTTCACCAATTGTTTTTACGTCATATATTTTGGCAACCTCATCTTTAAATATATTTGCTTTTTGTTCATACTCTGAATGAATTTCGTAATTCATTAAAACCACGTCATGATGATTCTTTGATTTGTATTCTTCAGGAAAGTATGTTCTGTAACAATAAGGTACTATATGATGCCGTTGTAAACTATCACTAACACCAGTTACCACGCACCTGACAATACGTAATGAACGACCAAATTCTTCATTATCTTCAAAGCCATTACCTTTCGGGATGAATGTTAATTTAATTGAATTATTATCAAGAATCTTAGCCAGATTTCTTTCCAGATACCAAAGTGCTTTTTTTTCTCCACAAGTGAACATATGTCTTCCACTTGGATGGTATACCTTCCAGTTCTCTGTGCTAAGATTTTTACTACCTGCTTGTAAAATATTATTTTTCTCCATCATAGGTAATCATAAAGCATGCACGAATTTCTTCAATATCGGTATTTGCTATATATCTATCAAAATCAGCACCAATGTGCATTTTAAAATTACCAATTGCATAACCCAATTCTTTTCCTTTAAGTTCAGGTAACCATTGCATAACAATGTTTCCATTGAACTTTTCTGCTGTTGCCTGATCAAATTCATTTTTAACCTGTAGATCATGAAGTTGCTCTAAAAGATTTATTTCTGGAAATGCAGCATCAATATCAATAATATACATATCTTTCTCTTCTTCAAAAGAATATTTAACATTAATGTTATTGTTTTTCAAATATTCCAAAAACAAGTGATATGAACCACGTTTACGGTTTCTTTTCTTATCAATACTATTAAGACTTTCCATTTGAAACATCCCAGTATCAAAATATTTACTGTCAATGACAAATTTAAATATATCTTCAAGTGTGTCAAATCCATTCAAATATCTATCATAATCGTAGCCACCAAAATCAAAGATTCTTTTCACATCATTGGTAAGCAGAATGTTCTTTGAGTATGTACCTCTGCCATTTCTATATTTATAGAATAGACCTTCCCAACCATAAGATAAATTGAACTTATGATAAGTTTTACCCATAATATTTCCGAGAGGGTCATATGAAAAATAGACTTTTGCTGATTCCCATTTTGATTGTGGAATTGGAATAAAATCAACCTGAAAGTTTTCATAATCAAATGAATGAACACCACCATTATTATATATTGCTTGTGGATTAAATCTTTCATGGATATAATCATTCCAATTAATACCTCTGCCTGAAGGTACACAGATTAATAAATCCAGATCACCATGATCTGCCTTTGTACGATAGCAGGTAACAACTTCAGAATTTAAATTCAAAGTCATTTTAATTTTATATTGAAGCTGTATTCCAATTCTTCGGAATTCTTCAGTATTTTTTCTTACAGTATTAATACTGTATTTGTTTAATGCTTTACCACCCATATAGATTTATATTTATAATTATATGCAATTATACGAAAACAAATCCATATAGTTACATAATTTTAAGAAATTTTGAAAGAAATTACTGTGTTGTTTATATCTGGCTCAGATATTGTCCAGTCATTTTCTTCTAATTCATCGAGAAATAATTCAATTGTTCCTAAATCTTCCTGATATGCTTCAAGTAATAATTCTTCAGGACTTGATGATTCAAAACTAAATTCTGGTTCTTCATTATCTTCATCTGTTGGCACTTCAATTTCTTCTGAATTTTTATTTAAATCGTATGTCCAGATAATACAATTTCCTTTAATAATTAATTCGCCTTTTATACTTTTTGATACACCATCTTCTTGTATCTTCTCAAATAATTCATTGATATTCATACTAATTATAGTTTATTGTAAAATAATTTTTACCATAAATAGAGTAAATATTGCAAAAGTACTAATTTTAATTAAAATTATTGTTGTTCGACTTGTGTTGGTGAGCCACTTAATTGACTTAATGCATGCGAACCACCCTCAACAAACCAATCTGCAATGTCTGAACGTTGATGTACAACATTAAGCATTCTATCAATAATAAGAAGTTTTTCTTCAGGACTGGTTGCTCTTAATAATTGAACAAGTAGTTCTTCAAGTGGTTCTAAACCATAATCACTAATAAAGCCACCC
>Ga0209777_10003676_pt1 | contig 18791 bp, 11 predicted proteins | sample FrelakmetHBP12HB_FD_187147 | JGI IMG/M metagenome (GOLD analysis project Ga0209777, IMG submission 187147) | Freshwater lake sediment microbial communities from the University of Notre Dame, USA, for methane emissions studies -HBP12 HB (SPAdes)... | ecosystem: Environmental > Aquatic >...
AGGATTATTATCCCTACGAGGAAACACAAAGCGAAAAAGACATAGAGTCCGATCTCTCCGAATGCGACACTCGCATAGGTCCTGAGGAACATGATCACCGGTGATCCTTCCGCGAAATAGAGCGAAAAGAAAAAGAGCGATCCCAAGACCGTGAGACTGATTCCGAGCTTGTATTTATTTAGGACTACGTTTTTTTTTCTTCTTCTGGACAAAACGGACCATCAAACAATTAAAAAAATATATCTAATATGTATAGTTTAAGTCTATTTTTTCAATACAAAATCCCTCTCGTGGTTTACTGACCCAATATCTACACTATCTATTGACATTTATACTAAAATATCTATCTTAATAGGGAACTTTATTTCGCTTATGGCAATGATGTATGGTAATGAGGCAACTCAAGATAACAAAAGGCATTACAAACCGTGTTGATGCATCCCTTGATAAATATCTTCAGGAAATAGGCAGAATAGAGCTTATCACTGCAGAAGAAGAGGTTGATCTTGCGAAAAAAATTAAGGAGGGAGACGAAGAAGCTTTGAAAAAACTTGTCAAAGCCAATTTGAGGTTTGTCGTATCTGTCGCTAAACAATATCAAAACCAGTGACTTTCACTTCCTGATCTTATCAATGAAGGGAATCTTGGCCTCATAAGGTCAGCCATCAGATTTGACGAAACCAGAGGATTCAAATTCATCTCCTACGGCGTGTGGCGAATCAGACAAGCAATCCTGCAGGCAATTGCTGAAAAAAGCAGAACCATAAAACTTCCTCTCAATAAAATATGGGAAATCAATAAATTAAATAAAATATCAGAAAGATTAGAACAAGAATATGAAAGACCAGCGACCTCTGATGAGATTGCTGATATTTTGGAAAAATCAGTAGATGACGTAAAAGAGATGGAAGCGCATATCCAAAGGACGACTTCTTTAGATAGCCCGTTAAGGCAAGAAAATTCTGATGATGGAAAGGTTATAGACACCATAAGAAGCACAGAATTCAAAGATCCTGATGATGCACTAATGTCGGAGTGACTCAAAAAAGAGATAGCGAGCAGTCTTTCTAAACTTACTCCAAGAGAAGAGGACATCATAAAAATGTATTACTGACTTGGTTATGAAATAAATTACACTCTGGAAGAAATAGCGGTTAAATTTGAACTTACCAGAGAAAGAGTCAGACAGATCAAGGAAAAAGGACTCAGAAGACTAAAACATCCTACAAGATCCAGAAATCTCAAACCATATCTCGGACAATAAAATAAGACGCCGACCCCGACTGTTCGGGGTAACGTCGATTTTATCCCGCTTTAGCGGAATAGGAATTTAAAAGAATTCCTATGTGATAAATTTTTTATTGAAAGCCAAAGGGTTTTGTATACTATTAAGCCCGTCTTTTTTGAATTTTGAATATAGAGTATGGATCTCAAAGAGATAAGCAAAAAACGACAGAAAAAATGGAAGGAAACCGATCTCTACAAAGTCAGAGAAGATATTTCTAAACCAAAATTTTATATTCTGGCTATGTTCCCCTATCCGTCCGGTGCATGATTGCACGTCTGACATCCCAAGGGATATATTGCTACTGACACCTTGGCGAGGAAGAAAATGCTTGAAGGATACAATGTATTGCATCCGATGGGATTTGATACCTTCGGATTATGAACAGAAAATTATGCGATAGAGCATAAGATGAAACCACAAGATGTAGCGAAAAAAAATATTGCGACATACATGAAGCAACTTGAAATGTTTGGTACTACCTATGATCGGAGCAGAGCTGTCAATACAGCAGATCCGAAATATTTCAAGCGGACGCAGCGAGTGTTTTTGCAGATGTACAATCACTACTACGATGAGAAATTGAAAAAAGCGATGCCGATCACTGATCCAAGCAAACAAGAACGTTTAGCGTATGTAGATTACAAGCCGATAAACCGATGTCCATCATGTATGACCGGATTAGCGAATGAAGACTTGGATGACGGAAAATGCGAGCGCTGTGGAAGCGTGGTGGAACAGAGACCGATGAAGCAACGAGTATTGAGGATTACGAAATATGCCGAAAGATTGTTGGAATGATTGGATACATTGAAACGGGAAGAATCCATGAAAGATTTGGAAAGGAACTGGATAGGAAAATCAGAAGGAACTGATTTTACTATGAAAGTCATAACAGAAGAAAATGATAAAGCAGCGTGGATGGTTATAGAAAAAAGTATTGAAACTACTGCGATACAAGAGCTTCTTTCGTTCTGAGAAGTGAATATAGAAGCGACTGATCCGGATCGATGAAATTTTTATAGGATTTTGGTCGATAAAAAAGATGAAAAAAAATTCATAGCATTTTTGTGAAAAAATCTAAAAACAAAGTGAAATAATGGAGAACCAAGTTCTTGGTATGCAGATAGCGACTGAACAACGAATATGGTCGTATTTTCCGGTGGAAAAATATTTGATACAAGCACTGATGAATGATGTGCTCAAGCTAGAGATTACGGCATTTCTCTGGGAATCCCAGAGCATCAAGTAAGATTTTCCCCTCGAACATATTCTCCGTGATATAAAGATCATTCCAAACGTTTCAGCGTTTATACGACTCGTATAGATACGGTTTTCTGAATGTCATTTGTCGCTATCGCGCCAGAACATCCATTAGTCGATAAAATCACTACGAAAGAATATTTGAAAGAAGTTGAAAAATACAAAGACGCAGCGAAGCACAAAACGCAGCTAGAAAGGACGGAATTACAGAAAGAGAAAACGGGAGTTTTTTGCGGAGCATACGCAATCAATCCGTTCAATGGTGAAAAAGTGAAAATATTCGTCGCTGATTATGTCTTGGCGAATTACGGTACGGGGGTCGTGATGGCTGTACCGGCACATGATGAAAGAGATTATGAATTCGCGAAGAAATATAAATTACCTATTAAAAATTCTATCCTACCGAAAGACAAGAAATTTGAGGAGTACGATAAAGTAGTTTCTTCAGAAATTTGTTATACCGAAAAATGATTGCTTAATAATTCCTGAGAATTCACTGGTTTGGACAGTGATAATGCCATCAAGAAGATACAAGCACGATTAGAAAAAAAGTGAATATGATGAGTCAAAGTGAATTATAAGATGCAGGATCGAGTATTCAGCAGACAAAGATATCGAGGCGAACCGTTTCCGATTGTACGGACCGAAGATGGAGAAATCGTCGCGCTTGATGAAAAAGATTTACCGGTGGAATTACCTGATGTAGATAATTATCAACCGACGGGAACAGAAGAATGACCGCTCGCAAACATCACGGATCGGGTGAACATGACATTGCCTGATGGTAGGAAAGCAAAACGTGAAACTAATACCATGCCAGGTCGGGCAGGCAGTTCGCGATACCGGCTCAGATATATGGATGTAAATAATGATAAAGCATTGGTCGGTAAAGATAAGGAAAAATACCGAGGTAATGTGGATGTCTATGTCGGCGGTGCGGAACATGTCACCAGACATATGATCTACGCGAGATTCCGGCAGAAATTTTTATACGATATCGGCGTGGTTACAAAACAAGAACCGTTCGAAGAATATCATTATGTAGGACTCATCATGGGAGAAGATGGTCGTAAAATGTCCAAGAGACGAAAGAATGTCGTCAGTCCAGATGATATTATTAACGAGTTCTGAACAGATGCTTTAAGAACCTATGAGATGTTCATGGGACCGTTCGATCAGCCGATTGCTTGGAGTACGAACGGAATAAAATGAGTGAAGAAATTCTTAGATAAAGTCATCGCATTGAAAGATAAAATTACAACCTGAAACCTGGAACCTGAAACCCTTATAATAGTAAACCAGACAATAAAAAAAATTTGAGAAGATATTGACGCGTTCAGGTTCAATACCGGGGTTTCACAACTCATGATCTTAGTAAATCATCTGATTGAATGTAAAACCATCAATAAGAAAACATTCGAAGATTTGGTTGTCTTGATGTCGCCTTTCGCTCCGCATTTAGCTGAGGAATTACGGGAACAATTAGGCAACGAGTATTCGGTATTCACGAAAGCGAAACGGCCGAAATACGACGAGAAATATTTGATCGCTGATACGATAACCATCGGCGTACAGGTGAACGGGAAAGTGAGATGAACAATAAACATCAGTAAGGATGCGGAAGAAAAAGAAGCATTCGACCTAGCTAAATCAGATGAAAAAATAAATACACGAATCACTGGCGAACCTAAGAAGGTGATCTATGTGAAGTGAAAGATTTTAAATATTGTCGTGTAATATGTGGATAGTCTATTCACTGATCGTAGCGATCACCCGATGAATCCTCTATGCTATACTAGATAGGTTGCTTGTCAGCATGCCAATCATCATTCTTTGTTTTGCTTCATCTGTCTTCAATAGCATCTTTTTTGCAATCCTATTCCGATGAGGGAAATATTATGTAGACTTCAAAAAAAACTTCACTCAAGGGAACAATCTCCGGCTATTCATCTTAGTGACCGTTCTGTTTCTGGTTGCTAATGCGCTTATCCTGGTCGCCATCAAAAGCAAAAACGCGACTGTCGCGTCGTTGATCGAAATATCATATCCGATCTTCGTGATATTCTTCAGTTATCTATTCTATAAGAATGCTCATATAAATGCTTGAACCATCATCTGAGGCATTTTGATTTTATGAGGAATCACCATGATATATCTATTCAATAAATAGTAGAGGTTTTATATATTATATAATAATGAAGAATATCCTATTCATTTCGTGAAGCCCTAGAAAAGGGAACACGGAATATGTGCTCAAGAAAGTCTTCGATAAAATACCAGGGAAGAAGGAATTCGTAGCACTCAAAGATATGAACATCCGTGAATGCATCGGATGTTTTCATTGCAAAAAAACAGGTGTTTGCGTATTCAAGGATGATATGAAAGAGCTCACGAAAAAACTTCTGGCTGCAGATACTATCGTCCTTTGATCGCCGAATTATTTTGCGAATGTGAGTTGACTTACGAAAATATTCATCGACAGGACTTTCGTGCTCTACCATAAAAGCCTCTTGAAAAGCAAAAAAATAGCTCTTGTCGTCACGGGACATTCCAAGGATGCGATGAATAAGAAATATATGATGCAATGATGTTTCGGCTTCGTGAAATATCAACAGATGAAGTTGATCGACGTCTATCCGTTGTGTGCGGACGATGAAGCAGCGTTCAAAAAAGATCCGAAAATAGAGAAAAAAATCATGAAAATTTTAGATAGTATTATTTAATATGCATATTTTCAACTGAGAGCCTATCATCCTTCGAGATACGGAATATACATCGCGGGAATGAGCGCAGGAAAGGAATCGATCCTGAGAGAATGAATTCAGGGAAATCGTGCAGATATGAGCAATCAAAGTGGATACGAAAACACGGGAGGAAATAAGTTCTTTCAGTATTTTTATCAAGCCTATCAAGAATCCGATACTATCAGATTATTTTATGAATCTTACAAAAATAACTCAGGAAGAAGTGGATATCCAGGGAAAGGATTTTATCACTGCGATCAATGAATTCAAAGTATGGGCAGGAGATACCATGGAATTATATTCTTACGGAAGAGATGATATCATTCTTGCGGAGAATTGCTGATTGTATCATATGACATTGCCTTTTCATAAGAAAAGCAGATTCAAAAATATCGTTGATATCTTTTTGGCAAACAATATACCTGCTACCCAATATAATTCGTCTTCCATCAATCAGTATTTCAATATTCCTAATAACGATACCGAACATAATGCATTAGCTGATGCAAGAAATATCATGTGCAGTCTCCATGCTTTGTATATGAAATAATTTTAATTAATTGTTATAGTACATGATCAAGAAGGGAAAATGAACCGTTGTAATTACTTGAGGTTCAAGTGGAATCGGTGCCGGATTCGCCAGAGAGTTTGCAGAGCAAGGATATGATTTATTGCTCGTCGCCAAGGATAAGAATCAGATGGCTACGTTCGTGAAATATCTGAAAGTGTTGTTTCCGGTGAATATTTCTACCATGATTTTGGATCTGTCTAAAAAGAATGAGCTCAAACACCTCGAAGCCGAAATAGCGAAAATCAGCGATTTGGAGGTTCTGATCAATTGCGCCGGATATGGCATCAACAGCGATTTTCTTGTAGAAAATATCGAAAAATGGGAAGATATGGTGACCGTTCACGATGTAGTATCCATGAGACTCACCTATCAAGCGCTCAAAATCATGAAAAAAAGAAAACATGGAAGTATCATCCACGTCTCTTCATTAGCGTCATTGCTCGCGCTCGGAAATAATCCCGTCTACGCAGCCAGTAAGATATTTTTGAATAGTTTCTCACAAAACCTCTATCGGATATACAAGGAATACGGAATCTATGTGCAGTCGCTTTGTCCAGGCTTCACCGCTACAAATTTTGCTAAGAGATGAGGATATACGTTCAAAGGGAAACATATGAAAGTGGAAGAGGTGGTGAACGCAAGTCTATCATGTATGAGAAGGAAAAAATTGCTTTGTATCCCATGACGAAGAAATAAACTGATTCTTATGACCTATCATATACTTCCGAGAACACGGTCACATAAAATCTTTAAATGGCTATTACACTAATTTTTAGTCTTTAAGCTAAATAGTATGTGTGGAATTTTTGGATACAAAGGCAAGGATGGCAATGCGCATAAGATTTTGGTGCACGGATTGGAAAGATTGGAATACCGCTGATATGATTCTGCAGGATTATTAGTTTGAAATAATGAAGGCGATTTTAAGCTTATCAGAGCGGTTGGGAAAGTATCCAGTCTTGCGAATAAAGTAGCAAAAGAGATTTCTGATAAAGAACATTTTTCCATCTGAATCGCACATACACGTCGGGCTACTCATGGAGGCATCAGTGAAGAAAATACCCATCCTCATCATGATCAGAACAAACATTTCTATCTCGTCCATAACGGAATCATAGAGAACTATTATAAGCTGAAACAAGATCTGATTACAAAATGATACAAGTTTTATGGACAGACAGATAGTGAGGTTATCGCAAATCTTTTGGAAGATAATCGGACGGGGGATTTTATGGAGACCGTGGAAAAAGTACTCGAAATGATTAGGTGAGCATATGCATTACTCATCGTCACTACCTATGCACCCGATGAAATCATAGCGGTGAAATTGGGAAGTCCGCTTCTTTTCGCCTATAATGAGAAAAATGAATATTTCTTTTCTTCAGATAAACAAGCGCTTGCAGGATATGCGGATAAACTCATCTATCTCGATGACGGCGACATCGTTCATCTTAAAGGTAATGACTATCACATCAAGTCCAATGGTGTTCCAGCAGAAAAAAAAATCGAGGATATGGATATGGAATTATTGGAGTCTTCTAAGTGAGAATACAAGCATTTCATGTTGAAAGAAATTTTTGAACAAGCAAATGTTATCAGAACAATTTTCAAGTGAAGAGTGGATTTCAACAGAAACTTTCTTAACGCGGAAGCTTTCCATGGTATGCAGAATGAACAATTCAAAAAGATAGTTTTCGTAGGATGCGGAACGAGTTATAACGCATGATGTCTAGGAACCTACTGGATGGAAAATCTTGCAGGACTTGATTCTAGTTGTGAAATCGCCAGCGAATACGAGTATAAACATATTAAAGTGAATGATGAAACGTTATATGTCTTTATTTCACAATCAGGTGAAACAGCAGATAGCATCGAAGTCTTGAAGATGATTAAACAGAAATGAGGTCATACGTTTGGGATTGTCAATGTCGTGGGATCGACAATTTCACGTCTCACGGACTATGGATTATTTACTAGGTGAGGAGCTGAAATATGAGTTGCTTCCACGAAAGCGTTCACAGCGCAAATTACATGCATACTTTTGCTTGCATTGTATCTCGGACAAAAAAGAGGACTCAGTAAAGCGAAGTACGACAAGGTAATGATTGAATTAAGTAAGGTACCGGTGATGATAGAAGATATTTTAGCGGACACCGCGAACATCAGGAAGATAGCGCAGAAAATAACGAAGTATAAAAACTTTTTCTTCCTCGGAAGACATTATCAGCTTCCTATTGCCAGAGAAAGTAGTCTGAAATTGAAAGAAATCACCTATCTGCATTCCGAGAGTTATCCTAGCTGAGAACTTAAACACGGACCATTGGCGTTGATAGAGGCTTCTATTCCGAGCGTTCTTTTCGCACCGCATGATCTGATGTTTGAAAAGAATATTTCCTCTATCCAAGAGATCAAAGCCAGAGATGGAAAAGTAATTACGATTTCTGATAAAGACATTCCCAACGCTGACTGGAATATCCAAGTGCCATCGACTATTGATGAGATATATCCATTCTTGACCGCTATTGTAGGACAACTTCTCGCCTATCACGTTGCAGACATTTTAGGCAAGGATATTGATAAACCAAGAAACCTTGCAAAAAGTGTAACAGTTAAATAAGTATATAAAATTCCATAATTATTAGTTGTTAGTTATTTAGTTGGAAGGTTGGCAGAGTGGTCTAATGCGCACCGTTGGAAACGGTGTGTACCGCAAGGTACCGGGGGTTCGAATCCCCCATCTTCCGAAGGATTTTCACAGCTTATGCTGTGATTTTTTTGTACATAAAAAAAAAGCCGTCTAGAAACAGACGGCTTCATTCATAACAATACTATTCTAATCATCGAGTTCTTCGATAGCGAATTGGCGTGCCATATACGCTGCCGGACTCTTTTGTGTAAAAATATCCAAGGCAAACATATAGGCATCCTTGAGATTCATGAACGTCGCATTGGGAACCTCTGAAGGCATTCTCAGTGAACTCCATATATCTTCCGGATGAGTCTCTGCAGTATTACAATACGACAATACCGGCCATGCTGTTCTGGCGGAAAGTGTTGGTCCGAGGCCGTTGCTCATGCCGACTATGGCAATGATCACTGCGCCTTCTGGATACTTTGCATGTAACTCATTGAGTTTTTTGGCGGCTTTCACAGGCTTTTTGTGTCCTGAAATCACCACGTCTTCAATGATTATGCTTGCAGGAATAGCTTTGAGGAATTTTTCATCTGCGAAACATTCAAGCTTATCATTAGGAGATCCTCTCCATAAGATGATCGGCTGTTTCGGAATCCCTAATTGATCAGCCATAGCAGCGACATGCATGTAATTTTCCTGTACATCTTTGAGCGGATGACCTTCACGGAAAGTTTGTTTGGATACGTCTTTCCAGTCAGCTCTTCTCAGTCTCCAGGAATCATTGTCGATGACGTCAGCAACAACCAAGTTTCCAGCGGTATCGATTCCGAATTCGATTTTGAAATCGATCAACCGGTGACCTAAGGTATTCCATGCTCCTTCCAACACCAGGAAAGTTTTGCGGGTGATTTCTTCTATTTTTACGAGCATATCAGGATTGGTAATAGTACTGCCGTCCATTATTGTCAATGGTGTGATTTCCCAGATCGGTTTCTTTGGGTGTCGTAAAGCCCACTTTGAAATGTCTTTCGGATTTTCGATCCAGGGGTCGTCAATGATTTTGATTGCTTCTTCAACAAGTTCTTCGATGGAAAGTTCCATGAGTTTTGTGATTTCCGGAAGCTTTTTTTCCACGCGTTTCTCGTTGATCTCTTTTAAAGATTTTTTAACATTCAGATATTTGATCAATTCTTCCTTATCCTTGGGAAGGTACTCACGGAGATCCATATCTCCTAATTTCCCTCCTTTGGTTTTCAGAAAGATTTCAAATACCAGCTTATGGAAGCGATCTGGATTTCCTGGTTTTGCTAAATGAGGCATTCTTTCAAGATATGATCCCGTAGCAAATCGGCGAATGATTACTTCTAAAGGTATCATAGTACAATTTTTTGCCAAAATCTCTGTTTCAGACAACTGTTCAACATATGCTGTACGGATACCTGCCTCTTCCAGCAACTCGAATATTCTGCTGGTAGTCTGGGTTGCACAGATGGCTTTTTTCTCCAGAGAACGGGTTTTTGAAGCATCATTGTCTGCCGTAGTTTCGTCAGTGCTTTCCATGATAACTACATCAGGGCGCTGGACAACTGCCCAGATCTTTTTTGTTTTGCCTGATGTTAATGGCTTTTTGCCAAATTTCTTAAACTTTTTCTGCATAAATTTACATTTTTTTAATGATCATTAATAACTTTTTTTACTTTCACCAAGTACAAAAAAATGGCGGCTCTCGGCCTTTCGAATTTTTTATTTTCATATGTATATTGGTTTTAGTGATTTTTTTGTTTACAATGTTTGGATAATCTATCTATATACCATTAAATGTCAAGTTATATAAAAAAATACATCCTGAGTAACAGAATGCATTTTAGTGATTTTTTAAATCTAATTTCATACCAAGATGAAGTGAGATCTTTTGGGTTTCGAAATTAAATTCCGGTCCGCAGATAAAGGTAAATCCATGATAGAAATCTTTGGAAGATCCAACTGAAATATGATCGTACCCATGTTTATTCACTTCCACTTCAGCACAGATACCTGCTTGCTGGAGATGATATTCTTGGCGATAATAGGATTTCAACCAGATATTTCCGATAGGTTTTACCTTAAAATACGTATCAATCCGCCAAGAAGGCGTAATTAATCCAAAGAACATAAAGGAACCCTTGCGATACTTGATCGTATGATCGCCTCTTGCACTTTGAGGAAGGTGAAGATAACTTATATACATTTCTCCATCTAGATACCTGTATGCTTCTTCCAACGGATATTGTTGAGCATATGGATCCATTTCAGTGAGCAAAGCAAATCCCAAACGAAGTTTGTTCCAATATCGGAACGTATTCGCTGCTTTTTTATCAAATGGAGCAGCCATAAGATCAAAATCTATACCATAGATCCTGACACCAATCATAGAATTACGCTTGTACAATGAATGAAAATTATATACCGTTTTTTCCAGATTTGTACGATCGTAGCACTTCTGCCAGTAGATTGTTTGATCAATTGTGAACTGATCCAAGAAGCTTGGATTATTGAAATTCTGGTCCATAGAGATAACCGAACCTTCTACGAGCGTAGAAGACCGTACCAATATTTGCGCATTACCTTGTAATGCAACAAACATCACAAGTAATATCACAAATTTTTTCATAATAAAGTAAATTTAAGGTTTTTGTTAGAACCTATTTTATATTTATTTACTATAAAATGTCAATACCGTATTATATTTCACTATTTTCTATTCATAGCAGTAACAGTGAGCTGTAAGACCGTAGCAATAGAAACCCGGAGCATGTACGGAATTTGTATATATGCGAGCCGAGGATGATATGAAGAGATAGCAATGGTCGCCCGAATAAGCGTTCCGAGAATCAATAAGATATCTATAGCCGCGAGAAAATTGTTTTGAAGACGGAATTGAATGGGAGAAAAAATAATATTAAATATCAGATTAAGGATGAACGGAAGCATTACCATGAACGAAATCTCTTTCCCCCATCACATCAAGAATACCTTCCCGAAGGAGATGATGATCAAGATATAGAGCACCGTCCGCACGGGTCCGAAAAGCCACGAAGGCGGTGACCATCTTGGTTTTTTTAGTTTTGCATACCGAGTTTTTGTGGTTGTCTTTTTCATGATGTTTGAAAAATAATAAAAATTATTTTTTTCTATTGTGACGTCGATCGAGAAAGAAACAGAGACCTACTGCTAAAGCAGGTACGGCGATAATCAGCGGCCGAGTGAGCATATAGTAAGGAGTCGGTATTCCAGGAGTGCCCGTAGTCGTGATGAATTTGACTATACACGAAATCGTATAGAACAATCCGAATCATCCAAAAAGGATAGCTCAGACAAGTGGGTATCTCTTTCGGCTCAAAATAAGAGCTATAAGCAGGATCCATGTCGGGATCAGATGCATGAATAATCCTATGACGGTCTGCCGGAATGTATATCCGTTTCAGAAGATATCCGCCGCAAACATGCTGATGAAGAGGATAAAGACGATTGCCGCTATTCTCGGAAATCGGAAAAGGAATCAGTGACTGTTTTTTTTCATTAGGAAAATTTATGATATAAAAGTATTACTCATGTTCATCAGATTACTACGGTTATAAGCTGGAATACTCCCATAGCTTTGAGGAAAATGGCAGGTAATATTCAGAGATGGACCAAAATATATGCGATGACAAAAAGAAAAAATGTCTTAAGGATTCACCCAGCAAGAATTCATAATCGCTGGGTTTTGATATGTTGTATGGTGTAAATGAGAATGAAATTTCCGAGTCGGATAGCGGGCATCATGTAGACGAGAAAAATCGTGGATGGTCAGAAAATCAATCAATTCAATGAAGCGGCAATACTTGGCAACATCACCATCGGAATGATCATAGCATAATTTTTATAGTTCAATGCGGCGATAATCAGGAGAAGATTAACGATGCTTCCGATGAGCAATTGCGGACCGCCGAGAAGAAAGGGAACGAAAAATAGAGGTATCAGATAAAGAAATATTTTAGTGGTTTGAGTTATACGGATTCATAGAATCTTTTGTTGTGATATCTGTTCTGTAGTGACTTCTTTCATAGCAAAAATAAGCGTATAAAGGAGATGATAGTATATGGAAGCATCCTGGCGTTTCAATAAAAAATGCAGAGTTGAAATCATCTGACGCTTGGTTATATTTACTCTAATCTTTTATCCTTTATCGTTTCTTGCATGAAAGCACATCTCAAAATTCCTGTTGCGGTCGGTTTGGCTCTAGGAATTTATTTTGGAATATGACTGTTCATCTTCGCGCTTACTGCTCTACGATTCGGATACTGCAGAATCTTTGTCAGCTTTATGAGCACGTTTTATATCGGTTATGCACCGACATTACTCGGAGCGTTCATTGGACTTTTACGAGGATTCGTCGATGCGTTCATCGGATGATTTCTCGTTACGCGATTGGCAGGATGTTTTCTAAAAAAGATGCATTAAACAACTAAATAATTTCTCTGACACCATATCACGAAAATACCGATTTTCTACGTCGGTATTTTTTTGAAAAAGAAATCATACTATTAATTTGTTTCTATTAATGCATCTACTCCTCATCCGATAATGTAATCGATTACTGATCTCTCAGCGACCAATCATAGATCATCAGCACGTTTCAACATTACCCGGACATATCCTCTTGTCTCCGGATTGAAAATCAACGGAGCGTCTATATATTGCATGACTCATTTATCTTTGAGCGCTTGCAGATGATTTTTGTAAAATATTTTCCATTGAGTGTTATCTATATTATACGATCCGTCAAAAAGCATCCTGGATAAAACAGTTCCGAATTCCGTTCTCGGCACCGGATCATTGGGGTCAAAAACCGTCTTAGGAGTTATTCCATCAGGTTCTAGTCCCATGAGATCAAGCTGACATGCAGTCTTCATATAAAATCTCATTTCCTCACTTTCATTGGCGATATCGGTATACGCATCGCATCATGGCTTTTGATAATCCGGTATGAATCACATTTTCCTGATAGCGAATTCAGATATCATTTTTGCAAGATGTTTTCTCAACAAAGGACCCATGACATCAGCCTGGGTGATAGGGATTTTTGTTGTAACGGCGAGATTGCACGCATAGAGATATCCTTGTTCCAATTCTGAAGAATAGGTACTTCCCTCCAATGAACAATCGGTTGCACTGGTATGCGATGGAACATATTCTTCACAGCAGGTATGGTCATAATAACTTGGTGAATTATCTATTCCTTCGTCATTCGCACATGCTACATTACTTGGAAGTTCACAATCATCTTGATATAAGATACCGGGTCAGTTTCAACAATTTTTTGTCCCTAGAACATATTGAGTGTTTCCGCAATTACTCGTTTGCACAAAAGATAGTCCCGCACAGACGGTATTTGGATTCGGATTTCGAACATCTGTACACATCCCGCTTCACCATATCAAACCTATTCATCCATAATTATCTCGTAAATACCCTGAAAGCATATCTCCATCGGAAGTAGGTACAAAACGCAGTGTCTGAGAAAAGGCAGGAAGATATTGGTTACTAGAAAATTGTAATTGGGTTCAGGCAATAAGCTCATACCTATATCATGATCGTATATGCGTTATATCTCCATAGACATAAGGATCGCTGCTCCCATTACAGCCAAGAAATAATCATCAGGTCATCTGAAGGTTGTCATAGGTTCAGGTAAGTGTTTGGAGAATGGTTAATGTATCTTGGTCCAACGGCCGAAACCTCATTCCTCTCTGATTATTGTAATATACTCCTCTGAGTTTTTTGTAACAAGTTTTGGTAGAGCTTCCGAGCTGGACTGTTTCTGGAGTTCCAAGAGTTTCCGGTGATCTCAGAAACACAAGCCCTCCGAAATTGTTTCATCAATAGAAAAATCAGACCGTGCTTTGACTATTCTGTAGGTCGGAAAGCGCTCAAGTAAACAGTACCGAATCTTCTGCATCATAGTCTATAAGAGCTGCTTGTACAACAACAGGAATACAGAGACCGAGAATCAGCAGGAGAAGGATTTTTTTTATCTGCATAGCGAAAAATTTAATAAATCACAAGTCAGTATATCTGAGATGCAATAAAAACTTGAAGTATTGAAAGTTTTTATGACATCGAAGTTATACTGGCGATTTTAGATGCTTCAATTTCAAACATAGTGAAGAAGTTGAAGATTTCTAAATCAGTCAGTATATTAGAGAATACTTTTTTGGAGAGTGAAAACAAGAATATTCCTTTACACATATATAGTGTATTACTGCATCATACCTAGTATTTTTGTCAATTCAAATTTTTAGAAAGTAGACAATATTGTCATGGATTTTTGGAAATATTTAGTGAATTTTCCTCGGCTTCTCAGCTATTTTTTTTCACAAAAATTATCTGTCTACATCGACAAATATAAAAAATTCGCTTTTCTGTCTATATACAAATGGCTTGAAAACTGGTGTTTCTTTTCTATCTCCAATGTATATTGCGCACATTTTTTACGTATGTATTTTTTAATCTTTTTGCTTAGCAATGAAGAAAAAAATGATTTCTTGGACATCAGGTTGAAAATATCTTGTAGTGTTTTTATTAGGAGTGATTTTCACTTTTGCCATCACCAATGCATTCACACTGATCCACTCTACAGTAGAAAACGCTATCCAGTTTATCAGGCAGACGAAATTCACTGATTCCGGTTTGGATACAGGTACCGTATTCATGGATATCAACGCAGGATCCGGATACATCAGAATCAATACCTGATCGCTCGGTAATTGAACATGACGGAATTCAAGATTTTTGGCGTTGGATGCTTTAGGGAATATAACCTATGCAGCAGAACAAGATCCGATTTTTTCATCAAGTCCTGTAAGCGGAATCACGCTCACCAATATAAATACTTGGAACTCAGCATATAATCGGGTACGAACTAATTCATGAAACGCATTATATTTCCGAAACAATTCTGGTAATTATCTTTTAGTAGCAAACTCAGGAGATTATTATACTTCTAATCCATTAGGATATATAACATGATATACAGAGAATGATCCTCAATGGTCAGCAGCATCAGGCAATTATGTCTTACAGAGCGACACAGGGAATCGGAACAGTGCGTACAATCGAATAATTACTTCATGAGATATTTTACGAGATCGATATACCATGAGTGGATTTTCCTCACTCAGTTGTTCTACAGGAGAAATTATAAAATACAATGGGTCTACTTGGATATGTAGTAGTGATTTGGTAGGATGAGGCGGATGAAGCAACTATTACACTACCGGACTCTATTTTGATAGCGGAACTAATGTACTGACTCTTTATGTCAGTGGTTACGGACCTGTCACCGGATATATTATTTTCTCCGGTATGGATAACTGGAATAGTGCGTACAATCGAATGAATACTTCATGAAACGTTTTACGAAACTGGTATGCTACTACAGGCATATACATCAATAGTTTAGCAACAACTACCGGTCTCAATTGTTCTACAGGAGAAATCGCAAAATACAATGGGTCTACTTGGATATGTAGTAGTGATTTGATAGGAAGTTGAGGTGGATGAAGCAATTATTACACTACCGGACTCTATTTTGATAGCGGAACTAATGTACTGACTCTTTATGTCAGCGGCTATGGACCTGTCACTGGATCTATCCTTTTCTCCGGTATGGATAACTGGAATAGCGGGTACAATCGAATTTTAAATTCAGGAAGTTTTTTACGAAATCGATATACTAATTCATGAAGTTTTTTACGAAATCGATATACTAATTCATGAAGTTTTTTACGGAATTGGTATACCACTACAGGTATATACATCAATACGTTAGCAACTACTACCGGTCTTACGTGTTCTGCATGACAACTTATAAAATATGATTGATCTGCTTGGGTATGTAGCGGTGATTTGGTAGGAAGTTGAGGAATTAGTTATCGGACAGCAATAGGAGACTGAACGTATACATGAATACAATATACCGGATGAGATATAAAGACAAATTGATTTATTGCAAAATGATGATGGGTGAGCGCTCTATGAATATATGCAACAGCAATGGGATGGAATACACAAGCTAGTTGATATATTTCTACTTCAATGGGACAAAATACACAAGCTAGTTGAACTGGTTCTACCGCAATGGGAGCATGAACAATTGCTAGTGGAAATTATTCTACCGCGATGGGAAATACTACACAAGCTAATTGAAATTATTCTACTGCGATGGGCTTTAAAACAAATGCTAATGGAGATTATTCTACTGCGATGGGAGATGGAACAACTGCTAATTGACCAGTTTCTACAGCGATGGGAGATGAAACAATTGCTAGTTGATATATTTCTACGGCGATGGGATATCAGACAACCGCTAATTGAGGTTATTCTACTGCGATGGGATATTATACACAAGCTAATTGAAATTATTCTACGGCGATGGGGTATTATACAAAAGCAATATGAGCAAGTTCTATATCTCTATGATGGAATACAACTGCTAGTTGAGCTTTTTCTACTTCAATGGGACAAAATACACAAGCAATATGAGCAAGTTCTACAGCTATGTGACAAGGTTCAATAGCTATTTGAGATTCATCTACAACGATGGGATATCAGACACAAGCTAATTGAGATTATTCTACTGCGATGGGATATCAAACAACTGGTGCTTGATCTTATTCTACCGCTATGGGACGTCAGACAATTGCTAATTGAGATTATTCTACAGTGATGGGACGTCAGACAATTGCTAGTTGAAGTAATTCTACTGCAATGGGATTGTGTACAACTGCTATTTGAATTGATTCTACAGCAATGGGAAATATAACTATAGCAAAATGAGATGGTTCTACATCAATGGGAAGTGTGACAATTGCTAGCGGAGTAAATTCTACAGCAATGGGAGATTCAACAATTGCTGGTTGACAAATTTCTACTGCGATGGGAGCTCACACAACCGCTAGTTGATATATTTCTACTGCGATGGGAAGTCATACAACTGCTAGTTGAGATAGTTCTACCGCTATGGGACATTATACACAAGCTCTTTGAAATTATTCTACGGCGATGGGAGATGAAACAATTGCTTATGGTATTGGCTCTATTGCTATGGGATATCAAACAACTGCTGATGGAACTGGTTCTTTTGCTTTGGGATATGGAACAACTGCTAACTGAAATGGTTCTATCGCGATGGGATATTATACACATGCTAATTGAGATAGTTCTACTGCCATGGGAGAACATACAATTGCTAATGGAGTTGCCTGTACAGCAATGGGAAATTTGAATGAGATAACAACATGATCTGATTATTCCAGCATAGTCTGATGACAATGAAATAAAATATATTCACAAAATTCATTTATCGGTGGAGGATGAAGTAATACCATAAGTTGAAGTTCTTATTATTCAGTTATTCCTTGATGATTTTCGAATACAATAGAAAATGCTCAATATAGTTTTGCTTGAGGAAAAAATGCACAAGCATTACATGATTATACTTTTGTACGAAACGGAGTTGGAGGTGATACTGTGTTTCAATCAGCTCATTCAAATAGTTTTATTATTAATGCACCTGGTGGTGTAGGTATTAGAACTAATAATCCACAAGGAGATCTTGATATAGCAGGAAGCGGGGTCGTAGTTTTTGAGCCACAAGACACTAATCCTCAAGGACCATGATTAACAGGATGTACCGTCACGTGATCAATAGTATATGCTAAAACATCCAATAATCTTTGTTATTGTAACTGATCATGACGAACAAAATTAGTTGGACTTAATTGCGCATTCTAAATAGTCATTTGTACATCTGATAAAATATTTTCTACTTTCTACCTGCCTACCGTCAGGCATACTTGATACTTTATACTAGTTTGGATTGACTTTTTAGAGCAAATCTATATACTATTTTCACTAAAAAAACAAATATATAAACTAAAACAAAAATAAAATTATGAAAACGCAGAAATTTTTCTTTTTTTTGTTGGTTTTCAGTATAAGCTGGATATCAACTAGAGCAACTATTCATCATGTCTATCTGGATAATACATATAATAATGAATGGCATACGTTTTGCGGGGGAGTAAATGATACTGTCATCCTTCACAAACCTACAATTGCCATAAATAATGTTGTATGGGTTACTCCATTAGGTACAATGATTTTTGCTCAGGACACCGTGATTGTACCGTACAATAATCAAGGGGATTGGTATTTCAGTTCCACCGAAGTAGGAAAGGATGTTTATGTGTATTTCATTTCTACTCCGCC
>Ga0209777_10003677_pt1 | contig 18780 bp, 16 predicted proteins | sample FrelakmetHBP12HB_FD_187147 | JGI IMG/M metagenome (GOLD analysis project Ga0209777, IMG submission 187147) | Freshwater lake sediment microbial communities from the University of Notre Dame, USA, for methane emissions studies -HBP12 HB (SPAdes)... | ecosystem: Environmental > Aquatic >...
TGACGTGGAGGGGCCGGCCAGGTAGGTAACCTGGTAGGTGCCGCCCACGACCGGGTTGGCCGGGGCGGTCGAGGTGATCGAGACGCTGCCGCTGCCCTGGCCGACGGTCACCATGATGCCGCTCTGGCTCCCGGTTATCGACCCGTCGACGGTATCGGTGGCGGTCACGGACTGTGTGCCTGCCGTATTGAAGGTGACGCTGAAGGTGCCCACGCCGCCCGTGAGCGTCGTGTTGGCGGGCAGGACAGCGGCGGTGTCGGAGCTGGAGAAGTGGACCGTGCCGACGTAGTTAGAGTCGGTGTTGTCGTACTTGTCCTGGGCCGTGACCGTCACGTTGTGGGCGACGCCCGCGGCAACGGGGCTCGGGATGCCCGCCACAACAAAGTGCGTGGCGGCGGCCGGGTTGACGACGATGCCGGCCTCGGCACCGGTGATCGACGACGTGCTGGTGTCGGTCGCGGTCACCGTCTGAGTGCCAGCGGTCCGAAGGACGAGCACCGGATGGGGCTCCGGGATCGTGCAGCTGCCGGTGCAGGTGTAGTAAGTGGTGAACGTGTGAGTGCCGTTGTCGCCGCCGGCGCCGACGGTGAACGTGTAGTCGGCGGGGACCGTCGCCTGGGCATCAGAGCTGGTGAAGTGGATCGTGCCCTGGTAATCAGTGACCGCATTGCCGTATTGATCCTGCGCCATGACGGTCACGGATTCGGCCGTTCCGGCCACGGTTGGGCTCGCGATCCCCGAGACGGACAGGGTGGCGGCTGTGGGCTTGAATGCCGCTATGCCGTTGGGTGTCCCAAGGCCGGTGGGACCGTCATATCCCGCCACGGCATTGCAGAGGTAGTAGGTTTGGCTCCAGAACTGGCCGCAGGTGCCATTGCTGCCTGTGGTGACGTCATTGAAGTCACCAGCGCGCTCGTACAGGAGCGCAGCAGGGTTGGCCCCTGGGTTGCCGCCGAGGGCGTACATCGCCGCAATGATCGGCGCCGCGGCGCTGGTACCACCGAGGACGCCCCATCCGTAGCTGTAGTCGAAGGTCGCCACCCCGGTGCCCGGGTCGGCGACCGCGGAGACGTCGACCTCCGTCCGCCCTGAACACTTATCGGATTGCCAGGCGGGCTTCGGCTCGTATTGAGAGCAACCGCTCCCCGTGCCCGACCAAGCCGATTCGCTCCAGCCGCGGGAGCTAGAGTCGCGCACGAGCGTCGTCCCCCCAACCGCGATGACGTCCGACGATACCGCCGGGTAGGCGACTCCGTAGCCACTGTCGCCAGCGCTCGCGACAATCGCCACGCCCGGATGGTCGTACCACTCGGCGTCGTAGTTGAGATTACCGGCATCTTCGCCGTACTGGTCGTAGCTGTTCGAGACGACGAGGGCGCCCATCGCAACGGCTGTATTGACGGCGGCCCCCAAGTTTACTTCATCGTCCGTGTCGGCCTCGACCAGGAGGATGTGGCACGACGGGCAGATCGCCGACACCATGTCGATGTCGAGGTCGATCTCCCGTCCCCATTTGTAGTCCCAGTTTGGGTAGTCGTAGTTCTGACCTCTCTGGTTGACCTGGCGGAAGCAGCCGTTGGCGGTGCTGCACTCCGGCAGCCCGTACTCGGACCTGTAGATGGCGAGGTCGGACTCGGCCTTGGGCCAGTCGTAGGCATCCACGATGGCGACGGTGAGACCGCTGCTGGAAGCAGGCACGTTATAGGCGTTGCGCAGGTCATCGGGCCCGTAGCCGCTCGGCGGATCCGTTGGGGACACCTCGGCGGCAGTCCGCGCGGCGATGTCCGTCCTCACAAGAGACATACATCGCATATGCCCCGGAGCTGGGTCAGGACATACCGGCTGGTATGGATCAGCGGACGCGGAAGCGGCTACGGTCCTCGTTTGGGGAACCGGTGAGGCCGCGGCAGCCACACCCGGCGCGACGCCGAGCGACCCCACGGCGAGCAGCAGTCCGGCGATGATCCTAAGGCTGGCCCCCGAGCCGAGCGCCAGCCGCCGGGCGACCTTAGGCCGCGGCCGGCGGTCCGCTGAGTTGCCCGCAGATCCCGACGAACCCGCCGTCGGTTGAACCTCGGCCGAAACCAGGGCCTTCATCGGACACCCTACCCCTTCTCCACATAGCAGCCCAGCGCTCTCGTATCGAGCCATCCGCGCCGCGTGGTCCGGAAGCTGCCCGACGCACTCCCTGCCGAGGGGCGACTCCGGTCTCCGCTCGCCTCACCTCTGGGGACGCACGACGTGTGTCGATCTGCCCGCTGGGCGGCCTGTTACCCGTCCGAGGAAGCCGCCCCGTCGCGGCCGACCGCGCCAATGGTACCCCTGCCTAGTACCTCCGGCGGCCACACCGCGCCCGTGTCCATCTTCGTGGTGCGGACGAGCACCGGAGACGACGACTCGGAACGTCAGATCCGACTCCGCCGGCCTCTCAACGCCCTGGGTGGGCTCGGCCATCGTGTGCCGTCTTGCACAACACAGCCTGCGGGTCGGTCTCGCCAGTGGCTCTGAGCGGTCCCGACGGCCTGAGTTGGGACGCGTGCCCAAGCTCCCCGCTATCAGTCCATCTTCCCAGCGGTGTGAACGATTCCACGGCGCCCGCTCGAATGGCCGCAGAAGCCAGTATCGGCAGCGGCCAGAGGGAGCGGGAGTCGGTGCGACACAGCGGAGCTGCTCACATGAAGTCGGCTCTTGGGTCCATCGGAGGATCATGGGCAAGTCCGACCGGCGTGCTAAGCGTGCGCCCGCAGACTCATCCAGTAAGGTGCTCGATCTGAGCGTGACTTGGGGGGTTGGCTGGCGAGGAAGGATTCGAACCTTCAATCCCCTGATCCAGAGTCAGGTGCCTTACCGTTAGGCCACTCGCCAGCGAGCCGCGTGATCTTACCCGATTCGTGCGGGCGACGGCCGGCTACAGGAGGCTCCCACCGCACCCTCGGCCGGAGCGACGAGGCAAGCAGCCCTTCTTGAACATAAGTTCGACAGTCGAGATTCCCTGTGGTATGGTTTCTCTCGACACCGCATGGTGTCCAAACCAGCGGCACACGATCACTCCCTCTCATCGGTTCTCGGCGAGAAAGGTTCGCGGAGGCCGCAAGAGAAGGAGTTCTTTTTTGTACGCACAGGACAAGACGCTGAGCTGCGTGGACTGCAACCAGGAGTTCGCGTTCACGGCGAGCGAGCAGCAGTTCTACACGGACCGGCAGTTCAGCGAACCGCGCCGTTGCCCGACGTGCCGCGCAGCCCGCAAGGCATCGCGCGGAGACAGCGGTGGCGGCGGCTACGCGAGCGGCGGCCGCTCGGGCGGCGGATATTCGAGCGGCCCGCGCGAGATGTTCAGCGCCACCTGCTCCAGCTGCGGCCGCGAGGCCCAGGTCCCCTTCCGCCCCAGCGGCGCGAAGCCGGTCTACTGCAGCGACTGCTTCACCAACCAGCGGAGTTCGAGCAGCCGCTCCTACTAACCCGTAGCGCAGAACCAGAAGGAGCCCGAGGATCTCGGGCTCCTTCTATGATTCGAGGGCCGGCCGACTGCTGAGGGCGCCGCCACGGACGGCGACGCGATCGGGCTCCCGACACGAGCGGCCCTACTCGACGACCGCCTCGGCCTCGATCTCCACCTTCCAGCGCGGGTCGAGAAGAGCGGACACGATCACCATCGTTGCCGCCGGACGGATCTCGCCGAAAACCGCACCGTGGGCCCGGCCCACCGCATCCGAGTCGGTGGCGTTCACGAGGAACATGCGCGTGCGGACGACGTGATGTGCGTCGGCCCCCGCCTCTCGCAATGCCGTCAGGATGATCTCCAGGCAGCGGCCCGTCTGAACCCCGGGATCGGGGTCGCACGAGCCGTCGGGCCAGATTGGTGCGGTGCCCGATACCAGGACCCGGTTGCCCACGCGGACCGCGCGGCTGAACCCGATCTGTGATTCGAACGGCGACCCCGACGCGACCTTCCGGCGCTCTGTCACTCGGCGCGCCCTTGCGCCTGCAGCTTCGCCCAGGTGTCCCTGAGGGTGAGCGTGCGGTTGAAGACGGGGTGGCCGGGCTTCGAATCGGGGTCCGGACAGAAGTAGCCAAGCCGCTCGAACTGCACCGTTTCGCCGACCGGCACGTCGGCCAGGGTCGGCTCGACGAAGCAGCCCCGGAGCACCGTCTCGGAGTCGGGGTTCAGGTCCGCGAAGAGGTCGCCGTCCGCCCCGGGGTCCGGACGGCTGAAAAGGTAGTCGTACAGGCGCACCTCCGCCGGCATCGCGTGAGCCGCGGAGATCCAGTGGAGGGTGGCCTTGGGCCGGCGGCCGTCGGGCGAGTCTCCGCCCCGGGTGGCCGGGTCGTAGGTGCAGCGCAGCTCGACGATCTCTCCGGCCGCGTTCTTCACCACCTCGCGGCAGGTCACGAAGTAGGCCGACCGGAGTCGCACCTCGCGGCCCGGGGCCAGGCGGAAGAACTTCGCCGGGGGCTCCTGCATGAAATCCTCGCGCTCGATCCACAGCTCGCGAGTGAAGGGCACCGCCCGGGTCCCGGCCGACGGGTCCTCCGGGTTGTTGACGACGTCCATCTCCTCGACTGCGCCCTCGGGGTAGTTCTCGATGACCACCTTGAGCGGCGACAGGACGGCGAAGCGGCGGGCGGCCTGGCGGTTGAGGACGTCGCGAACGGCATGCTCGAGCTGGCCCACCTCGACGACGCTGTCGCTCTTGGCCACGCCGATCACGGCCGCGAAATCGCGTATCCCCTCCGCCGGGAAGCCGCGCCGGCGCAGGCCGGAGATGGTGGGCATCCGCGGATCGTCCCAGCCGCGTACGTGCCCCTCGTTGACGAGGCGTAGCAGGACGCGCTTTGACAGGACGGTGTGCGTGATGCTGAGCCGGGCGAACTCGATCTGCCGCGGGCGCGAGGGCACCGGCAGGTTATCGATGAACCAGTCGTAGAGGGGCCGGTGGGCCTCGAACTCGAGCGTGCAGATGGAGTGTGTGATCCCCTCGATGGCGTCGGACTGGCCGTGCGCGAAGTCGTACATCGGGTAGATGCACCACTCGTCGCCGGTCCGTGGATGCGCGGCGTGCAGGATCCGATACAGCACCGGGTCGCGCAGGTTGATGTTCGGCGAGGCCATGTCGATCCGGGCGCGCAGCACCCGCGCGCCGTCGGGGAACTCGCCCTTCCGCATCCGTTCGAAGAGATCCAGGTTCTCCTCGATCGGACGGTCCCGGTAGGGGCTGTGCCGGCCAGGCTCGGTCAGCGTGCCGCGGTGCTCGCGGATCTCGTCGGCCGAGAGGTCGTCGACGTAGGCCTTGCCGGCCTTCGCCAGGTGGACGGCCCACTCGTAGAGCTGGTGGAAGTAGTCGGACGCGAAGTAGAGGTGCTCGCCCCAGTCGAACCCGAGCCAGCGGACGTCGGCCTGGATCGCGTCGATGTACTCCTGCTCCTCCTTGGTGGGGTTGGTGTCGTCGAAGCGCAGGTGACAGCGGCCGCCGAACTCCCGGGCGATGCCGAAGTTGAGGCAGATCGACTTGGCGTGACCGATGTGCAGGTAGCCGTTCGGCTCAGGCGGGAAGCGGGTGACGATCGTCTCGTGCCTGCCGTCCCGCAGGTCGGCGGCGACGATCTCACGAATGAAATCGCCTCGTTCCGGCGAGGTCGATGGCTCGATGCTCACGTGGGGCGGCTCCCGGCTCGTGGCTGCCTGTGACGCGGCTCGGCGTTACCGGGCGACGCTCTGCCTCATTCGGCGGCTCGCCAGCGAGCGGAGCGGAGTGTACCCCATCGGGTCCCGGGCGGGCATGGCGTCCGCCTCCGGCCGCCCGTCGACCCCTTCGTCGACCGGCTCGTGCCGCGGCGCGAACGGCGGAAACCCAACGAAGCCGGCGATGTTCCTGAACAGGTTCTGAACATCCCTTTCGTAGTGTGGCAGGCAGACGAAAGGGGTCCACATGACGAACCACTCGACACTGCGCGCGTCCCTGCTCTTCCTGGCGGCGTCCCTGGTGGCGTCCGTCGCCGGCGCATGCGTCGGCCCGGCGGCAACCGGGCCGGCCGGGGCCATTCCCGCCGCGCCGGCGAGCCCCTCCGCCGGGGCCACTCTCTCCACGATGGCTTCGGCCTCGACATCCCCGGCGACGAACCCCTCCACCGGTCGACAACCGCCGCCAGCGCAACCCTCGACCGGGCCGGGTTCGATGAACATGGACCAGACCCTCTCCGACAACGCCCAGGAAACGACGATCGCCTTTGACGGCCTCGCCTTCCTGACGGGCAGCCTCGGCGCCGATTCGTTCTTCCCTCCGGGCAAGGTCGCCGACTTCTGGGGCTTCCAGTACCTGCGCGACAACGACCCGAGCCAGATGGGCCACAACACCGACTTCCTGACCGACGCCTCGCTCAACATGCTCACCGTCCTGACCGGCGCTCAGAAGGCGCAGCTGATCGCCCTTGCCAGGAGCCAGGTGAGCTCGATCAACGACTACGCCGACAAGCGGTTCGTGCTCATGACGGCCTTCCGACGGCTCCTCACCGGCGACCTGCCGGCCGGCACCACCGGCCTGAACGAGGCCGCCGTCAAGACCTTCTCGGCCCAGCTGTACAACCTTGACGGACAGATGAGCTACCAGAGGGCGCAGGTGTACGGCGGCATCCTGGGCAACCTCGATTCGAAGCAGAAGGCCTATCTCGCCGGCATGGTCGGCCAAGGCATGACCTCCTGGCCCAAGGTGACCGAGCCGGTTGAGCTTCGGCCCCTGACCCAGGACGAGAAGATAGCCGTCATGACGTTTGCGGGCGACCTCTACAGCTGGTACGCCGGTTCGGTCACCGCCGACGTCTACTTCTGCCCGGAGCGCCAGGGCACCTACTTCGGCTCCTTCTACCTGAAGGACGCTCCCGCGGTCGGGAACCCCGGCTACAGCATCGGCACCAATATCACGGCCGACATGGGCAAGGCCTTCATTCAGGCCCTCACGCCCGACCAGGCGAAGCTCATCACGAGCCTGGTCGACACGCAGCGCTCGGATCTGACGAGCATCGTCGACGTGCGGACGCAGGTTTCCACTCAGCTCCGCGGGTTCATCGCGGGCCAGACGGCCAGCCAGAGCACGGTTCTGAGCCTGATGAATCAGTACGGCGACCTGGACGGCTCGATCGTCTACAACATGGCCACCAACTTCGCCAAGGTAGGGCAGACGCTCACTGCGGCCCAGAAGACGCAGCTGATGACGCTGCGGCACCAGACCGTCGGTGACTTCACGCCCAAGGCGGCCTTCCTCTACGCCGAGCCGATCCCCTTCCCCACCGTCCAGAACACGGACTTCCTGTTCTCATAGTGGGCAGGGTTCGAGAGGGCCGTCCGATGACGACGGCGGCCCGTGCAGCTCGACAGTGGGCGGGCCTCCAGGGCTCGACCGCGGCCCGGGTCCGGCTCGCGCACGTGGCAGTCACGTTGCTCGCGGCCGCGCTCTACCTCTGGAACCTGACGCTGAGCGGTTTCGGCAACACCTACTACGCCGCCGCGGCCCTGGCGGCTTCCCAGAACTGGACCGACTGGTTCTTCGGCTCGTTCGACTCCTCCAACTTCATCACCGTCGACAAGCCGCCGCTCTCCACCATGCTCATGGGCCTCTCGGTGAAGCTGTTCGGACTCAGCTCCTGGAGCGTCCTGCTGCCGCAGGCGCTGGCCGGGATCGCGACCGTCGCCCTGCTGTTCGCCATCGTCCGGCGAAGCTTCGGCCTCATGGCGGCCACGATTGCGGGCATCGTCATGGCGGTCACCCCCGTCGCCGCCCTTGTCTTCCGCTACGACAACCCGGACGCGCTGCTGACCCTTCTGCTCGTTGCCGCCGCCGGAGCGCTCCTTCGCGGCCTGGAGAACGGTCGGGTCCGCTGGGCGGTCCTCGCCGCCGTCCTGGTGGGCTTTGCCTTCAACACCAAGTTCCTCCAGGCTTACCTGGTCCTCCCGGCCTTCGCGGTCGTCTGGGCCGTGGCCGCGCCGGGCGACGTCCGGGGGCGGCTGGCCGGCCTCGGCGCCGCGGCGGCGGCGCCCGTCGTCGGCAGTTCGTGGTGGGTCCTGGCGGTGGCGCTTACTCCGGCCGGCGACCGCCCCTACATCGGCGGCAGCACCACCAACTCGGCCTTCGATCTGCTCCTCGGCTACGACGGCCTGGCGCGAGTCTTCCGGATCTCGCTCGGCGGCGGTGCCGCTGCGACCGGCAGTGCGGTTGCGACCGGCAGCGCCATCGCGACGGCCGGTTCCGGTGGCGACGTCGGGCCGAGCGGCGCTCCCGGGTTGTTGCGGCTGCTCGATCCACAGCTCGGCGGCCAGATCGCCTGGCTCCTGCCCTTCGCCGCGGTCGCGCTGATCGGAGGGCTCTTGATCCGTGGACGTGCGCCGCGCACGGACGGGCGGCGCGCCGCATACCTTGTGTGGGGCCTGTGGCTCGCCGTCCACGCCCTTGTCTTCAGCTTCATGACCGGAACCATCCACACCTACTACACGATCGCGATGGCGCCGGCGATTGCCGCGCTGGTCGGAGGCGGAGCGGTCGAGATGTGGGCCCTGCGCTCGCGCATGCGGTTCGGCGGAATCCCGCTCGGTGTCGCGATCCTCTCCAGCGCGGTCATGGCGTGGGTTCTCCTGGAACGGACCCCGGACTTCGTGCCCGGACTCGCGATCGCCGTCCTGGCGGTGGGCATAATCGCCGCGGCCCTCATCGCGATGCCGGTCGAGATCGGCAGGGCGGTGCGCCTTGCCGCCGCGGCGCTCGCGCTGGCCGCTCTGCTCGTCGGGCCGGTTTCGTACTCGATCTACACGGTGGGGGCGGCCTACAACGGCGGCGACCCGAGCGCCGGGCCGCCGGTGGCCGCCGCGGACGGGACCGGCGGCCGGGGGGCCGGGCCGGCCGGTGGCCCCGGCCCGAACCAGCCCGGTCTACCCGCCGGCCGCGCGTCCCAGGGCGGCTTCACCTACAGGGGACAGGACAGGTACCCCGATCCCTTGCTGGTCGCGTACCTGGTTGCCAACCGGGGGTCCGCGCGGTGGATCGTGGCCGTCACCTCGGCTGACGACGACGGGCCGCTCGAGCTCGAAACCGGGCTCCCGATCATGGCCATGGGCGGGTTCAAGGGGTCGGACCCGGCGCCGTCGCTCGCCCAGCTCCAGGCCTACATCGCGTCGGGTCAGCTCAGGTATGTCGTCGTCGGCGGGGGTCAGGGCGGGGGCCCCGGCAGCGCCGGAGCGCCGGCCGGCTCTCAGGCCGGCCTCAACGACGCCTGGGTGACGAGCGCCTGCAGGATCGTTGACTTCGGATCCGGAGCCGCCGACTCCCCGCTCTACGACTGCTCCGCCGCCGTCGCGAGTGCCGGCTGACCATGCCGCCGTCGGCCGATTCGCCCGATGTTAGGATTCTCTGATGGCTCAGACCATCCTCGTTGCCGACGACAAGGCCGGGGTGCGGCAGCTGGTCCGCGACTACCTGGAGGCCGAGGGGTTCCGGGTCGTCCTCGCCGCGAACGGGCGCGAAGCGCTCATCGCCGCCCGCCAGTCGAAGCCCGACCTCGTCCTGCTCGACATCATGATGCCCGAGATGAGCGGCTACGACTTCATCCGCGCCTACCGCAAGGAGCGCGAGACCCCGATCATCCTGCTGACGGCGAGGCTGGACGAGACGGACAAGGTCCTCGGCCTGGAGCTCGGGGCGGATGACTACGTCACCAAGCCCTTCGGCATGAAGGAACTCGTCGCCCGCATCAACGCGGTCTTGCGGCGGGCCGGACGTCTTCCGTCCCCGCCCGAAGTCATGGTCGCCGGCGACGTACGCATGGACCTGGAGTGCCGCGAGGTCACGGTGGGGGGGCGACCCGTCACCCTGACGCGATCCGAGTTCGATCTGCTCGCCATCCTGATCGCCAGTCCTGGTCGCGTCTTCCGACGCTCCGAGTTGCTGCTCAAACTCGAAGACACCGAATTCGACAACGTCGAACGGACGATAGACGTCCACGTCCGCAACCTGCGCAGGAAGATCGAGCCCGACCCGTCGAAGCCCGTCCATGTCGAAACCGTGTTCGGGGTTGGGTATCGGTTTCGCCAGGCATGAGACTCACCCGTAGACTGAGCCTGGCCTTCCTGGTCGTAAGCCTGACTGCCATCGGGCTGGCGGCCGTATTCGTGTGGTTCACCACCTCGACCGAGTTTTCTCAGTACCTGGCCGACCAGCGCCAATCGCAATTCGTCTCCGTTGCAACCGATTTCTACGGGACGCATGACAATTGGACGGGCGTGGACGCTGCGTTGCGGGCGCAGGGATTGCTGCCCCCCGAGGCCCAGCCCGGTTCCAGGCCGCCCGATCCGCAGCCCTTCGTCCTGGCCGATCAGAACGGGGTCGTGGTCGTAGTTGGGGGCGACTACCAGCCCGGCCAGAAGGTACCACCGGCCGTACTGGCAAGTGGCATAGGGATCGAGAGCAACGGCCGGGCGGTGGGGACAGTGGTGACAACCGGGCAGGCGCCTGCTCGGAGCAGCATCGACAACGAGTATCTGAGCAGCGTGAATCGGTCCCTGCTGGTCGCGGCGCTGGGCGGCGCGCTGATCGCCCTGCTGCTCGGCTTCTTGATTGCCCGTAATCTGACCCGGCCGCTGCGCGACCTGACCGCCGCCACCCGGTCCATGGCCGAGGGGAAGCTCGACCAGCGCGTCACGGTCGGCTCCCGGGACGAGCTCGGCGAGCTCGGGCAAGCCTTCAACCAGATGAGCGCCGACCTGGCCCTAGCCAACCAGTCGCGCCGCCGGATGACCGCCGACATAGCTCACGATCTGCGCAACCCGCTCACGGTGATCGGCGGCTACCTGGAGTCGCTTCAGGACGGCAAACTGGAGCCTACCCCGGAGCGGTTCGAGACCATGCACGCGGAAGTCCGGCACCTGCAGCGCCTGGTCGACGACCTGCGGACGCTGTCGCTGGCGGATGCCGGCGAACTGGCGCTCCAGCGCGAGCTCGTCGCGCCCGGCGATCTGCTCGGGCACGTGGCGGTGGCGTACGCACATCGGGCGGAACAGAAGGGTATCCGTCTCGGCGTTGAAGTCGGCCCCGATCTGCCCGAGGCTTCCCTCGACCGCGAGAGAATGGAGCAGGTCCTCCGCAATCTTGTCGACAACGCGATGCGCCACACGCCGGCGGGGGGCGAGATTCGCATGGCGGCGGAGCACTCCCGCGGGGACCTCGTCCTCAGCGTCAAGGACACCGGAAGCGGCATCCCTCCCGAAGCCCTGCCCCACATCTTCGAGCGCTCCTATCGCGCCGATCCGTCCCGGAGCGGAGACGAATCCGGACTTGGGCTGGCAATCGCCAAGGCCATCGTCGAATTGCACGGCGGCGCGATTCAGGTCGAAAGCAGGCCGGGCGAGGGCAGCCGCTTCCTGGTGGTTATCCCAACCTAGGAACCGCGTTCGCAAGGTCCGGCCATCTTGCTCTGGGTGTCGGGCCGAAGGCCGGACCCCTCCCCCACCAGACGCCCGTCAGGGCGCGGCAGGCCGGTCGTGGCGGCCCAGCAGGGCGCCGGCCATGGCCCTGACCGTCTCGGCGTCGCCGGCCGCCAGGGCGCGCCCCGCCAGGTCGTCCAGCTCGGCGCGGGTGACCCCCGCCAGCGCGGCGCGGATGCCGTCGAGCGACCCTGCATCGGCCGACAGCTCGTCCACGCCCAGGCCGACCAGGACCAGGGCCCCGGCAGGGTCCCCGGCCAGCTCGCCGCAGACCGCGACCGGGATGTGGCTCTCGTCCGCCCCCGTCACGACGTCGCGAATCAGCCGCAGGACGGCGGGGTGGAGAGCGTCCTGGAGGTGACCGAGCGCCGGGTTGCCGCGGTCGGCGGCCATCGTGTACTGGGTCAGATCGTTCGTCCCGATGGAGAAGAAGTCCACCAGGCGTGCCAGCTCGGGGGCAAGGATGGCGGCCGCGGGAACTTCGACCATCACCCCGGTGACCATCCTCTCGGGCAGCGGATTGCCGGTGGCCGCGACATCGGCCCGAGCCTCGTCGCGCAGCTCCAGCAGCAGCCGCGCATCGTCGAGAGTTGTCACCATCGGCGCCATCACATGGGGCGTTACCCCGGCCCGGCCGGCCGCCCGCCAGATCGCCCGCAGCTGCGTCAGCAGCAGCTCCCGTGAGCCGTGAGCCGCCAGCCGGATGGCGCGTACGCCGAGGAACGGATTGGCTTCGGCGGGCAGGTCCAGGTACGGGATCGCCTTGTCGCCGCCGATGTCGGCCAGGCGAACGACGACCGGTCGGTCGGGACCGAAAGCCGAGAACGCAGCCGAATATGCGGCCGCCTGCTCGGCCTCGGCCGGCGCCGTCTGGCGCTTCATGAACAGGAATTCGGTCCGGAACAGGCCCACGCCCTCCGCCCCCGCATCCAGCGCCCGAGGCGCGTCTTCCGGGCTGCCGATGTTGGCCAGCAGGGCGACCCGCTCGCCGTCCGCGGTAGCTCCCGGCCGGCCCCGCAGCGCGGCCGCGGCGCGGCGCGACTCCCCCAGTGCGGCGGCACGGGCGGAGAACTCGGCCAGGTCGTCGGGGCCCGGGTCTAGCACAATCTCGCCGGACCCCCCATCGACGGCAACCGAAGTTGCGGAAGCTGCCGCCCGCGTCAACCCCTTGGCGCCAACTATGGCGGGAATACCGAGGCCCCTGGCCAGGATGACCGCGTGAGCCGTGATCGAGCCGCCCTCCAGCGCCACGCCCAGGAGAAAGCCGGGCGGTATCTCCGCCGCGACGGAGGGCGGAAGATCGTCGGCAACGGCGACCGACGGGACGCCGGGGAGATCCATCTCCTCGCCCAGCAGGATCCTGGCGATCCGGGCGCCGACGTCGCGCACATCCGCGGCCCGAGCCGCCAGGAGCTCGTCGGGCAGGGCCGCGAGTATTGCGCCCGCAGCGTCGGCCGCCGCCCGCACGGCCGACACCGGCTCCTCGCCGGCCTGGACCCGAGCGACGGCCTCGTCGAGCAGTTCGGGGTCGGTCGCCATCATCGCCTGGGCCTCGAAGATGCCGGCCTCGTCGGGCCGTCCGAGATCGCGCACGCGGCCGGCCAGGGCTTCCAGCTGACTCGCGGCTTCCACGGCGGCGGCATGGAGCGCCTCGCCGGGATCGCCGACCGCCGCGGTCTTGCGCTGGGCTTCCGCGGTGCCGCCGGCGTTATAGCGCCAGACGGGGCCCACGGCGACACCTGCGGCGCCGGGCCTGCCTGCGATGCGCGTACCCACTCCTCTACCCCTCAGCCCTTGGCGGCTTCGCCGAAGTCGCCGTCGGCCAGCTTGCGCACCGCCTCGATGGCGGCCACCTCGTCCTCACCCTCGGCCGAGACCAGGATTCGATGGCCCTTCTCGACGCCGCACGCCAGGACGCCCAGCAGGCTCTTGGCATTGGCGGGTTTGGAGCCCCGGGTCAGGTTCTCGATCGAGACTTTGGATCGAAACGCTGCGGCCGTCTTCACGAAAGTTGCCGCCGGTCGGGCGTGCAGCCCCGACGGGTTTCGGATATCGAGTTCGGCCACCTGCATCGTCTCGCTCCTTTCATCGCCGCCAGCTCGGCGCCCTCGCATTCACGTCCGGCCGGCGCCACGGTGCCGGAATACTGAAGTCTGGACCGCGTCCGCCACAAGTGGAAGGTCCCGTGAGCCTACGTCACGTCCTTGGGCATGTGGGCCGCCTCCTCGGCCGCCTCCAGCACGGTCGCCAGGTCGTCCCCGGCCGAAGCCTGAACCGCGGCCACCACGGCGCCCTCGACCAGCGGACCGCCGCTCAGGCGCGTGCGGGCGGCAATCTCGGGGTCGATCATGTCGAGCGCCAGCTTCGCCGACAGCACTGCGCTGCCCAGGTCGGCCAGCACTACGACGCCGGCCCCGGCGTCGGCCATGGCTATGGCTTCGGCGATCCGGCCCGCGTCCGTGCCGAGCGAGCCGTCGATCGCGCCGCCGGCGGCGATCAGCCGCACCTCCGGTCCGGCCATCTGCGCGGCCAGCTCTACGACCCCTTCGGCGATCGTGGCCGAATGCGATACGACGACGATGCCCACCAGGGCGGGCGATTCAGCCATGACGGCGCCGCGCCTCCGGGTCAGTGGTAGGAGGTGATGGTCCAGGTCAGCCACAGGCCGTAGGCCACGATGGCGACGCCGAGGACCGAGAAGGCGCGGGTGATCGCGGACTCGGCCCGCGGGCCCAAACCGAAGTCGAACAGCACCGCGCGCAGGCCCAGCAGGCCATGCCAGGTGACCACGACGAGGAAGCAGACCTCGAGGACGACGACGAGCGGGTTGGACAGGTAGGCCACGACGTCGGCGAAGTCGCGCAGGCCGCCCGAGACGACGAAGTGGTTGGCGATCATGTGGAGGGTCACCAGAACCAGGACCAGGACCCCGCTGATCGCCTGCAGGATCCAACCCCAGGTCGGCCGCGGCGTCTCGTTCGAGGGCGTCCAGGTGGTTCCGATCGGGCCCGCTGACGGGCGCTCAGCCTGTGTCATCTGCCCTACCCCGCCGTGAAGATGCGGACCGCGGCCACGGCCAGGGCGATCGCGCCGACGATCATGAGCGCGACGAACATCGCCCGCTGGCGCTCGACCACGAGGCCGAAGCCGACGAGCGTGACGCGGATGCCGTTGAGGCCGTGGAAGAGAAGGCCGAAGACCAGCACGACGTCGAAGGCGAGAAAGAGCGGGCTGCCCGCGATCGAGACGAAGCCGTCCCAGGCCGAGGGCCCCCGCGCGAGCAGCGAGAGGACCACGAGGTGGAAGGACAGGTACAGCAGGACGCCTAAGCCTGTCAGGCGGTTGAGGATGAAGGCGAGGCCGCCGAGGCGGCGACCGCGGGGATCGGCCCAGCCGGCCAGGCCGCGACGCCGCGGGCTCGCCCCCTCGGTGCCACGCTCCGGGGTCGTCCGCTCGAGAGGTTGCTCGTTCACGCGTGCCTCCCACCGATGAGGGATCGCAGCCGCCCGCTCGCGGCCCGGCGGCGCAGGGCCATGATCGCGCCGGCCGGATCGACGGCCGAGGGACAGGCCTCGGTGCACTCGAAGGCGGCGTGGCAGCGCCAGGCTCCCTGCTGGTCGTCGACGAGGCCCATGATCGCGCCCGGATCGAGGCCGCGCGGCTCCTCGACCGCCCGGCATGCCGCGGCGAGGGCCGCCGGGCCGATATAGCGCGGGTCGGTCGCGACGATGGGGCAGGCCGAGGTGCACAGGCCGCACTCGATGCAGCTCTCGAAGCGGTTGTAGGCCTCGATCCCTTCGGGCACGATCGATGAGGGCAGCCACTCGCTCTCGCGGATGAGCGGGCGGCCGATCGCGGCCAGGCGGGCGTAGAAGTCGACCATGTCGGTCGCGAGGTCGCCCAGGAGCGCCCCGTTGGCGATCGGCTCGACCTTGACCGTCGCGCTCCCGAGATCGAGGATCTTGGTCACGCAGGCCATTACCTCGGTGTCGTTGACCCGCATGCCGCACGTCCCGCAGGAAGCGTGGAAGCAGCTGTGGCGCAGGACGAGGCTCGGGTCGAGGCGGGTGCGGATCGCCACGAGGGCGTCGAGGACCGTCGTCTCGGGCGCGACCTCGAGGCTGAACTCGTCGAAGTGGCCCGCCCTATCGCCCGCCTTGTATCGATAGACGCGGAAGCGGACCCGGACGCCGGTGTCGGCCGTGGCGTGGGTGTCGTGTGCGGGATCGAGCTGTGCGTTCATGCGTAGTAGGCGGTGTGGGGAGCAAGGACGTACTCCCGGGTCCGGCACGGACTGTCGATGCCGAGCTTGGCGCAGACGACGTTCGCGGCCGCCTCGGCCATGGCCCGCAGCGTGGTGGCCTTGCCGCCCGAGATGGTCACGAAGCCCTCGACGCCGTCGGCGGCGTGGTCGAAGCACTTGAACGTCCGGCTCAGCTCGCGCCCCGACGTCGCGCCCCGCTCGCCGATGAGCGGCCGGGCGGCCGACCAGGTGGCCCGGACCTGCGCCTTCGCGATGGCGGGGATCAGGGCCGAGCCCTCGGCGAACATCATCGCGACGTGGTCGGCGGGAACGCTCAGGTGGTCGGGATCGTCGGCGAGCCAGGAACTCGTGCCGATGACCGAGAGCTCGCGCTGGGGCACCACGATGTCGCCGTCGCCGGACGCGTGGAGGCGGTTGATGACCATGTTGGCGTAGCGGCCGCGGACCGCGAGCAGGACCCCGGGCGAGGGCGCGATCGGGACGTCGACGCCGGCGAGGGCGGCGATCTTCTCGGCCCAGGGACCCCCGGCATTGACCACCAGGTCGGCCCCGATCTCGTAGCGGCGGCCGCTGGTGCGCTCGAGGACCGAGACCCCGGTGACGGCGCGGCCAGTGCCGCTGGGCACGATCGTCATCGCGACGGCCTCGGTGTATGGCTTGATCGTCGCCCCGTTGCGCTTCGCGGTGGCGAAGAAGCGCAGCGGCATCCGCATCGCGTCCATGGTGCCGTCGGGGACCTGGACGGCGAGCCGGACTGCCGGGTTGAGGTTGGGCTCCAGGCGCAGCGCCTCCTCGCGGCTGACCCGGCGGGCCGGGATGTCCGAGGCGAGGCAGGACTCGAAGAAGAGCGGCTCGTATGCCTCGTCGGCCTCGGTGATGGCCACGAACAGGCCGTCGTTCTGCTCGAACGAGCCCGGCGCGATGCGCCGCAGGATGCGGTTCTCCTCTATGCACTCGACCGCGGACTCGCGGTCCTTGACCGCGTAGCGGGCGCCGCTGTGGAGCAGGCCGTGGTGGCGGCCGGTCGTGCCCGAGGTGAGCTCGCCCCGCTCGACGAGGGTGACGCGCAGACCGCGCAGGGCCAGGTCGTGGGCGACGGCCCCGCCGGTTCCCCCTCCCCCGACGATGACGACGTGGGGGGCGCTAGCCGACTCGGTCATATCTCATCGATGGGGTCCCCTCCCCGCTCAAAGAGCCTGCCCGCTCCGGTGGAGCGAGAGGTGGAGTTCCGGTGGGCCGGCGCGAGCCGGCCCACCGGAGTCCGTCTAACTTGCGCTGTCGGACTACTCGACCCAGTCGAAGGTCCGCGTGACGGCCTTCTTCCAGAGCTTGAGGTCCTTCGCCCGGGTGGTCGCATCCATCTCGGGCTTCCACTCCTTGTCCCTCTGCCAGTTGGTCCGCAGGTCCTCGACCGCGCTCCAGAAGCCGACCGCGAGGCCGGCCGCATAAGCCGCTCCGAGGGCCGTCGTCTCGGCCACCTTGGGCCGGACCACCGGCACGCCGAGAACGTCGGCCTGGAACTGCATGAGGGTGTCGTTGAAGACCATGCCGCCGTCGACCTTGAGGGCCGTTAGCGGAACGCCGGAGTCGGCGTTCATCGCGTCGAGCACTTCGCGGGTCTGCCAGGCCGTCGCCTCGAGGACCGCACGGGCGATGTGGCCCTTGGTGACGTAGCGGGTAAGGCCGGCGATGACGCCCCGGGCATCGCTCTTCCAATACGGAGCGAAGAGACCCGAGAAGGCCGGCACGAAGTACACGCCACCGTTGTCGTCGACGGTCTTGGCCAGATCTTCGATCTCCGAGGAGGTCTTGATCATGCCCAGGTTGTCGCGCAGCCACTGGACGAGGGCGCCGGTGATCGCGATCGAGCCCTCGAGGGCGTAGACCGCGGGCTGGTCGCCGATCTTGTAGGCGAGCGTTGTCAGGAGGCCGCTCTTGGACGGGACCGCCTTGGTGCCCGTGTTGAGGAGCATGAAGCAGCCGGTGCCGTACGTGTTCTTGGCTTCGCCCGGAGAGAAGCAGGTCTGGCCGAAGAGGGCCGCCTGCTGGTCGCCGAGGTCGCCCGAGACCGGCACGCCGGCGAGGTCGCCGGCGGCCTTGCCGTATACGGCGGAGGAGGCCTTGATCGCGGGCAGCATCGAGCGCGGGATGGTCATGAGCTTGAGGATCTCGGGATCCCAGTCGAGGGTCGCGAGGTTCATGAGCATCGTCCGGCTCGCGTTGCTCACGTCGGTGACGTGGACGCCGCCGTTGGTGCCGCCGGTGAGGTTCCAGATGCACCAGGTGTCGATGTTCCCGAACAGCAGATCGCCGGCCTCTGCCTTGGCGCGGGCGCCGGCGACGTTGTCGAGGATCCACTTGACCTTCGGGCCCGAGAAGTAGGTCGCGAGCGGCAGGCCGACCGCGGCCCGCAGGCGGTCCTGGCCGCCGTCCTTGGCGAACTCGTTGATGATCACGTCGGTCCGGGTGTCCTGCCAGACGATCGCGTTGTATACCGGCTTGCCGGTCTTGCGATCCCAGACGACCGTGGTCTCACGCTGGTTGGTGACTCCGACCGCGGCGAGGTCGCCCGCGGCGATGTGCGCCTTGGCAAGGGCGCCCTGGATGACCTCGACGCAACGCGTCCAGATCTCGGCCGGGTCGTGCTCGACCCAGCCCGGCTTGGGATAGATCTGCTCGTGCTCTTTCTGATCGATCCCGACCACGCCACCGGAGTGGTCGAAGATCATGAAGCGGGTGCTCGTGGTGCCCTGGTCGAGGGCGCCTACATACTTGGCCATTCGGACCTCTTTCGCTTGGTTCTGTGGCTAGAGAACGTTCCCCTCAGGCGACCCCGGACCACGTGTCCGCGGCGGCCTTGAGGAGCAGGTACGAGGAGGTTGCGCCCGGGTCCTGGTGGCCCGCGCTGCGCTCTCCTAGATAGCTCGCCCGACCCCTGCGGGCGACGAGCGGGATGGTGGCCTTCATGCCGGCCTCGGCCGCGGCCACCGTGCGGTCGAGGGCCTGACCTGGCGGGAGACCGTCGGCCAGGGCCTGCTTGAGTGCGTCACGCGCC
>Ga0209777_10003678_pt1 | contig 18779 bp, 18 predicted proteins | sample FrelakmetHBP12HB_FD_187147 | JGI IMG/M metagenome (GOLD analysis project Ga0209777, IMG submission 187147) | Freshwater lake sediment microbial communities from the University of Notre Dame, USA, for methane emissions studies -HBP12 HB (SPAdes)... | ecosystem: Environmental > Aquatic >...
CTGGCCGGAGTTTAAGATCCGCGGAGTGAAGGGAGACATTAATGACGACAAAGACATTAAGAAAAGTAGTTAAAATCGATGAAGATAAGTGTAACGGCTGCGGCGCCTGTATTATCTCCTGCGCCGAGGGGGCGCTGAAAATAATCGACGGGAAGGCGAAGTTAACCAGCGAAAAATACTGCGACGGGTTGGGCAACTGCCTGAATTGCCCGCAGGGCGCCATTACCATCGAGGAAAGGGCAGCGGAGGATTTCGACGAAGCGGCGGTGGAGGAGCATTTGCACATTGAAGAAGTGGCAGAACAGCAGCCTCACGGCTGTCCCTCGGCGGTAGTCAGGCAGTTCGAGAAATCCGCTAAAACCGCGGCTCCTGTGGCGGAAACACCGCAAGCCGTATTAAAATCCAGACTGCGCCACTGGCCGGTGCAGCTTACCCTCGTCCCGCCCACTACACCCTTCCTGAAAAATGCGGACGTGGTGCTGGCGGCAGACTGCGTGCCGTTTACCTACCCCGGTTTTCACCAGGACTTCTTAGGGGAAAATACCGCACTGCTGGTAGCCTGTCCCAAGCTGGATGATTTTCCGGCGCACCAGGCAAAACTGAATGAAATACTGGAGCAGTCCGGGATTAAAAGTCTCACCGTCCTGCACATGGAAGTGCCCTGCTGTTCCGGGCTGGTGCACATGGCCAAGCAGGCGATACTCGCCAGCGGCAATGTCGTACCCTTTAGAGATATTACGATAAGTATCCGGGGAGAACGGAAGTCCGACAATTAGGATACCTCTCCCTTGATGGGAGAGGCTAGGTGAGGGTGAAATTTAGACGGAAGTGAATGCCCCCTCACCTTAATCCTCTCCCGCGAGGGGAGAGGAAATAACTATAAACGGCTATTCAGGATATTAAGAAAATACCAATCTTTTACCGAGTGTGTAAGCACTGACCAGATAGTCGGGATGGTCTTTAATTTCCCCTTGCTTGTCGACGCCTCTTATCAGCAGCTCTTCTTTATACTCGGCGTTAATGGCTTTGAAGAAGTAATTTATCGTCAATTTCGGCCCGTCGAACAGCTTTAGCCCCTTCGTCGCCCCCACGGCGATAAAAGCGCCTCTTTTCACGGGAATATCCAGGTTTTTCAGCACGTATTTCCTCGACCAGAGCGCCTGGCAGCGGCTGATAAGCGAAAGCAGCTGCGGGCTGACCGTGTAGAAAAAGATGGGCGACGCCACAATAATGGCGTCCGCGGCGATTATTTTATCGTACAGGGCGGTCATATCATCCCGGATAGGGCATTTGCCGTCCTTCAGGCAGGCGTAGATTTCCCGGCAGGGCGCTATCTTGAGACTTGATGCCGTTATTTTTTCAGTCTCCGGCCCCTGGCTCTGTGCCCCCTTGAGGGCTTCATCGAGGAGAAGGTCGGTATTGCCCTTGATACGCGGGCTGCCCATGATTCCCAGGATTTTCAAAGCAACCTCCGCTATCGGCTGTCAGAAAACAGCTTGCCGCCCTGCGCGTAATTATCCTTGTTCATTTCCTGGATGTCTATATGGACGGCGGAAGCTGGACACCCGATGTTTTTCACGATGGCTTCGGTGACATCTTTAGCCATGCCACGCTTTTGCTCCACCGTCCTGCCTTCGATTATTTTTATCGTTACAATCGGCATTGGGATTCTCCTGACATTAGGTATTAATTATTTTGGATTAGCTGGCGGGTTAGCAGGCGGGTTGGTGGGAGGGTTAGGCGTACCCGTTTGACCGGACGCAATCTTTTCCGCGTAGACCCCAGCGATGGGCACCATATATTTTTTTCCTTGATACGCTTGGTACATGAGCAAAACCCAGGGAATAAGTGCGAGTACCCAGATTAGCCAGCTAAGAACCGGTACCCAGATAAAAATCATACACAGGACGAAAATTGCGCCGAAGACGATAATCGACTGCACCGCATGGAATTTGATGAATTTGTTCTTGGGTTCCAGGATAAGGAATACGATACCACTAACCCACCAAAATAAATAGCATAAAAGACCGGCAACATTGTCTTGAAGCCCTGTTCCTGTAGTATTCTGCTGAGACATGTCTGTTTCCCTCCCGCGGATTATTTGTATTCAGAATATATCAGCAGCAGAGTGGTGTCAAGAAAACAAAGGGATGATTCCATTTACGTCTGGTTGGTATGCTATAACCTCACCCCTGTCCCCTCTCCAACTGGAAACATTGGCAAGAACATATAAGTATTGATAGCTGGAGAGGGGGAACAAGGGGGAGTGCATCTTGTACCAACCAAATGCCAACGGAGCCGCTTTCTAGGTACTATTTGGGTAATAATGAAACTATCAATTACGCCCTCTTACCTCCTTTTTCGTAGGATAATACCGGAACTGTCAATTTTTCAGCAAATATCATAGAATATAGCCACCGCCGGTCTTATCATTACGCAAAGGAGTAATAACAGAGTGGATGATTTACAAAAAGGTAAGCGCAAGTTTGTCGTGCCGCAGCACCCAATTGCGGCGGAAGACATCAAGGAAACATTTAACACCGATGTAGTGGTGGTGGGCGCGGGAACATCCGGCAAGTCCGCCGCGCTTTCCGCTGCGCAGGCGGGGGCTAAAGTAATCCAGATTGATAAACACGTTACCTACCGCTGGGGCGGGGGAATGATAGCGGCCATAGACAGTCGACTCCAGAAGAAATTGGGCGTGAAGGTGGACAAGGACGAGGTTTGCCTCGAGCTGATGAAGTGGTGCGGCAATAAGCCGGACCAGCGGCTTTACAGGGTATGGGCGGACAATAGCGGGGCTATCATGGACTGGCTGATGGATATCACGGACGCTGCGGGAATCAAGACCCTGCCCGCCCAGTGGCCCCGCCGCGCGGACTACCACCCGGAAACCGAGTATTACAAGGACTTCCCGGTGGCGCATATACACTCGGACGGTAAGACCAAGGGGCTCTATCACAAATGCGCCCTGGATGTAGCACAGAACCTGGCGATAAAGCTTGGCGTGGACTTACGCTATGAGACGCCGGCGGTTCAATTAACCAGGCAGGGGAACGGCCGGGTGACCGGCGTTATCGCCAAAAACAAAGCCGGGAACTATGTGCAATTCAACGCGCGTAAAGCGGTGATTCTCTGCACGGGCGATTACGGCAACAATCCCTGGATGATGGAAAAGTGGTGCGCCCCCTCTGCGGAAGTGGCGCTGCACCATAACATTTACATGACCCGCAACCAGGACCTAATCGATGCCAAAGAACCGATAAACGTGGGTGACGGGCATCAGATGGGAATGCTCATCGGCGCAATGATGGAACCGGGACCCCACGCCCCGATGTCCCACGCCACGGTGGGCCCTACCGGCGCCAACGCCTTTCTGCGGGTGAACATCAACGGCGAACGCTTTGAAAACGAAGACGTGCCCGCCCAGAGTAGCGCCAATTCCCTCGTCCGACAGCCCGGCAAGAGGGTCTGGCAGGTGTTCGATAGCAAGTGGGATACGGAAATAACGCGGATGGGGGTGGGGCTGGGCACTTTCAACGAAGCCAACGACATGCTCAGGGCGCAAATCGAGCAAATGTGCGTCAAGGCCGACACGATAGAAGCGCTGGCGAAGAAAATGGAAGTGCCGGTAAATGTGTTTAAAGCCACTATCGAAAGAAACAACCAGCTGGCGAGGGCCGGGAAAGATACCGACTTCGGCAAGCGGCGAGACCGTTTTACAACAGTGGATAAACCGCCTTACTACGCCGGCATCATCGAGCAGCATATCCTGGTAGTGCTGGGCGGCTTAATCACTAACCCGAAGTTTCAGCCGCTCGATGCCGACTGGAAAGTTATCCCGGGAATTTACCTGGCGGGGAATACGGTCGGTAACCGTTTCGCGGTCGACTATCCCACGATGTGCGCCGGTCTGAGCCACGGTTTTGCCTGGCTTTCGGGTCGACTCACCGGTTTAGCTGCCGCCGCCGAGTAGGTTTAGCTATAAGATTATGTACGGGAGGATTATATGGATCTAAAAGAGTTGGAAAAAAGAATAAAAACTATAGAAGACCTTGAAGAAATCAAGCAGATGCATCAGGAATACATGTTGTGCCTGGATAACATCCAATTCAGCAAAGCGCTGGACTTTTTCACGGACGACGCCGAAGTGGAAGTGCGCAACTCCGGGGTGATGAAGGGGAGGGAGAATTACTCTAAGATATACATGGGAACTTTAGCCATGCGCAAAGAACGCCATGACGGGCACCTCGTAGCCCAGCCGAACGTTATCGTGAACGGGAATACGGCCAAGGGACACTGGATTGTATATATGTTCTTCTCCGTCCCCGCCATCGAATGGATACAGGGCAGGCACGATTGCGAATACGTGAAAGAAAACGGTAAATGGAAATTCAGTAAGCTCAAATTTGCGCGGACGCTGGCATCCAAAGCGAATTTGTATCCTTAAAGAAGAGCGGTAACTCTGCCTTTAACGGCGATACCATACTCTGCTCTTGCAGTGGGTATTGGAAAAATGATACCTTGAGCAATGGGAGTTCTGCCTGTTGATACCCCAAGTGGAGCCGGGGGGATTCGAACCCCCTACCTTCGCGATGTAAATGTGTTATATTGTGTACAGAAGGAGGGGTTTGATATGGGAATGGATGAAAAGAAAGCAAAGGAATTATTGGAACAACTTTTAAAAGAGAAAGTTGGGAAAAAAGAAAAGGTGGGATTGGTTAATTTAAAAGAAAGATATTTAAGAGAACGTGGGCGGTTAAGCCCGGCGACTGTTCATAATTATAACTGGATGTTTGGCAGATTAATGGAGAAAAGAAAATATTGGTTCGATGATGCTTCGGAAGTCAATGAGTTTATAGCTGGTCTTGGTAATGTAGGTGATGAGTCGGTAAGGGCATTATTTGGTTATATTCGTGCAATCGGAAGATACACGAAAAGAGTTTACGGATGGGAAGATCCAACAGAAAATGCCGATAGACCGGGAGTCGAACATAAAACAAGGCGATATTTTAAAGATGATGAGCTGCGGGCAATTGTGGGAGCATGTAAAGGCATCGAAGAAAGGGTATTGATAACAGTCCTGTTGGATTCTACTTCTAGGATTAAAGGTGTAGCTGGGTTAAAAGTTGAAGACTTAGGGAAAGACGGTTTCAAGGCAAGGGAAAAAACCGGTGAGCGTTGGTATCGGTGCGATCCGAGATTAATTGAGATGATGCGTAAAATGGCGGTGGATAGTGTTGTGTTTCCGAAAAAGGATGATAGTCGAAATGTCGTGTATCCGGTAGTTTGTGTCAAGCCGAATGATTTAGCAGGTAAAGTTAGACGCATATTGAAGCGTGCAGGGTTAAAAGGTGACAAGCTTGGTCCACACACGTTAAGACATACGGGCGCGTCAATAGTGGCAAAAAGTACCAGGTCGGCTCTGGCTGTTAAAGCTTTGCTTCAGCACGATAATATTAATACTTCAATGCGTTATATTCATGATGCGGAAGAGGATATTCAACGTGAGATATCGCCAATGGAGCTGGCCGGCGTTAATGTGTTAAAGCAGGGAATATTGGAAATGAAAGATAGTAACGTGTTAGCCCTTCCGGAAAATACGAGTATGGGTGATGATGTTTTGATCAACCAGATGTTGCCTGACATACCGGAAGATGTTAGGATAAGACCTGCTTTAAATAATGAGGATTTAAAGTTAATAAGGGATAGTTTCATTAAGACGTTGGTTATGCGTGGTGAAAAGTTCTCGGGTTGCAAAGAGGTAAAGCTATTACGTAGAATAATGAGGAACGTTTAGACATGGGGCGTTAGCTCAATAGGGAGAGCACTTGGTTTGCATCCAAGAGGTCGCGAGTTCGAATCTCGCACGCTCCACGGATTTTAAGCCTCTGGAGATAATGCCAGGGGCTTTTATTGTTTTATAGATAATTGTGATGTGTTTCTTGTTAATAAGCCCAACCGTAGGTGAGCTCTCGTAAGCGAAACCGAAGGGCGGGAGCTAGTGAATATTAAATGAAAAATAACAATAGCGGGATGGAAAAACAAATAATATTGACAATCATAATAAAGACAAATATGATATGCTCAAAATGGATAAACTAACAAAAGAAAAAAGAAGCTGGAATATGTCTAGAATTCGGGCAAAAAATACAAAGCCCGAAATAATTTTACGTTCTATGCTTCATAGGAAGGGTTATAGATTTCGAATTAATCATAAAGGATTACCTGGGAAACCTGATGTCGTTCTTCCTAAATATCGTAGCGTTATATTTGTTCATGGTTGTTTCTGGCATGGTCATGAAGGGTGTAAGGACTACTCACCACCAAAAACACGTACTGAATGGTGGATAAACAAGATAAAAGGAAATATAAAAAAAGACAAAGAGAATACCAAACAAATAAAAAAACAGGGATGGCAGGTAATTATTGTTTGGGAGTGTGAATTAGCAACCAAAAACAGGGAGAAGTTAATTAAAACAATCACAAACAGATTAAACTAGAAATATGAAAAGTTATAATTATATAGATTTATTTGCTGGTGCAGGCGGACTGTCTGAGGGTTTTATCAGACAAGGTTTTTCTCCAATCGCTCATGTTGAGAGCGATAAAGCTTCCTGTTTTACGCTTAAAACAAGGGCTGCTTTTTATCATCTATTAAAAGAAAATAAAGTAGACGTTTACTATTCGTATCTTAGGGGAGAAATATCAAGAGCCAAACTCTATTCAATAATTCCCCAAGGTCTATTAGATTCAATAATTAATGGAGAGATAGGAACAGAAAACAAAATGATATCTGATACTATTGATTCTTCTTTAAAGGGTAGAATCATTGACCTGATAATAGGCGGGCCACCATGTCAGGCATATTCAAAAATCGGTAGACCAGCACTAAAGCATAAAACTGATGACGGACGGACAACTCTGTATATCCAATATGGATGGTTCTTGAAAAGATACAAACCCAGGCTTTTTGTATTTGAGAACGTTCCCGGAATTTTCTCGACTTCGGATGGGAAATACTTTAAGAATCTTAAAAAGTATTATAAGCGATTAGGCTATCAAGTTGAAGCAAAAGTGCTGAATGCCTTAGATTATGGTGTAGTGCAAAACCGGGAGCGTGTAGTTATTATAGGATGGAAAAAGGATCTTCAACTGTCATATCCTGATATAATACCTTTAGAGATAAAGTATCATAGAGAAGACATATTCTCTGATCTTCCTTCCATTAAACCGGGAGAAACTAGAAAATATCTAAATTACTCTAAACCGGTTAGCCAATATTTAAGTCAAACACTTATAAGAAATGGTGTTAATTTTGTGAGTCAACATATTACTAGAACTCATAACAATAAAGACCTAGATATATATAAACTAGCTATTAAAAAGTTAAATGAAGGCGAACGATTACAAAATAATAAAATACCGGAGACAATGAGAACTCAAAGTAACGTAACTGATTTTCTTGATCGTTTTAAAGTGGTCGGTATTATACCACATACAATGATTGCTCATATTGCCAAAGATGGGCACCATTATATTCACCCAGATATTAAGCAATTACGTTCGATATCCGTCAGGGAAGCAGCGCGAATTCAGTCATTCCCGGATGACTATTATTTTGAGGGTGATAAAGAGGGGCAATTCCAAACAGCGGCCTTTAAACAAATTGGAAATGCTGTTCCACCCTTGATGGCTGAAAAAATTGCTGAAAAGATCAAAGGGCTGTTAAACAATGAGTATTGAATTAAATTTCCAGCCAAGAGCAAGGCTATTACTTCAACTTGGTGATCAACTAATAAGAAGTGAGAGTATAGCATTACTTGAATTAATAAAGAACTCATATGACGCTGATGCTTCTAAAGCAAGAGTATCGATGAAGATTAGTGGTCAGCCTGATGAAGGTGAAATTATAATCGAGGACGACGGGACAGGGATGGACGCAGACATAATTAAATATGTTTGGATGCAACCTGGAAGCGATTATAAGTATAAAATCGTTCAATCCTTAATAAAAGAGCATTCTAGTGCGAGAATACCAATTGGTGAAAAGGGAATCGGTAGATTCGGGGCACACAAGCTTGGCTATCAAATAGAGTTAATAAGCAAAATGGAGGATAAGAAAGAGATATCTCTAAATATTAACTGGAGAGATTTCGAAAGAGATGACTTGCTTGAAAACGTCAGGGTCTCCCTTGAAGAAAGAAAGCACCCTGAACACTTCACCGATGGAAAAACTGGGACACGCATTGTAATAAGAGAATTAAAGAATATCTGGACACGCGGCACGATTCGGGAACTTTATAGAGCTATAAATTCACTAAGTTCTCCATTCGACGATCTGGACTCGTTTAAAGTATATTTCAGTATTGATAGACAAGATTGGATATCAGGCTTAATTTCCTTCAAAGATATAAATGAATACGCTCTTTATTACGCAGAAGCACTAATTGAAGGTAATGAGATAAAGGAATTGGATTATGAGTTTCGTCCCTGGGATACGATGATAAAACTGAAAAAACGGAATAAACCATTAGAGAATATACGTATGGTTGAACGCGTCTCGGATCAAGACACAGGCAAGTGGAAATGGGTAGATTTAGACCTATCGAATTACAAAATAGGTAAAGTTGAATTTAAAATTTTGATCTTTGACCGTGATCCCAAAATACTATCTCTTGGAGTAACTGATAAAAAAGGATTTAGAGATTACCTTAACTCAAATGGGGGAGTAAGAGTTTTCCGTAACGGGATTCGTGTATACGATTATGGTGAACCTCTAAACGACTGGCTTAATCTCGATATAATGAGAGTTAATGAACCCGGGAAAACAATCAGTAATAACCTGGTAATTGGAGCTGTATACCTAGACCGCAAATCGAGTGATGATCTTGTTGAAAAAACAAACCGGGAAGGCTTTGTTGAAAATGAAGCTTATTCGAAGTTTGCTTTAGCAATTAGATTTACTTTAGGGAAAATACTAACCGAGAGGAATTTGGATAAAGAAAAAGTAAGACAGTTTTACAGCCCTACTTCTCCAAAAGAACCCGTAATAGGCAATCTTAAAATCCTGCAGGAAAAAATTGTAGAAAAAATCCCTGAAGGTTCAGATCGAAACGAGTTATTAACGATAATAAAAAACATTGAAGCTGATTATGAATATATTACTGATATATATACGAGGAGTTCAAGTGCCGGGCTAAGTTTAGGAATAGTAATACATGAAGTAGAAAAGATTATTGATGAACTGGTAAAAGCTGTAGAAGAAACACCATCAAGTAAACACATTATAACCCTGGTTCAGATGCTTCACAAAACAATCAGTGATTATGCTGCAATTATCAGGCGTAGTCCGAGATCAAAGGAAAATTTGATAGAAGTCATTGACCAGGCATTATCTAACATCCAATTCAGGATCAAAGCACACAAAATTGATGTTATTAGGAAATACCAAGAGCGTAGTAATCTAAACACTACAGTCAAATGTGCTACCAATTTAATAATAAGTACGATCATAAACATAATTGATAATTCTATTTGGTGGATGAATTATGGAGACATAAAAAATAAGAAAGTGTTTATTGATATTACTGAAGATCATCCAGGATATATTTCAATACTCATTGCTGATAATGGTCCCGGATTCACTATCCCTACAGAGGAAGCCATCAAGCCCTTCATTTCGGATAAACCGAACGGTATGGGTTTAGGGCTTCATCTCGCAAACGTCATCATGGAAGTACATAAAGGTCAACTTCTTTTCCCGGAAGCGGATGATATAGATATTCCTGCCGAATTCAAAAAAGGAGCTATCCTGTTGCTTGCATTTAAAAAGTAATATATGGTCAGTTATCAGTTACCAAGAGATGGTTCGGTATTGATCATTGATGATAAAGTTGAGGAAGCTTTACCGATAATTCAACTATTATCAAAAAAAGGAATAGCTTCAACATATTATTCTGCAAAAAATGATCGCGAATTGCCTGAGGTTCCTATCCAAAAAGTTCGGTTAGCGTTCGTCGACATACAATTATTTCAAGCATCCAATGCAACCACATATGCTCAAAACATATTAAGGTTACTAGATCGAACAATACCCGATGATAACGGGCCATATATACTTATTGTTTGGAGTATTTTAGAAGACGTATATAGCCCTGAACTTGAAGCCCAGGTTATGTCTAACTCATTTGCTAAACGCCCTGTCGTTTTTATACTACTACACAAAGCTGATTATTTTGAATCTATTCCGGATGAATCTTTGAATGATTCACTTGAAGAAGTTTATTCTTCTTTCGTTGGGAGAATAGAAGAATATGATCTGAATGCAATAAAAAGCGCAATCAGAGAAATAGTCATTACTCCTGTTCGTAACGTAAAACAAAATGCTCTGGAACTAATTTCTAATGTTTTACAAGCTAAATTGAAGGAAGCAGATACCTTTCATTTATTTACAATATGGGAAAATATCATAAATAAAGCATCCGGTAAAATAGTAAACACCTTTTCCACGCTTTATCCCTCTGATAAATATTGGCGGGATAATTTGAGATCATGTATTTATAGATTGGCATACGCACAGCTAGGTAAAACAATAGATAAAGTTTCACTTAATGAGTTGATCAAAAATGCTTTAAAAACTTTAAACTATTCATTTCTTGATGTAATAGAAAGCGAAATGTCAGGTATTATGGGTTTATCAAAGATAATTAAAGTTAATAAAAATACAATTTCTTTCACAGAAAAAATAAACAGCAAAGAATACAAAATTAAATGGAAACTGTCTGATGATAAATATTTTTTATATATAAATGGTATCTTAACCCCACAAGAATCAAAAGGTGTTTATGGTAAGGATATAAAGAAATTGTCAAATTCAGGCAAAGATACTGTAGAAAAAACCAATATCAAACAAGTCATAAGCCATTATGAATCTATTACACCAGAAATAAATAATAGATTACTTACAGATCTTGATGTTCGGAGATCGATCCAACCAGGAAACGTATATATTAAAAAGGTCAGGAAAGTATCAAGACAAAAGGAATTATTGAAGAATTATTTCAAGAATGGATCAAGATTGATAGATGAACATGGAACATATATTGGTACTGAAGATGAATTAAAGAACATAATATTCATCGAGCTTGAAGTAACTCCATTATGTGATTATACACAAGGGAAATGGTTAAAATCACGGATATTACCTGGTATATTGATCCCAGAAGCTAATATTATAGACATAAAAACATCGGAATCATATTATTTTTATACCCAAATACCTTTGTTGAAAATCAACGGCTCATTTTATAAACCTATTTTTGATTTCCGTCTCTTAAAATCGGCGGATATTGATAAAAGCAAAAGTAAATTAAAAAGACCTGTGTTTAGATTAAGAAGAGAATTATGTACTGACATTCTTTCAAGATTATCAAGCCATGCAAGTAGGGTTGGGATAACATACGTTGAATAACAAAAATTGGTCAAGAGACGAATTAACTGCAGCGTTTAACCTATACTGTAAAACTCCCTTTACGAAGATTAATGCTAGAAACAAAGGTGTAATTGAACTAGCTACAATAATAAAACGATCCCCTTCATCTGTTGCTTTAAAACTCGCTAACTTTGCTAGACTTGATCCGGCCTTACAGAAGAGAAATATTTCGGGCATGAGGCATGGTAGTAAAGCCGAAGAAGAAATCTGGAATGATTTCAATAGTGATTGGGAAGAGCTAGCTTTTAAGAGTGAAAAAATATTAGCTAATTTTAAAAACGAATCAATCGAAAAATCTGCTGGAATTCCTGATTTTGATATACCGAAAGAAGGCAAGGAAAGAGATTCATTTGTTAAAACCAGAGTAAATCAATATTTTTTCAGGCGGACTATACTTGCATCTTATAATAATAGATGCTGTATTACAGGGATATCTATACCGGAACTCCTTGTAGCAAGTCATATAATACCCTGGGCAGTCGATAAAACAAACAGGATGAATCCTTGCAATGGATTATGTCTGAATGTACTACATGATAGGGCTTTTGATGAAGGATTAATTACGATTACTCCAGATTATACTTTAAAATTATCTAAGGCTTTAAAAGAGAGAAATCAAACGAACGGAACATTTTTTATTCCATATGATAGAAAGAGTATTACTCTCCCTCAAAGATTCTATCCATCAAGAGAGTCTGTTGAATATCACAATAAATGGATTTTTGTGGATAGATAAAGTCAGTTTCATACGTTCAAAAAGTAAAATAGTCGAATTGGTAAACCTCTTACAGAAAAACAGTCAATAAAGCCTTTATTCTTGACAGCTGGTGGATTAGCCATAGAATGGGGAACTAGGGGAGTTGTAATAGCTCCCCATTTTAATTACAGAGCGTCTGGCAAAAGGTCTGGTAGAGTTGATAGGTCTTTACATTGGTTATATAATGTAAGTGACACTATGGAGGGTGTTGCAAAAAGTTAATAGGGTAGAGTATTGTGGCTACATGTACTTCTACTACACTTATTTAGATTATACTTTCATTAAGTGTGTATGAGAACCTTAGTGCACACGGCTCTTTAGATTAAGAGTTGGAATCAGAGGGATTGATGCTTAAAGCGTCAGTCCCTCTTTTTTTTTGTGTTGGAAATGAGTTATTCGGAAAGGAGATATAGGCCCGGTCGGCGCCAGGCCGAAGGCCTGCCGACCTTCACTTGATTGGCTATATCAGTATCATGGGGTTTTTGAATAAAAAGAGGTCTATGGTCTTGATAAAGTATTTTGGTGCGAAGCACCAAAAGGAGGTGATTTGGGAGACTATATCCCTGGTACGCCGTTATCGAGGAAGTTGAGTAAAAAATATGCGATAGGTGTTCGAAAGTTTGAATTAGGGATTTGGTCTTGTAAAGATTTGAATTTGATTAAAGCTGTTTATTTGACTACGTGGTCGGAAGCGAAGCAAACGCAAGGGAAATTTAAAGGTGAATCTAAAAATAGTCGTAAGTATTTTATGCAAGATTTGAGAGAGTTGAAGAGAAGACTTTTAGCTGAAGGTATAGCTTATGAAAGTTGTTTTTGTTTAGAGTATAGTTCTAAATCGAATTTGATACATGCTCATGGATTCATGAGGTTATTAAAAAGTATGAGTAGTGCGGATTTGCATGATGTGATTAGCAGAATTTGGGGTGAGGTTCATGACAGCCCGATAGTATGGGTAAAAGACGTGTATTCGGTGAACAATGTAGTAAAGTACGTGCTGAAAGATGCAGTAAAAAATTATGTATCGGGTGAAAAATCTGGGGGAAGACTCTTGTGTTCAAAAGGTTGGTTGCCATCTGGTTGGAAAAAGGCACAGAAGACACTTTGGAATTGGTGTTCAGTTGTAAAATATCCAGAGTGGGTTAAGACTCCTGAAGATATTCTTAATTTTGAATTGATGCAGGAAGAGTCTGGCGTTGTTCATGAATATGTATATTTAGCAAAGGAGATAATGAAAGACTTAATTTTTAGATGGTGTCATGGAGAAGAAATAATACTGGATTTCAATAGTACAAGAACGGTTATTCAGGGAACTGATGTTTTTGAAATGGAGGGGACTAATGGGTGAGAAAAAAATATATTTTGATGTTGCGATTGATCCGGATGATGTTCTAGACATTTGTCTATTGCTAACGAAAAAGTATAAGAGAAGTCAGGCCAGTCCAGACAAGGCGTTAAAAACAGTATTTTTAGCGATGATTGTGGCCGAGCTTGAGGTATTATGGTTAAAAGATTCAATGAAAAAACATGGTGTGTTAAATGACGATGAAATTATTGAAGGGATAAGATTACAGTCTGGAGAGCGTGCGAGTTATATGAAAAGGGAGTACGAAAAAGGATAGCCTGTCAAGGTCGAGCGGAGCGAAGGCCGTAGGCGTGCCTTGACTGGCGGCGATGTAGCTTGATAATTAGTTGTGAGGGGGAAGCTGAAAAGCTATCCCCCTCTTTGGTTGTACATAGGGAAAAAGTAATAGGGCGAAGGTAGTACCCGTTATGTACAGAAGGTCTTGACTGCGCGATGCAAACGCGACGTTCTCCCGAGTGAACTACGGCCCCGCGCTGACCTAAAAATTATAACATATTGACAGCCGTTCTTTATACTGCCCCGACCGTCCCTGAAAATATGAGCCTAGTCGCACAAAGCCGGGCTTTTACCTGCCGGCAATCCCGCGGATATTAATGAATATTACGTTCTGTGCGTGTTTATTAGTGCGAAATTTATATATTATTTATGAAATCCCCCGCATTCTTTACATGCCCTTCATTTATAGAATGTTAAGTTAGTTTACGTTTTCTCCAATCGGAAGGCTTTTTCAACATGACCATCGTTAAAAAAACCATTATCGCGGTATGTGTAGTTTCTCTGGCGCTGCTGACATCTCTTTATTTCATATCTAATGCCATTTATCTTAAAGGCTTTGACAAGATTGAAAGCCAAACCGTAGAAAAAAACGTTCACCGGGTAACCGAAGCCATCGCCGCCAAGGTAGATGCTTTAAATACTTTTTGTTATGATTGGGCCGACTGGGATGATACCTATGACTTCGCCCGGGGTTACAACCAGGAATTTGTTGACCGTAACTTCCAAGACGAGACCTTTTCCAGTTCCGACATAAATATCATCGCCATCCTGGACACATCCGGGAAAATGGTCTATGGAAAAGCTTACGACTTTGCCGACTCAATGGAAATAGCTTTCCCCGATGATTTCATGGATATCGTTGCAGCGCAAGGACTGGTAAATCCCGCCGACATGGATAGCGGGGTTTCCGGAATAATCAATATCTCCGGACAACCCACGCTCATTGCCTCCCGGCAGATTCTCAACAGCTTATCCGAGGGTCCGACCACAGGTACTATTATCATGGGCCGTTTTCTGAACACGACCGTCCTCAGTGACCTTGCCACGACAACGCACCTGCCTATTACTCTGGCACCATCGGCGACCGTTCAATCCAATCCGGATTTAAAAGGGGTTGCCGCTTTGCTCAATACCGCTGCTTCCGTCTATGTCCGGGCAGAAAACAATGGTTATATCGCTGGATATACTTTTATTAATGACATAACGGGAAATCCCACGTTATTAGTTAAGATAGAGATGATTAGAGATATTCACGCCCAGGGAGTAAAAGTCATCGGCTTACTGCGTTTGTCGTCGCTGGTCATCGGCATCATATTTTGCGTGGCATTTATTATATTGATGTATAAAATACTGTTGACCCGGTTGACCGCTCTTAAAAACAACGTTAACAAAATCGGCTCCATGGGTGATTTATCGGTCCGTATCCCCGTCATCGGCAAAGACGAGCTCTCCAAGCTGACCGGCAACATCAATAACATGCTAGAATCACTGGAAAAATCAGAGATCAAGCGGCGCTCCCAGAAAGAACTTTTAGGACACATTATTGCCAATACACCCAATGCTGTCCTGGCAACCAATGAATCGGAACAAATCCTACTGGCTAACCGGGCTTTCGAGCGAATATTCGGTGCTGATGAAGCCGGTATAATCGGGCAGCAATTCGATAGCCTGGTTCAGCTGGGTAACATTATCCCGGAATTCAGGGCATTCCTGGATAGCGGTTCTATGAACTTAAAAAAGGAATTACAGTACAATTACCAGGGTCGTAAAAAGACTATCATCGCCAGTTTCACCCGCGCGTCTGAAGATGTAGATAAACTGTTTTTCATGATTCTTACCGACGTGACGGAAGAGCGGGCAAAACAGGAAAGACTGTATCTGACGGATAGGCTGGTATCCGTTGGCGAGATGGCATCAGGCATCGCCCACGAGCTAAACAACCCGTTGACCAGCGTCATCGGCTTATCAGAGGTGCTGGCTGAAGAGGACGTGCCCGCCCAAATGAAAGAGGACCTTTCGGCCATCAATACCGAAGCCAAGAGAGCCGCCGTGATCGTAAAGAATATGCTCAGCTTCGCCAGAAAACGCCTCTCACTTAAGCAGTGCACTCAAATAAACAGGGTCGTGGAGGACGTGCTGAAGCTGCGGGGCCACGAACAAAGCCTGAATCACATCAACATCGTGCCCAACCTGGCGCCAGATCTCCCGGAGATTAATGTCGATTTCTTCCAGATACAGCAAGTTTTTATTAATATTGTTTTAAACGCTGAACAGGCCATGGTTGAAGCCCACGGTAAAGGGACGCTGACCATCACCAGCGAAAAGGTAGACGATATTATCAGGGTCACCTTCGTCGATGACGGCCCGGGTATCGATAAGGAACACCTGAACCGTATCTTCGATCCATTCTTCACGACCAAGGAAGTGGGCAAAGGCACGGGGCTGGGCTTAAGTATCAGCTACGGCATCATCACCGCGCATCACGGCCTGATATACGCTAAAAGTGAAACCGGTAAAGGCGCTACCTTTGTTGTTGAGTTGCCCGTGCAGACGGAAAATACAGAGGAGATTTAAGATTATGGCTAATAATGAAACTAAACACCGCGTGCTGTTTTTAGAGGACGAGCCTATCATCAGCCGGATAGTGACCAGAATCCTGGTAGTTGATGGATTTGAAGTGGATATCGCCCCTAACGGCCTCGTGGCGCGGGACAAGATAAATAGCGGCAATAAATACGATATATTTATCTTCGATATCAGGACACCGATAATGAGCGGCATCGAGCTTTATGAGTACCTTGAGCGGGAACACCCCGAGATGACGGATAGAGTGATAATTGCTACCGGTGATTGCCTGAACGATATTACCAAGGTATTCCTGGAACGGCTAAAGCGGCCTTATTTAACCAAACCGTATACAATGACACAAATTAAAACGGCGGTAAGACAGATTCTTAACATGGAACCGATAGCTGATTTAGAAGAAATAACCTGTCCGTAAAAAGCCGGATATTGATATCCAGGTTCCTCAAAATGGATTTATAAGACACATCTGCACGTCCATAATCATCCACGGGACTGACCTAAAAATTATAGCATATCTGCTACCTTTCTCCATATTCCTTGCCACACTCCAGCTTTGTTGCTATACTTGATACTGTTGTTTTTCAACAGGATTTAGCTATGGACTATCAGACTATCATCGGGCTGGAAGTACATGCCCAGCTACTAACCAAAAGCAAGATGTATTGCGGCTGCAGCACGGATTATGCCAGCGCGCCCCCCAATACCCATGTCTGCCCCGTTTGCCTGGGCTTGCCCGGTGTCCTGCCGGTTATCAACAAACAGGCCGTGGAATACACCATGATGACCGCCCTCGCCCTGAACTGCGCTGTCTCCGAGTTCACCAAGTTCGACCGCAAGAATTACCCCTACCCCGACCTCATGAAGGGCTACCAGATTTCCCAGTACGATGCGCCGGTGGGGCTTAAGGGCTATCTCAATATCGAAGTTGACGGCGCCGTGAAGAAAATAGGCATCACCCGCGTCCACCTTGAGGAAGACGTCGCTAAGCTGCAGCACCGCAGCTCCGGCGGAGAAGACTACAGCCTGGTGGATGTCAACCGCGCCGGCTGCCCCCTGATGGAAGTCGTCGGCGAGCCGGACCTGCGTTCGCCGGAGGAAGCGCGTCAGTACCTCATCAAGCTGCGCAGCATTTTGCAGTACCTGGGTGTTTCTACCGGCAATATGGAGGAGGGCAGTTTCCGCTGCGATGCCAATATCAGCATTCGCCCTGTGGGTAGCACGGAACTCGGCTCAAAGGTGGAAGTGAAGAACTTGAACAGCTTCAAAGCGGTCTTCCTCGCCATGGAGTACGAGGTCAAGCGACAGCGCAAAGCCGCCGAAGAGGGTAAAAAACTCGTCCAGGAGACGAGAGGATGGTTAGATGACGAGGGTAAAACCGTCTCCCAGCGCAGCAAAGAATACGCGCACGACTACCGCTACTTCCCGGAGCCAGACCTGCCGCCCATTATCATTGGGCGCGACTGGGTGGAGGCGGTGCGTAAAAAGCTGCCCGAGCTACCCGAAGCCCGGCGCGATAGGTTCGTGGCCGAATATGGCCTGACGCTTTATGACGCCAAATTGCTCACCGAGTCAAAAGCCCTGGCTGACTATTTTGAAAAAAGCGTCAAATCCAATAAAGACGTATCACCTAAAGAGGTCAGCAACTGGCTCCTAGGCGAGGCCAGCCATAAAATGAACGTCGAGAACATCGATATTGATGCTTTCGGAAAAAGAATTAAACCAGAAATGCTTCCCCCATTAATAGTAAGCGCACGTAGTACCATAAATGTTAGTATGGCTAAATCCGTATTCGAAGATATGTATAACACCGGCAAAACTGCCGATGAAATCATCAAGGAACGGGGGCTTAGTCAGATAAGCGATGCGAGTGAGCTTGAGAAAATAGTGTCTGACGTGATAAACTCAAATGTGCAGCCCGTGGCCGACTTTAAGGCCGGGAAAGAAATGGCCCTCAAGTTTTTAGTCGGCCAGGTAATGAAAGCGAGCAAGGGACGCGCCAATCCGCAGCTGGTCAACGAAGTGCTGAAGCGGAAACTTGCCGAAGCGTAGAGACAACTAGGGGAGAAACATCATGGAAACTTACTTATATATCGCGCAAATAGTTGTCGCGGTGGCCCTGATAATTGTTGCCCTGCTCCAGGTGAAGGGCGGCGGTCTGGGCGGCATCTTCGGCCAGGCGGATACGGTGTACCGCACCAAGCGGGGCGTGGAAAAAACCCTCTTTCAGCTTACCATAGTCCTGGTCGTCATTTTTATCGTCCTTTCAATAGTTTCCCTTAGAATCGGCACCTAAAGCTTTTTTG
>Ga0209777_10003679_pt1 | contig 18777 bp, 17 predicted proteins | sample FrelakmetHBP12HB_FD_187147 | JGI IMG/M metagenome (GOLD analysis project Ga0209777, IMG submission 187147) | Freshwater lake sediment microbial communities from the University of Notre Dame, USA, for methane emissions studies -HBP12 HB (SPAdes)... | ecosystem: Environmental > Aquatic >...
TTTTTTGAAAATTTATTTTTAACATATTTTTGAATTCTTAATCAGTCCGACCTTTATTTTAAATTAATTCTTATTTTTTAGATTTTCAAATTTCTACAAAACTACCTGCAGCAGCGGAAGCCAACGGAGTTGAACGAGTCGGAAGGAGCGTTGAGCAAACTCACAGCAAAGACACCTGCACCCGAACCATCGTACCAAGAGCCACCGCGGAAGGCCGCCGCATTCATGTTAGCCCCTCCGCCTTGGTACGCTGTCGGAGCTGTGTAATACTGATAGTCTGAGCCATAAGCTGCGTTATTTGCTGTTGTGTTTGTTCCCCGGCCATACTGGTCAGCCGTCCATTCCCAGAGAGAGCCAACCATATTCTCTGTCCCCCAGCTGGACAAGCAATTTGTTCCTGCGCCGGTGGTGGTGGGACCTGATCCTGAAACATTGCAATTGGGCGGTGTTCCGGTTCCGGGGTCAGGAGTTCCGGCTGCTGCTACCTGCCATTCGGGATCGGTACAAAGATGTTTTTCAACATTAGCGCAGGCCTGGGCTGCCTGAAACCAGGTGATATATGCTGAAGGAGTAACACCGCTGGTCGAACGGGCGTAAATGGGATGAGCGGCAGCTTTGGGGCAGTCATTTCCGTTGTCGTTGCAGGGATAATTATCAGAGGAAGCGCCATATTGGGTTCCTGCGGTAGAACTTGACCAGACCGAGGCTTCGTATTTGTCAATGCAGAAAACTTTTCCCACACCAGCTATTTTCACCATACCAGAAGGACAATTAAAAATTATCGGAGAAGTTCCTTGGGCAATTGCCTGAGCCGCCACATAAATCTGTTCCAAAGTATACATAGTAGGAGTCGGGTTGCCCGGTGAATCTATGCCGTATGAAGTTGGAGTACAACCGGTCAAACCGCAATAAATATCTTCTAAAGTAACCATCGTATAAGTGGGTGGATTATAGGCGGGGGGGTTAGACGGATTTAAACTTCCCGCTCTGCTGATTAGGAAGCCAGCGATTGCTGTTGTTATAACACAGGTAATGCCAAAGATGATTTTATAGTGTTTTGTATTGGGATTAAATATTTTATTAGGATTCATTGCTCTTGTTTTGAATTAAGAAAAGTAATCGACCTTTCTCCGTGTTGCACTTGTCAGTTGAATTCAGGCTTTTAAATTTTTAATAAATTTTGCCCTTTGCACTTTAAGTTTTCAGTTTGTTCTATTATAACTTATTTTATTATAGCAAGAAAAGAGGGTCAAGGGAAAAGAAAAAGCTAAAAGTGTAAAGTGCAAAGTTTAAAATTTTAAGCTGTAGCTTTGTGCTTTACGCTTTACACTTTTGATTACGGTGCAGAATCATAAATCCAAGGATTATAACCTGAATAATTAGTGTCGTAATCAAAATGTATCCAGCCGATGTTCTCTCCCCATGCATAATCTTGCAACTTGCCCAACGTAGCAGTGTCTACAAAAATTTTTACTCCAGTAAAGTTTATCCAGCCGACATTCTCTCCCCAGGCATAGCCAGAAAGATTACCATAACCATCATTGTTTACTCCGAAATCGCTCGCAGAAGAATTAGAATATGTAGAACCCGTATACTGACAGCCATTAGCAACCCCTCGAGGGCTACCATCTCCTAAATTAATCCAACCAATATTTTCCGCCCAAGCATAACCTTCTAAACACCCCTTAGAAACTAATACGCCCCAAGAGCCCTCATATGGTTGGGTAGACTTAAATTTCAGCCAGCCGATGTTCTCTCCCCAAGCCCAGTAATGAGGAGCTGGACCAAAAGGCCAATAGACTATATCTGGTGGTGTGCAAATAGATACTTGGGTTGTTTCTGTCGGAGGAGAAACGGCACAATTTGGAGAACAACATTTAACGGGATAACAATAATTATATATACCTTGATAAGCTGGGCAAGAAAGAGTGCTATTAATAACATCTTTAGCTATAAAAGTAAAGTTTAATTTCCCGGAAGATTGGTATTCCTGCCAGCAATAGACTCCTTTGGTTACAAATTTCGCTACACCGTCCTCAGCCAAAAGCACATCATTTTCAAATGCTGGGCTGGTACCTGGCGTATAATCGCTTGGCAATACGCCTGACTGGCCAGAAACTACTGTTTCATCTGCAGTAGAAGTATAAGAACCTGACCACCTGCCAACAACAGGTAAGCCAGAAATTGGTTTTTCAGCTTCGTTAACTACTTTTACCTCTGCCAGAGCATACCGATGGAAAGCATCCACCGCATAAGAAAGAGTAGAAATTACATTAATTGAAGCTATATGAATATTCATTGGTTTTCCTGGATTCGCTAAGTTTACAGAAATTGGATTATCAGTAGGATTATAGACTTGCACAAAATCAGACCCGTGCTTCAAATAAGTCCTCTGAAATTGAAAGTTTTTGCCATATGCATCTGTCCCTACAATAGGTGCTGATAAAATAGTTACTATGCCCTTAGCATCAGTTGTTGCAGTACAGGTTGTATTTCCGTCAGCGCAAGAAGTAATAGGGCTAAGCCATTTTCCTTTAATGGTAACTCCTTGAACTGCATCTAGTGTTTCTGCTGTAGCTGGGTCATAATAATTTACTTGTATAGTTACTTTACCTTGATATAGCGTTTGACCCTGTGAGCAAGTGCCTATCAAATCGATAGAAGTGGTTACAATCATAGGAGAAGGCGGAAGAACTAACGCTACCGCTGGTGGTCGACAACAAATTACCTGTTGATTAGTAGAATCAACTCCTACCATCACATATTTATTTTTATCTGAAGCTTGATCATCTCCTGCTACGTTCGTTAAATTAACATTCTGACAATTACCACTAGGTACATCTTGGCAATTATAGTTAAAGATAAAGGGATCCCCGGCTAATTTATTTGCCCTTGAAAGATATACATCTTGGAAATAAGCGTAAGCATTATCTCCGTGCAAATCTTCTGTCGTAGTTAGTCCTCCTTGGATATTAACACTTGCTGGAATATCGCTTGTCCCAACCTGAAGTCCTCCCTCAACGATTAAAGAGCCTGCTTTTGTTTGAGGATTCGTGCTTGTATCAAGAAAGGTTCCTGTTGTTATCCCATTAGGAGGCGGAAGAATTGGTCCTTTCCACTGCGCCAAAACAATCTGTAAACCTAAAGCCAAAATCGTCCCCAAAATAAGCGTTGAAGCAGTTAAAAGCAATGTTCTATTGAAAAGGGTTTTCTTTAATTTTAATTTGGTTTTTTTCTCTCTTGGCATTTTTTATAATTATTGAGTGGTTTTTTCTTCTTTGTTTTCAGAGATAATCTTATTTGCAAAATTATCTATTTCGATAGTGAAATAACTCGTTATATTTTTTTCCCTATCGATTACCTTTGAATAAACTAGAGCTATGGTGTCGTTGTCTGATTTTGTATATTGGTTTTTGGGATTCCAATAAAGATCAGAGGGTTGATAACCTTGGCTGATAATATCTTTAAATTGATCGTTATTCTGGGCAATTGCTAGCGCCCGATTCAAGGCATCAGCTGGGATTAAATGTCTTCCTACTAAGTTAATGCTGACATCTTGCCATCGCTTATTGTTCGGTTGATATGCAACTGATATTGTATAATTGTCTTCGAAATACAATCTCCCGAAAGGAGAAGATGATAACTTTTCGCCCGAAATTGTTCCCCTTAGAAATATCTCATAATAGTATCTTAGAGGCACGCAGTCTTTTCCATTATAAGCCTTGTTTATTTTTACCGATTCATCGATATGGGAATAAGCCAATCCGCCATAACCCCTAAGAGAGGATATCTTTTGAGAGAAGAAATCTTGAGCTCCGGGAGTAAAGCAAAATAATACTTCAGAATCCTGATATTGTTTCCACTCTTCGGGAGCAAGATATTTATCAGGATAAGATTTACTAACCTCCGTCCCGGCTGATTTATATACAGGGAAGACACAACTTACCTTTGGGAACCAAAAGGATTTTGTGACAAAACCCAAAATAACAATTATAATTATTAGAATCAGGGTGATAAAAATCCATCTTTTGATTCCAGCTTTTTTTAGAAAATCCATTTTAATTTAAAACTTTAAACTAGTGGATTACCCAAACGCCGCAGAGCGACGGGGCTTCAATGAGGAATTTAATATATGAAAACCTAAGGTTCTTAAACTTTCCTCTATTGTACCCAACCGCCCTAAAGGGCGGGGATATTCTCTTATTATAATAATATAGCAAAAAATTGGGTAAACCTCCATGGCCCGAAGACCTAGCTTGAGCTCTACTCTTTTTTCCAACCCAAGCAAGGGCTAGGCTTGCAAATAAAAGTAAGCCAATAGTATATAATATTCCCCCTTATTGCCCTTTCAGTTCTATGTAATTTGTTGCCGGATCGACATTGGTGCTACTTGAATAATCTGAACTAAAAGAAGTAACGGGCCCTTCATTCCCGCTGCTTCCTCCCCAATTTGACTGATTGGTAATATTATTTTCCCAACGGGTTAGATAATAATTCCAGGCAATTTTTTGGACATTATTAAGGGTGATATTCGCAGTTACTTTTCTTGTCGAAGGATCATCGTGACTTGCATTGTAGCTCGATTCAATATTGCCACTTGCGTCACGAGAAACATTATTAAAAACTATCCAACGACTAAAGGTGTCTTTTCCAAGAGTAATTGTCTTTTTACCTGTATCTGTGGAAAGAACCCATTTCTCGCTGGAATTATCAAGATAATATTCCTGCCCCGTAGTTGTACTATATATTAAATGCCAATCCTCCTGGGCAATGGCTTTAGTAGCTTCAAAGGCTTCTTGGGCTAATTGGTAGGCAATGTTCTTTTGGCGGGTTGCTTCTGAAGCTTTTAGGCTTGTTTGAATAATCTCGGCGCCCAATACTAAAACTACCGCCCCGATAGCAATCGTCAATAAAATTCCGATTAGAGATTGACCATTTTCTTTGGAAATCATATGTTATAAGTTTCAAGCTCCAAGTTTTAAGAGCTAATCAGACGAAACTCTTCCTTCTGTATTTACGGTAATAGTTTTAGTATTATTACTTGTTTGAGAAATGATGGTGACCGAAGTAGTGTTTGCTACGGTAGCTAAAAGTTTTGAAAACTGAATATCGGTGGTGTTTCCCTCGCTCGGGTTTGAAAAGGCAACCCCCGAAGATAAATATATTGTTTCTGAAACGGTACCACCTGAATAGTCAGTATTTGTTGAATATAATGCAAAAAAATTATTGCCCGAAGTGGGATTCACAAAATGAACCCCCCAAGCTTTGTTATTTTCTTTAGCTAAAGATTTGCTCCGCGCTTCCTCCAAATAATTAACTATTTGGTTTGAATCTTTATTTAGATTTAAATCTTTTTGATAGGACGTTAGATAATTCGCCGAAAGAGCGCCAATTACAGCCAAGATAGCAACAACTATGATAAGTTCTAATAGCGTAAACGCTGAAGAATTTGATATTCTCATCTATTAAAAAGAGCTAATTAATTTGTACATCGGCAGAAGAATTGCCAAAGCAACGCTACCGATAGCAAATCCCATAATTAATAAGAGTGCGGGTTCAATAATGGTGGCTAAAGAGTTCAAAGTGTTATCCACCTCCTCTTCAAAAAAAGAGCTCATCGTTTTTAGCATTTCTTCTAATTTTCCGCTTTGCTCACCAGCCTTCATCGTTCCCGTAAGCAAAGAAGGAAATTGCTTAGGATAAGCTTTTAAGGCATCTGAAAGGGGTATCCCTTTTTTTACGACGTCTTGGACATCTAAAATTTCTTTTTGATAAATCCTATTTCCTACCGCATCCGAAGTAACGGCTAGAACCTCTACTAGCGGCATACCGCTCGCTAGAAGCATAGAAAGATTGTTACAGAACTTCGTTAAAGATATTTTTCTTGAAAGCTCTCCAACTAGGGGTAATCTATCAACAATTTTAGTGTATAACAGATCTCCCCTCTCAGTTCTTTTAAAAAGGGCGATAAAAACAATTAAGGCGATTATGGCAATAACAATCAAAAGAAAATTATTCTTTATAAAACTGCTTACCGAAATTAAAATCTTAGTGATTAAGGGTAGTTCTAAATTGCTGTTTTCAAAGGCGGTAAATAATTTTGGCATTATAAATAACACGAGGACGCTCACTATCAAAACTGTGGCTACTAAAAGAAGTATGGGATAAAAAGAGGCTGATTTTATTTTTCCCATCATCTCGTGGTCTTTTTTTAAGGTTACCGCTAATTGGTCTAAAGTTTTATCTAAATTTCCTGAAACTTCTCCAGCTTTTATTAAGCCGATAAAGACAGGCGAAAAATCTTTTTTATAGTCTTCAAAAATTAAGTGGAGAGGCTGGCCTTTTTCTATGTTTGCTTTTGCGTGAAAAAGAAATTTCTTTAGAGCTGGCTTTTCCGAACTGTCAATCAAAATATTCAAAGCTTCGCTTATTCCCATGCCGGCTTTAATAAGGGCTGAGAGACGAGAAACGAACTGGAACTTATCCGAGGTATTTATTTTTGAAAATAGATTTATAGAAAGAGATCCTTTTAGAGAAAATGCTTTTTTTTCTGACTTTAATTCAATGCTAATGGGGGTAATATTTTTCTGCAAAAGAAAATCCATTGCTTCGCCTTTGCTGGTGGCAACTATTTCTCCTTCAATATTTTTCCCGCTTGCATCAGTAGCTTTATAAAAAAAGTTCGGCATCGTCGTAAGTTAAATATTTATAGACTATACTCTGATTACTCTTAAAACCTCTTCGATTGTCGTTAGGCCGGCTTCAACTTTTCTCAATCCATCCTGGGCCATTGTGGTCATCCCATCTTTTATCGCCTGAGCCCTGATGGCCGAACTGTCAGCCCTTTCTAAAATGAGTTTGTTTATTTCTTTTGAAATGCTTAAGCACTCAAAAATTCCAATCCTACCCTTATAACCCCGGTAACCGCAAACTTTACAACCCTTGCCTTTATAAAGAAGGCTTGGAACGGTTACTTTCACATTTCCAGAACCAAACTGGGCAGTAATCAATTTCTGAATTTCGGGAGAGGGTTTGTAGGATTCTATGCAGCTTAAACAAATTCTTCTAACCAATCTTTGGGCTATAATCAAATTCAGCGTTGAGGCCGCCAAAAATGGCTCTGCTCCCAGATCCAATAACCGTGGCACTGTACCTGCGGCATCGTTAGTATGAATAGTTGATAAAACCAAGTGGCCGGTTAATGCAGCGTGAATAGCAATATTGGTGGTTTCTGAGTCTCTTATCTCGCCAACCATAATTATGTCGGGATCCTGACGGACGATTGACCTTAACCCGCCGGCAAAAGTAATTCCCGCCTTCTCATTGACCTGAACCTGGTTTATCCGCGGAATATCATATTCCACCGGGTCTTCAATTGTCACAATGTTCACCTTGGGCTTATTCAACAGATTCAAAATCGTGTACAAAGTAGTAGTTTTCCCGCAACCAGTAGGCCCTGTAGACAAAATCATTCCATAGGTCTTTTTGATGTTTTCTTCAATCACTTCAATGTCTTTTGCCTCCAACCCCAAATCTGTCAAACTCAAAGGCCTTTCTGATGACTGCAAAATCCGCATTTCTATTTTTTCGCCTCGAAGCAAGGGGATAATTGAAACCCTAATATCTAAGGTTCCTGAAGCAGAAGTAAATTTAAATCTGCCGTCTTGAGGTTTTCTATGCTCATCAATTGAAAGGTTGGCCAAAATTTTAACCCTGGCGACTAAAAACGAATGGACTATTTTGGGCAAGGTTAGAATTTCTCTCATTACTCCATCAATTCTATACCTCACCAAAAGAGCATCTAGCAGCGGCTCAAAGTGGATATCGGAGGCCGCCATGTCAATAGCATACTCTATAATCGCGTCCAAGATTGCGACTACCGGGACCTCTTCTGCAACCTTTGTCAGATCGATTTCGCCGGAAATCGTTTCAGCTCTTTTTATATTTTCAGAAATAATTTGGGAAAACTTATCGCCAATTTGCTCTTTATACTGAGTAAGGGCCTTTTTTAAATCTTCGGACGAGACCACATAGGGTTCGACCGCGCAGTCAAATTTTGCCTCCAGATACTCAATTACTTCCATATCTCCAGGATCTGTCATCGCTACCTTAAGGACTCTTTTTTTCTCGTCAAAATCAAAGATAGCCAATGATTTTTTCTTGGCAAAATTTTCAGGAATCATTCTTACTGCTTCTCTCTTTTCCTCAATACCTTTTAATTCTGTTGCCGGAACTCTAAAATAAGATGATAATATTTCAACTAAAAATTTTTCTGAAATGCCTTCTCTCCCCAAAAGAACATTAACCAAAGTTTGGCCGCTCCTTTGGGCCTCTTTTTTTGCCTCCTCAAAATCAGCCCTCTCAATAATGTTAGTTTTTAAAATTATCTCTTCTAATTTTTCGGAACTAATATGCATTTTGCAAAAATTCAATAATTTACAACGATGGCATTCTTAGAGCCGCCATTCCTATATGATTAATTAAAAAATTGCCAAATAATAAGGTTGAAATCAAAGAAATCAGCATCGGATAAAGCAGAAAAACTCTTTTTTGCCCTCTCTTTCTATAATTTTGAAGCAAACTATATAAAATAGCAAGCGTTAAAGTCAGCAATAGGAAGATAATTAAATTTGGCCAGCCGGAAAAAAGAACTGCTAAAACTGCTAGCAGGGTTTCGCCTGAATTCACATAATTTTTCTTTTGAAAAATCCAGAATAAAAAACCTGTGAAAATAGCTCCTCCTAGTGCTAGACAAAAACCTGAGAAGAAATGGAGAAAACAATATTGATAAAAATAACTGATCGGCGTATAGGGGGGTAAAAGAAATTTGCTAATGGGATTATTCTCCCAAGCGTGATATTGAAGAAAGCTCCAAAAAGTAGCCGTAAACAAAAATAAAATAAAAAAGAGGGGAATCCCTATTATTATGACCTTTCGGAGATATTCCTCTTTTTTAATCGAAAAACAAATAAGTATTAGCGCCCAGACGACAGGGAAAATAGTGCTTATAAAAGTGCTTATAAAAGAAAACCGCCCCTTTAAAGAATCTAAATCCATTAGAAATTTTAAACTAATTAGTGCCCAGCGAAACCATTGGTAGCATCGGTTACAATAAACTTTGACCCTACTTCATAAACAAGATTGGGAGCAGTATTGAGAACCCCTCCGTCCGTCCCAGCTAAATTAATAGTTGTTTTATAATAAACACTCTCGAAGACTGCAGCAAGTTCAAAGTTGTTGCTGCTATCGGTAACGTAGCGGTAACATAAGTCAGAATCGGTTGGGACGGCGCTTGTCGTATTGGTAGGATCTACCGGTAGGGAAGAAATAGGCGAGCCAATAGACATAGTATCAAAATGTATAGGTATCCAACCGCTGGCATCGATATTACGCATATTAACACTGGTTGGTTGATGATAGGCAATGAAACTCACATCTGAAGGAACACCGGTAATAGGTGTTGCCGTAGGGGCGCTTAGATATATCGTGGTAGCAGTTCCCATAACTGGAGATGATGTCTCCGCAACATATAAACCAATGGCTGTTTTTAAAGTCGAGAGGTCGGTTATTCTTTGGGTGTCCCTGGCTTTTTTAAGAGTTTCGGCCGGGTTTAAAGTTATAACTACCATCGTCATTAAGACTGCTAAAATAGCTATGACAATAAGCAATTCCAAAAGAGTAAATCCTGACCGATTCTTTTTCTTATTTATTTTTTTGGCGTGTTTTTTTGGGACTCGTCTTTGCATAAAATAATATTAATATTAATTTTTATTTCTTTTTTGTTTTCTCTATGGTTTCCTTGATTTTCTCAACTACTTGTTGTATCGAAACATTGCTTTTTACGATATATCCATCTGCCCCCAAGGCCATTCCTTCATCAATTTCTTTTTCTTGAGCTAAATTTGATAAAATTAGCACCGGAATATGCTTTACCCTAGAATCAGCTTTTATTTCTTTTAAAATTTCGAACCCGCTTTTTTTGGGCAACATCAAGTCTAAGATAATAAGATCTGGCAATTCGGAATAAACTTTCCTTAAACCCTCCTCGCCATCTATGGCGGTTGCCACCTTTATTCCTTCTACTGAAAGCTTAACCGTATAAACCTTATTAATTCTTTGGTCGTCTTCAATCACCAATACTTTCGGCTGATTTTGAATATTATCTTCTGGCATGTTGATTGATTATAACAAAAAATACAAAAACAAAAAGATTACTTATCCACATTTACCTGTCCGCGATGGGAAAACCTACATAGAAAGTAGAGCCCTTATCCTCACCTTCCGATTCAAACCATATTCTGCCCCCCATTCCTTCGGCAAAAACCTTGCATATAAAAAGTCCTATTCCGCTCCCCTGAGCATTAACTACGGTTGCATTTTCTGCCCTAAAAAATTTCTTGAACAAATCTTTTTGCACCCCTTTTGGAATGCCTATTCCCGAATCTTTGCAGGAAAAAATCACTTCTTTATCGTTTTTTTCCAGAGACAATATCACTTCTGATTTCCCCTTACTGTAATTAATGGCATTGACCACAAGATTTTGAATCACCTGAAAAACTTTCTGATAATCTACGCTTATTTTAGGCATTGCCTCTTTCCCTAATTTTTTGATAATTTTTATATTCGAGGCTTCGGCCAAAGGAATAACATCTGAAATCGTATCTTCTATAATTTGTTCGGGACTTATTAATTGCTTGCTGTATTTTATAGTTCCACCTTCTATCCTCGAAAGATCCAATAAATTATTTATTAGTTCTATGGCTTTTTTGGTGCTTTGATGAACTTCGGAAGTAAAGTCTTTTTGAAGCTTGTTTAATTCTCCAGCATCTCCATCAAGTAGCATTTCAACGTACCACCTTATAGAAGAAAGTGGCGTTCTGAGTTGATGGGAAGTTATGGAAACAAATTCCGACTTCATTCTTTCGACTTCTCTTTCTGAGGTAACATCACGCAGAACTATTACATAACCCATGATTTCGCCTCTAAGATCTTTATAAGGAGCTACGCTGCCGTCAATTTCAATTTTTACCCCATATTTATTAATTAAATAAATCCCTTTGGGAATAAAAACTATTTTTTTAGAGACTATGGCTTTTTCTACCGGACAATCTTCGTTATTGATAGTATCAAAATTACAAATAAAGATTTGTTTTTCTTTATCAAACAGTCTCAAAAATTTATAGTATTCCATGCCCCTCGTTTCTTCCTCTGTATGCGCTATAAGTTTTTGGGCTGCTAGATTCGCGAGGATTATTTTCTTTCTGTTGTCCAAAACAATAATTGCATCCCCCACGTTATCAACAATAGCATTAAGTTTTTCTTCTTCTTTTTTCATCCCCTCAAAATTCTTTCTTAACTCTTCTTTCATCCATTCTAAATTTCTTGCCAACTCTCCTATTTCGTCCCTTCTTTTTATGCCAATTTTTACATTAAAATTACCGCTAGCCACTTTTTGTATGGCTTCTGACATTTTTTTCAGATAACCCAAGATAGATATCACATCCCAAATTCCCGCCAGAGACATAACAAAAACAAAAACAGTAAAACCAATAAATATATATAAAAGGTGCGATAAGGTTTCAGAAAAAGAAGCTGATTGATTTCCTTTAAAAAAATAGATAAATATTATAGGAACTAAAAAAGCAACAAACAAGACAGCCAGAAAAAAACGCACTTTTACTAATTTTCTAAAAATCTCCATATTGGGTATATTTTAACAAATCTCTTTAAAAAGTATATCCCCCTAAGAAACAAATCTTTTAAGGTATAAAAAATAATATTCAGAAATCGCGCCAAGCTCTTTTTGGAGCCGTTGATTAATCTTAATCTTATTAAAGAAAAACCAGTCTCTTTCAAAAATTATCCTCAAAATTTTAATGGCATTTATACTGATTTCCTTTATTTTATCTCTATCCCCCCTAACGCAGTTTCTGCAGATCGTGCCGCCACTTTTTGGATAAAAATATATTTTACCTGGAGATAATTTCCTGTCACAGATTGAACAATTATAAAGTTCCGGCTGATATCCTAAATAACGGAGAAAATTCCAAAAAAAATAATAATATATCTTAAAACTTATAACTTGCAACTCGTAACTTGCGTTCAGCCTGTTAAAACTTTCTATTAATAAGTGCCAAATTCTTTCATCTGGCTCATTTCTTTTTATCAATTCATTTAAAACTTCGGAAATTTTATCGGCTGTTTCAAATTTGCCGAGATTTGTACTGATATTTTTGAATTTATTTATTAAAATTGCATCAGTTAAGGTTTTTTGGTTTTTCCCCTGTATAAATTCAATCTCTGAAAAATAAAAAATGTCAGCGCCCGATCTTAATTTTGAAGTAATTTTCCTGATAGCCTTTCCTAAAATTTCCAGCTTCCCGAAGTCTTTTGTATAAATAGTAAATAATTGGTCGGCCTCTCCCCGATCTTCTTTTTTTAAAATTACCCCCTGGGTTCTGTAATGAACAAACATTATTTTTTACATTTCTGAAAATTTTTTAAAAATTTTCATTTTTTCATCCACTAACCATCTCTGTCCAGAAGGAGTAGTTCTTCTTAATTTTTGTAAATCTTTTAGTGCCCTTTCTCTTTCCCTTGATCTTTTCTCTATTAGGGGACCATACTTTTTAGGATCGTAGAATCCTTCATCTAATTTTGGTATATCTTTCATCGGCACGCGACCCTTAAGCTGCCTATATATACTATTCCTATTTTGCTTTAACCATAAGTCTGCATTCTTTCTTGAAACACTTCCTCCCCCCTTAAACGCTGACAGTTTTTTGGGATCAGAAGACTTTGGCTTTACGTCAAAAAGCCCCATAGTTTTTATAATTTTTTAATTGATAATAATAATTTTTTATTGTCGACCGATATCTCTTTTTGAATATCAAATAATTTTTCTGTGTCTCCGCCGAATTGAAGATTTTTAATTTTCCCCTCTTGTAAAATACTTTCTTTATTTCTTTCTATAATATCACTTAGTTCTTTGTCGCCAGAAAACCAAACCGAAATCTCATCTTTCGGCTTTAAGTCAGTTTTTTTTCTCATGTCTTGAATATGGCGAGTAATATCTCTTACCGTGCCCTTTTCTTTCAATTCTGGGGTAATCTCTATATTAAGCTCAATTTCTTCTTTTAAATTATTATCAAAAATTATTTTTTCAACATTAACTTCCTCTTCCAATAAATTTATGTATTCTTCTTTTTTCTCTTCCCCCTTAATTTTTAATAATGATAGGGGTTGACGGACTTTTATGCCAACCGCTGACCTTTTGGCTAGAGCTAAGGCGGCAACCTCAATTATCGCTGTCATATCTTTTTCGGCCATATCATCGATTAAATCTTTTTTAGGCTGCGGGTATTCTTCTAAATGAACTGATTCTTTTCCTCCTCTTAAATTTTTATACAAAGATTCTGAGAGAAAAGGAACAAACGGCGCAAGAAGCTTAGATAATTTCAAAAGGATATAATGCAAAATCTGCGACGCCCCTTCTTTTTCTTCGTCATTTTCTGATTTTTGAAATCTCTTTCTCGATCGACGGATATACCAATTAGACAAATTATCAATAAAATCCATAAATAATCTTGCTGCGCCCACCACATCATATATCTCCAATTTTTCTACTAACTGTAAATTTAAACTTTCCAAAAGAGAAATAATCCATTTATCAAGAATATTATCTGAAAAGATTTTTTCTTTTGCCTTAAAGTTATTATCTTTATAGGTATCGAAAAATCTTTGAACGTTCAAGAGCGTATTAAAAAAGTTTCCGTAAAGCGACTGAACTTCCTTGAGGTCAAATCTTTTTGGCTCGGCAACAGCGTTAATTGTGTAAAAATAAAGTCTTGCGACATCCGCCCCATATTTTTCCACGACATCGGAAGGCTTTATAATGTTGCCTTTTGATTTTGACATTTTTTGTCCTTTTGCGTCTAAGACAATACCATTTGAAATAACATTTTTATAAGGTGCACCAAGTTCCAACAATGTTGAAATAACCAATAGAGTGTAAAACCATCCACGAGTTTGATCTATTCCTTCACAAATAAAATCTGCCGGGAAAAACTCCCGATTATCAACTAAATTTTGGTTCTCAAAAGGATAATGCCATTGGGCAAAGGGCATTGCTCCCGAATCAAACCAGCAATCGATTACCTCTTTAACTCTTCTCATTTCTTCTCCGCAATCACATTTTAAAATAACGTTGTCGATATAAGGGCGGTGTAAATTTTCGGGCAAAGAAGAAATAGTTTTTTCTTTCAATTCTTTAATACTGCCGATACAAATAACTTTTCCGCATTTTTCGCATTTCCAAATAGGTAAAGGAGTCCCCCAATATCTTTCTCGTGACAAATTCCAATCTTTAACATCTTTTAACCATTCCCCGAAGCGGCCTTCTTTTAGATAATCCGGCATCCAATTTATTTTTTCATTATTTTTAATAAGCTCTTCTTTAATTACAGTTGTCTTTATAAACCAAGATTCTTTGGCGTAATAAAGCAAAGGCGAATCGCATCTCCAGCAAAATGGATATTCGTGCTCATATTTTTCTTCTTTAAACAAAATATTTCTGCTTTTTAACTCTTCTATAATCTTGGAGTCGGCTTCTTTCACAAATAACCCGGCCCACGTTTTAACTTCTTCTTTAAATTTCCCCTCTTCGTCAACATTCAAAATTGTTGGAAGATTATTTTCTTTTCCAACCGCCATATCTTCCTCACCGAATGCCGGCGCGATATGAACTAAGCCTGTACCATCTTCAGTTGAAACAAAATCTGCAGAAACAACATAATAAGCTTTTTTCTCCAGTCTTGTAAAATCAAATAAGGACTCATACTCTTTTCCTTTTAATTTTTCACCCTTAAATTCCTCTACAATTTCGCAGCCATCAAAAAACATCGAAAGCCTGTCCTTAACCAGAATTAAATAATCTTCTCCGTTTTTTATTTTTACGTAAGATAAATTCGGGTTTACAGCTATCGCCACATTCCCGGGCAAAGTCCACGGAGTTGTTGTCCAAACTAAAAAATAAGTGTCCTTTTCTCCTTTCACTTTAAACTTTACATATATAGAGGGGTCTTTGACTGTTTTATACCCCTGAGCAACTTCATGAGAAGAAAGAGAAGTCCCACATCTTGGACAGTAAGGAACAACTTTGTAGTCTTGATATAAAAGTCCTTTCTCCCAAATTTTCTTTAAAATCCACCACAAACTCTCGATATACTCATTGCTACAGGTAATATAAGCATTTTTTAGATCCAGCCAATAGCCGATTCTTTCCGTAAACTCCTCCCATTCTTTTTTATAAGTAAAAACGTTTTTTTCGCACTCTTTGATAAATTTTTCTATGTCTTTTTCTATATCTTTTTTATTTTTTATCCCTAAACTTTTTTCCGCCGCCATCTCTGACGGCAATCCATGAGTATCCCATCCAGCTTTTCTTTCGACATAAAAACCGCGCATCGTTTTATAGCGTAAAATTACATCCTTGAAAGCGCGAGCTAATAAGTGGTGAATACCGGGAAGACCGTTGGCGAAAGGCGGCCCTTCAAAAAATACGAATCTGGGTTTATTCTTGTTTTTTTCTAAGCTCTTTTCAAAAATCTTATTTTTTTTCCAGAATTTCAAAATTTCTTCTTCAATTTTTGGCAAAGTTATTTCCATACCCCGTAGTGAAATTTCGAATGAAAATTTCTTCGAAATTTTAGTTAAGCCCCGTAGGGATTCAAAATTCTACTACGGGGCATATTTTTACATTTTCTCTGGCGCGGAAATGCCCATTAAATCTAAAGTATTTTTAAAAACGGTTTTAGTGGCTAAAATTAATGTCACCCTGGCCTGGCTAAGATTTTTATCTTTTGAGATTACTTTGCAATCTCTATAGAATTGATGGAAGGAAGTAGCTAAATCTAAGGCATACTGGGGGATTCTCTGGACTTGATAATCGCTTGCGGTATCTTCAATAATCTCCGGAAATCTAATGAGTTGTTTGATGAGATTAAGTTCCGATTGGTGGCTCAATAATTCTAAATTTATTTTTGATTTTTCCTGCCTGCCGGCAAAGCGAGGATTTTTGATTTTTGATTTCGCAAGAATGCTGTGCATTCTTGCGTTGGCATACTGCACATAATAGACGGGATTATTTTTCGATTGTTTTTTAGCTAATTTCACGTCAAAATCCATTTGGGTATTTAAAGATTTCATTAAATAAAAAAATCTTGTAGCATCCAAACCGACCTCATCAATTAACCATTCCAAAGTTACAATTTTTCCCCTTCTCTTTGACATCTTCTCATTTTTTAAGTTGACTATCTGGGTGATTAAAATGTCGAAATCGCCCTTGTATCCCAAAACCTTCATCACTGCTTTCATCCTTGGTATATGTCCCTGATGATCTGCTCCCCAAATATCAATTATTTTTTTAAAACCTCTCTCTATTTTATATTTATGATAAGCCATATCGGCTAAAAAATAAGTCGATTGTCCGTTTTGTTTTACCAAAACTTCGTCTTTTTGGTTGAATTTCGAAAGATTCATCCAGCAAGCATCTTCTTTGCTGTAAACTAATTTTTTATCATTTAAATAATTATAAAAATCTTTTATCCTTTCTTGGCGATAAAGTATTTGCTCTGAAATCCAATAATCAAACCTTATCTTTAACCTTTCCTGAATAAATTTTTTGGTATCATTCAAAATATTCTGGGACAAAAAATATCCCGCGTCGGTAATTGATTTAAATTTATTAAGATGAGGCTTTAATTTCAAAATTAAAGACTTTAAATACGGGGTGAGATAACTTTTTCCTTCTCCCAGGGCTGTTTTACCCAGTTCTTGGATTTGATTGTTGTTTTTAGCATCATTAATGTAGTATTCCCTGATTACTTGGTATCCTGATTTTTCCAAAACATTTGCCAAACAATCTCCAAAAAAAGCTCCCCTCCCATTCCCAACATGCAGGGGTCCCGTGGGATTTGCAGAAATAAATTCTATATTTGTTTTTTTCTTCGACCGGAAGTCATTTTTTCCGATTTTTAAACAACCGTAATTTTTACCATCCTTAACAATTTCTAAAATTATTTTTTGTAAAAATCTTTCTGATAAGAAAAAGTTTATAAACCCGGGTTCTTTTACCTCGATTTTCTGAAATAAATTTGATTTTTGGTTTTCTAAATCGGACTTTATAAGTCTCGCTATTTCTATCGGGTTTTTCTTTATAAATTTTGCGGTGGCCATGGCTATATTTGTAGCATAATCTCCATTCAATTCATCCTCAGGCCTTTCAACTTTAATTTTTGGGATATCAAATACGGGAAAAATGCCTTTTTTTTGAAGGCTTTTGATCGATTTCTCTATTGAATTCCTTGTTTTTTCCCTAATCATTCTTTCTAGAATTTTTAATGCTTAATTTTATCTAAAAGTTTACGCAATTTGTCGTTGGATTTAGTTTACCTTATTTTACTTAAAAATTAAAGGTTTAAAAATAAAAACCTCGCCCTCGGCGAAAACATTGTTTCTTTTCTTCGTTCAGAAATAAAAAAACCGCAAAATTTTGCGGAATAAAATGATTAGAGCCTCGAGTGCGGTAGGTCGCTCGAGGCTCTTTTAACACATTTAGGCGCTTTATAACCTCAGAAGTCGGGAAAATCTCGTCCAGAGAGCACGTCGACGAGTCTGTTCACCTTCCCAACTCTGCACGGGAAGAATCTTCCCTTGACGAAACAGTGAATATAGCTCCGCCAAATCGTCGAGGGGTCCCCTTGCTTCAAAGTAACTCAGGGTTAACTCATCACGATAGTCAAAGACACCCTTTGCCTCATGCAAGCAATAGACTCCCCTTAAGCGTTTTTGCGAGAGAGGCACAGCTTCCTTCAAGGAAAAGCCAACGATAAAGGGGGTGATGAAATGGGGAAGCGGGGTAGATAAATCCCAGTCAAACCACGACGCTTCTCCTTCTGCCATGCCATGGAGGCAAACCATCCCATATTCAGTGTCAAAGAGTCTGCATGAACTACTCTTGTCTCTCGCCTTGCCCATAATCTTGGCGTCGGACAACAACGTACTTTTAATATAAACTCTCATTCTTCTTCCCTCTTCTTTTTCGCCCGGGCTTTATTTGCGCCACTCTTCGCGGTCACAAGCCACAGTGCGATATGGAATGAACTTTATCAGCCTACCCTGATAACATATTTATTATATACCTTTTTTCTAAATTTGTCAATAGTTGTTATTAAAATCCGCGAGTGATAAAATAAACTTAATGGAAATTCTAGCCGAAAATAAAAAGGCTTATTTTAACCACGAAATAGTAGAGAAGTTTGAAGCAGGGATTTCTTTAATAGGCCAGGAAGTAAAATCGCTTAAAACAAGAAGCGTAAACCTGGCTGGTTCTTATGTTGTTATTAAGAATGGGGAGCTTTATTGGATTGGATCAAAAATCCCCCCTTATCAGCCCCGAAATGCCCCTTCAGATTATAATCCCGAAAGATCTCGAAAGCTTCTTTTGAAAAAAAAAGAGATAAAGTATTTGATTGGAAAGTCCGAGCAAAAGGGCTTGACTTTAATACCGTTAAAAGTATATACTATAAAAGGTAAAATAAAACTAGAATTCGGCATTGGAAAAGGAAAGAAAATCTTTAACAAAAAGGAAACCATTAAAAAACGTGACACAGAAAGGGAAATAGACAGGGAATTAAAGGCACGGGGATGAAGCAGAATCGATGAAGGATCTTTTTAAGATATGCAGGTTGAGTATGCTAAAAACTCATTAAACTTTTA
>Ga0209777_10003680_pt1 | contig 18777 bp, 16 predicted proteins | sample FrelakmetHBP12HB_FD_187147 | JGI IMG/M metagenome (GOLD analysis project Ga0209777, IMG submission 187147) | Freshwater lake sediment microbial communities from the University of Notre Dame, USA, for methane emissions studies -HBP12 HB (SPAdes)... | ecosystem: Environmental > Aquatic >...
TCCTGCTCGACCCGCCGGCCCTGGCCAAGACCCGTCCGCAGGCCGCCAAAGCCGCCAGCGCCTACGCGGCCCTCAACCGCGCCGCCATGCGCGCGCTCGAACCCGGCGGCATCCTGATCACCTCGACCTGCTCGCATTTCGTAGGCCGCGAAGCCTTTCTCGAGATCCTCAAACGCGCCGCCGCCGCCGCGCAACGCCGCGTATGGATACTCGAAGTCCGCGGCGCATCGCCCGACCACCCCGTCTTAATCTCGATGCCCGAGACCGACTACCTGACCTGCGTCTTCCTCCGCGTCTTCTGACCCGTTTCCTTATCCTCGGTGTTTATCGGTGGTGAATGTGAAATGCAAGAGACATTGTTTCCGGCAGCGAAAAATTCGGGTTTCGGAACGCAAGCGGTGTGATATACTGTACAAAGCATGTTTACCCTAAATCCGGCAGTTAAACTTGAAGCATATCGCGTAAGCTATGGGAGTTATGGGATGTATGGGACCCATGGGATTTCAATCGGCTTCACCCAGAACGACATAATGGATAACTATGTCGTTGGGGTGATTGTCCACGATGTCCATATCGTCCACAATGTCCACGGGTTAGGCGGATTACGCGATATCCAACTGCCGTTTTTAGCTTGAGATGTCCCGAACTCATGAAAATTAAGAGGGAGGAATTGATGATGACGAATGCCACGCCAAAACCAAAGTTTGTGATGGATGACTCGGGCAGGAAGTCCGCGGTATTGCTGAGCATGCGCGACTACGAGCGCTTGCTTGCCGCGTGGGAGGAAGTCGCCGACGCCCAAGACTTTGCGGCGGCGCGCGCCTCCGCCAAAGAGTTCATATCGCCCGGCGAATTGCGACGCCGGGTGCTCAACAAGCAATGAAGAAAACGTACCAAGTGCGCGTTGACGCCCGCGTGGTCCGCGAACTCAGCCATGTGCCGGCCGCGGACGCAAAACGGCTCTTCGCCGCGATTGAATCGTTGGCCAAGAATCCACGGCCGAGAGGCGCAAGAAAACTTGTCGATCAGCCCGGCTGGCGCGTGCGGGTCGGCGCCTATCGGATATTATACGAAGTCGAGGACGACAGCAGCGCCGTGACCGTTTTCAGGGCTGGCCACCGGCGCGAGATCTACCGTTAACGCTTCGATACTTATTGCCGGTCTCTCTCGTGCAGACAGAATAGCGGATTCTGATATACTGGACACAACACGTACACGAGGCGATTGAACAATGAGTTAGTGTAATTTGGCCTTCGCGCAAAGAGCGAGAGAGCTTTCGGAATAGTAAAGTAACAGAGAGGGGTCAAGAATGAACCGTACAATGAAAATGAACATAATCCGAACGGGGCTTATTGCGATAGGACTGCTTGTGTTGCTGGCCACCGGGGACAGTGCGGCAGCCACGTGGTACGTTGACGTGGACAACACGGCCGGACCTTGGAGCGGTACGTCGTGGGCTACGGCGTTCAAGACTATCCAGTCTGGTGTGGATTATGCGTCGAACAACGGCGGCGGCGAAGTCTGGGTCGCCGAGGGAACCTACACAGCCACGGGTACAGAGGTTGTCTTAATGGTCAGCGGCGTCAACCTCTACGGCGGCTTTGCGGGAACTGAAAACGCCCTCGGCCAACGCAATTGGACTACGCACAAAGCCATTATTGATGGCCAAAACGCCCGGCGTGGCGTGTCCAGTGAATCTGTGAGCAACGCTACGCTGGACGGGTTTACAGTCACGCGCGGGTCCGGCGGCGGGATGCGCAACAACAATAACTCGTCGCCGACGGTGACAAACTGCACGTTCTCGGCCAACTCGGCGCCCGACGGCGGCGGGATGTCCAACTCCGTGCACTCGTCGCCGACTGTGACGAACTGCACCTTCTCGGGCAACACGGCTTCCGGCTACAACGGCGGCGGGATGTCCAACTCATACTCCTCGCCGACGGTGACGAACTGCACATTCTCGGGCAACACGGCGACCTCCGCCTACGGCGGCGGGATGCACAACTTTGGATCGTCGCCGACGGTGACGAACTGTATATTCACGGTCAACACGGCGAACTCCGGCGGCGGGATGTACAACGCCTCCGGGTCGTCGACGACGGCGGTGAACTGTACCTTCTCGGGCAACTCGGCAAACACCGATGGCGGCGGGATGTATAACTCGTCGTCGTCTCTAACGGTGATAAACTGCACGTTCTCGGGCAACTCGGCGGTTTCCGGCACTGGCGGTGGCATGTACAACTCCGGCACGTCGGCGCCGACGGTGACGAACTGCATTCTTTGGGGCGATACGCCCGGCGAGATCTACGGAAGCGCCACGGTTACGTATTCCTGCGTGACGGGTGGGTATGACGGCCCTGGCAACATTGCGACAAATCCCTCTTTTGTGGACGCCGCAAACGGCAACCTGCGCCTGAGCTTGGGTTCTCCCTGTATTGACAAAGGGACTTCCGTCGGCGCTCCTGCAACGGATATCGTTGGCGTTTCCCGGCCACAGGGTGCGGGCTTCGATATGGGTGCTTACGAGTACACTCCCCCGGCGCCGATACGGATCATCCGCTTGGAGGGCGATTTGGCGTTTGGGAACGTGCTTGTTGGCCAGAATGCGACACGGACATTAACGATCTACAACGATGGCAACAGCCCGCTGACCGTTTCGGACATTTCGTATCCGGCGTGTTTCAGCGGGGCGTGGAGTGGGACCATCGCGGCGAGTAGTTCCCAGGCTGTAACCGTGACGTTCGCGCCGATTGCGTTACAGAGTTATCCCGGCACGGTGACGGTGAACTCGGACAAAACGAGCGGGCCCAACACCCTTTCGTGTTCCGGCGCGGGCGTGCCGCCGTCGCAGATCATCCGCTTGGCGGGCAATTTGGCGTTTGGGAGCGTACCCGAGGGCCAGAACGCGACACGGATATTAACGATCTACAATGACGGCAACAGTACGCTGACCGTTTCGAGTATTTCGTATCCGGCGTGTTTCACCGGGGCGTGGAACGGGACCATTGCGGCGGGTGCTTCGCAGGCGGTGACGGTGACGTTCGCGCCGGCAGTGGTACAAAGTTACAGCGGAACGGTAACGGTGAACTCAGACAAAACGAGCGGGACCAACACCCTTTCGTGTTCCGGTACAGGCGTGGCGGCAACGCGGATCATCCGTTTGGCGGGCAACTTGGCGTTTGGGAACGTGCCCGTGGGCGGGAACGCGACGCGGACATTAACCATCTACAACGATGGCAACAGCCCGCTGACCGTTTCGGACATTTCGTATCCGGCGGGTTTCAGCGGCGCGTCGAGCGGGACCATTCCCGCGGGCGGTTCCCAGGCGGTAACCGTGACGTTCGCGCCGGCAGCGGCCCAGAGTTATAGCGGCACGGTGACGGTGAACTCGGACAAAACGAGCGGCGCCAACACCCTTCCGTGTTCCGGCGCGGGCATCGTCATGACGCGGATCCTCCGCTTGGTAGGCGACTTGGCGTTTGAGAACGTGGCCGTGGGCCAGAAGGCGACGCGGGCATTAACGATCCATAACGATGGCAACAGTACGCTGACCGTTACGGGTTTTACGTATCCGGCGGGTTTCAGCGGCGAATGGAGCGGGTTTGTCGCGGCGGGCGGTTCACAGGGGGTGACGTTCATGGTGACGTTCGCGCCGACAGCGGCCCATAGTTACGGCGGCACGATAACCGTGAATTCCGACAAGACCAGCGGGACCAACACCATTTCGTGTTCCGGCGCGGGCGTGAGTGGTGGCGAGGGTGAAGGCGAGGGCGAGGGCGAAGGCGAGGGCGAAGGCGAAAGTGAAGGCGAGGGCGAAGGTGAGGGTGAAGGCGAGGGTGAAGGAGAAACGCCGTTCGGGTGTTTCAACGGCTGCAATGGCGCCAAGGCTTTGCACAACGATATCCTGGAACTTGTCCGGGATTTTTTTGGAGGACTCCACTGTTTCTGAGAGCAGGGTTCCGCGTAACGGTTTGTGAAGCGGCCGGGTATGGGTGATCGCACCGTAGCGGTTGATGCGCGCCTATGTGAGAATCCGGCGGCGCAAGCGTACGGTCAAAGCCGTGGACCTCTTCGGATATGATACAATGACGGTTGTGGAGGTGAAGATATGGGCCCAAATCTAATATCGAGGGACGAAGTTCTTCGCGAATTGCGGGTCGTGAAGGAAGAATTGGGCGCCCGTTACGGCGTGACGCGGATGGGGGTATTTGGCTCGGTGGCCCGGAACGAGACAAACAGCGAGAGCGATGTGGATGTGGTGGTGGAAATGACCCCCAATCTTTTTATGCGCGCTGGTCTCAAAGCGGAGTTGGAATTGCGTTTCGGCAAACCGGTTGACGTTGTCCGTTACCGGCGGGGTATGGACAGCCGTCTCAAGAGGCGTATCGATTGCGAGGCGCTCTATGTATGATCGCTCTCTGGTTCTGGAACAGATAGACAAGGTGGATGAGGCCATCCGCAGAATCGAGCGGCGATTTCAGGGCGTTTCCTCGGCAGCCGATTTCACGGGCAGTGATGCGGGGCTTGATCGTCTGGATGCCATTGCCATGATGTTGATTGCCATTGGCGAGAACGTCAAGAGAATAGACAAGACCACGAAAGGCAAATTACTTGAGCATTTCCCGGAGATTCATTGGCCGGGCGTAACGGGAACCCGAGACATGCTCGCACATGATTATTTTGGTATAGACCCCGAGGAGATTTATGCCATTTGCGTCAATGACTTGGATCCCCTGAAACAGGCGTTAAAGAAGATGCGGGAGGAAGCGTAGTGGTCCTGCGCCCTAGCTTCCCGGACTTGCCCCACGCTATTCTCAACCGGGCCACCGTTTTCGGCGGCATGGGAACGTGTGGCGTCGAGGGCCGCGGGTACAGGAAGGATGTGATGATGAAAACGATGCGGTTTTGTTTCGCGGGGGTCGTGATGGCGTGTCTTGTGTTGCCGGTTTGCGCTGGGGCGGCGGGGCCGACGGTGACGATCACCTCGACGGCGCCCGATCCGACGAATGTTTCGCCGATCCCGGTTGTGGTGACGTTCAGCCGAGGGGTGACAGGGTTCAATGCCTTCGACGTTTTGCTCTCGAATGCGACCTTGAGCAATTTTGCCGGCGCGGACGGCTACTATAAGTTCACGTTCAATCTTACGCCATTCCACGAAGGTCTGGTGACGGCGGACATCATCGGGGGCGCGGCAGAGGCCGTGGACGATGGATCTAGCAACAGGGCGGCAACCCGCTTTAGTCGTCAGTACGTGGTCGGCGGCGAAGGCGAGGGCGAAGGTGAAGGTGAAGGCGAAGGCGAAGGTGAGAGCGAAGGCGAGGGTGAAGGTGAAAGCGGGCCGGTTTTTGGGTGTTTCAACGGCTGTAACGGCGCCAAAACTTCGCAGCAGAAGACCGGCTGTGATATCCTTGGACTTCTGCGGGATTCTTTCAAAGGACTCCACGGTTTCTGAGAGTAGCGTTTGTGAAGCGGCAGGGTGCCCGGGAACGCCAATCTCCTGATTGGCATTTCGGGATCTTCTGCCAATCGGGAGATTGGCGTTCCCGGGATTTCGGCAATGGAATAAGAAAGATGTTATGAGGAAGGCAACGCGGTTTGGTCTCGTAGGGGTCGTGACGGCGTGTCTTATGTTGCCGGTTTGCGCGGGGGCGGCGGGGCCGTCGGTGACGATCGCCTCGACGGCGCCCGATCCGACGAATGTTTCGCCGATCCCGGTTGTGGTGACGTTCAGCCGAGGGGTGACGGGGTTTAATGACACGGACGTCGTTCTATCGAATTCCGCGTTGAACAATTTTGCCAGCGCGGACATCTACTACACGTTCACGTTCGACCTGGTGCCCGGCGTAGGTCTGGTGACGGTGGATGTCCCCGCGGGCGCGGCACAGGCCGTGGACGATAACGCCGGCAACACGGCGGCGGCACAGTTTAGCCGGACCTATAATAGCGTGCAGCCAACGGTCGCGATGACGTCTCTTGCTCCAAATCCGACGAACCTATCGCCGATCCCGGTGACGGTCACCTTCAGCGAACCGGTGACCGGGTTTGTAGCCAGTGATATCACGCCCACAAACGGTACCGTGGACAACTTTTCCGGCGCAGGCGCGAACTACACATTCAACCTGGCGCCTTCAGGCCAAGGTCTGGTGACGGCGGACATCCCCGAGGGCGCGGCACAGGCCGTGGACGATGGCGCCAACAACACGGCGGCGGCGCCGTTCCGCCGGACCTATGACGGCGTGCAACCGACGGTCGCGATGACTTCGGGAGCTCCAGACCCGACGAACCTATCGCCGATCCCGGTGGCGGTCCTATTCAGCGAAGCAGTGACGGGGTTTGATGCCACGGACGTCGCGCTCTCGAATTCTACGTTGAGCAACTTTACCAGCGTAGATGTCTTCTACTTTACATTCGAGCTTACGCCGTTGGGCCAAGGGCTGGTGACGGCGGATATCGCGGGGGCTGTCGCGACCGATGCCGCGGGCAACGCGAACACGGCGGCGGCGCCGTTCCGCCGAACCTATGACGGCGTGCCGCCGACGGTGGCGATGACTTCAGTAGTTCCGGACCCGACGAACGTATCGCCGATCCCGGTGACGGTCCTATTCAGTAAACCGGTGACCGGGTTTATGGCCAGCGATATCACGCCCACGAACGGTACCGTGGGCAACTTTGCCGGCACGGGCACGAACTACACGTTCAACCTGACGCCTTCAGCTCAAGGGATCGTGACGGCGAATATCGCGGCGGGCGTAGCGACGGATGCCGCAGGCAACGGCAACACGGCGGCGGCGCAATTCCGCCGGACTTACGACAGCGTGAAGCCGGCGGTGGCGATGACCTCGGCGGCTCCGAATCCGACGAACGTATCGCCGATCCCGGTGACGGTCACCTTCAACGAAGCGGTGACGGGATTCAATGCCTTGGACGTCGTGATCTCGAATTCCACGTTGAGCAACTTTGCCAGCGTGGACGTCTACACGTTTACGTTCAACCTTACGCCGTTGGGCCAAGGTCTGGTGACGGCGGACATCGCGGGGGCTGCAGCGATCGATGCCGCGGGCAACGGAAACACGGCGGCGGCGCAATTCCGCCGGACTTTAGACAGCGTGCCGCCGACGGTGGCGATGACCTCGCTGGCTCCGGATCCAACGAACGCATCGCCGATCCCGGTGACGGTCCTATTCAGCGAACCGGTGACCGGGTTTATAGCCAGCGATATCACGCCCACGAACGGCACCGTGGACAACTTTGCCGGCGCGGGCACGAACTACACATTCAACCTGACGCCTTCCGGCCAAGGTCTGGTGACAGCGGATATTGCGGCGGGTGTAGCAACGGATGCCGCGGGCAACGCGAACCTGGCGGCGCCGCCGTTCAGCCGGACCTATGACAGCGAGCCGCCGACGGTGGCGATGATCTCGGTGGCTTCGGACCCGACGAACCTATCGCCGATTCCGGTGACGGTCACCTTTAGCGAACCGGTGACCGGGTTTGTAGCGGGCGGTATCACTTCCACGAACGGTACCGTGGGCAACGTTGCCGGCGCGGGCACGAACTACACGTTCAATCTGACGCCTTCAGGCCAAGGGATCGTGACGGCGGATATCGCGGCGGGTATAGCGACCGATGCCGCGGGCAACGCGAATATGGCGGCGGCGCCGTTCAGCCGGACCTATGACAGCGTGCGGCCGACGGTGACGATGACCTCGGTGGCTCCGAATCCGACGAGCGTGTCGCCGATTCCGGTGACGGTCACCTTCAGCAAACCGGTGACCGGGTTTATGGCCAGCGATATCACGCCCACGAACGGTACCGTGGACAATGTTGCCGGCACGGACACGAACTACACGTTCAACCTGACGCCGTTGAGCGAAGGCCTTGTGCTGGCGGATATCGCGGCGGGTGGAGCGACCGATGCCGCGGGCAACGCGAACATGGCGGCGCCGCCATTCAGGCGTCAGTACAAGGTTGGCGGCGAGGGAGAAGGTGAAGGTGAAGGCGAAGGCGAGATCGTCAACTTCCCCGACCCGGCGCTCGAGGCGGCCATCCGTAACGCCATCGGAAAACCCACGGGCGATATCTTCATTACCGACCTCGTCGGAACGGGCTTCACGTCACTCTCGGCCAATGAAGCGGGTATCACGGACCTCACGGGCCTTGAACACTGTACCGATTTGACGTACTTGAGTCTTTTCGGGAACGCGATCAGCGACATCGGTGCGCTGACGCGCCTCACTCCCCTGTGGTTCCTGGACTTGGGCGCGAACCGGATCGGCGATATCAGCGCGTTGGCGGGCCTGGCCAACCTGCGGTATTTGTGGCTCGACTCGAACCTGATCCGCGACATCAACGCATTGGTCGCGAACACAGGGATTGGCTCTGGGGATGCGGTATACTTGTCAAACGATCCCCTTAGCCAGGATGCGTTAAACAATGATATTCCGGCGCTCGTGGGACGGGGTGTGATTGTAATCTACAACGGCATGTCCGGCGAAGGGGAAGGCGAGGGTGAGGGTGAGGGTGAAGGCGAGGGCGAAGGCGAGGGCGAAGGCGAAGGCGAAGGCGAAAGTGAAGGCGAGGGTGAAGGCGAAGGGGAGGGCGAAGGTGAATGCCTGACGATCTTTGGCTGCCTCGGCGTCAATGTGCCCTTTGGTTGCCAAGGCCTCACAGGCCCATTCTGCTGCCAATGCCAAGCCGGTTCCTAATCAGGGAATGATAAGGGTGCAATTCATCGTACCCTAACGGCTACGTCGTTGCGGTGATTGTTCACCACGTCCATATCGTCCATAGGTTAGGGGGCCATCGCCGCGATTTAACGTTCGAGCACCTTGCGCTCGTGGTCCGACTTAGCCGTTTGCAACCGTTTGTACGGGCTACAGCACGACGGTATTCGAGGCTTTGCTGCGGCCGCCGTGGTTGACGGCGAACACGCGGTATTCGAGGCGGACATCTTTGGGTTGGGCTTCGAGCGTTATTTGGGGCGTGAGGCTCGCACCGGCGAGCGTCCATTCGCTGAAGACGCCGCCGCCGCCCGGCTGTTGACGCCGCTCCACTTCATAAGTGCGGACCGGCCCACCCGGTTCGTTGCCTTTCGGCGGACGCCACGTGAGCCGCACTTCACCCGGCTTGAGCAGACGCGCATCGAAATTATACACCTGTGCGGGCGGGTCCACCGGCGCGCGATGCGCACGAGGCCCCCACCCGATTAAACCGAGCCGTTGCGGGTCCGGCGCCGCGTCCACTTGCGCCTGCTTCAACTGCCCCCGCATAACCTCAGCCAACACCTCCAGCGCGTCATACTTCGCCACGGTCGCCAGATGCGACATCGCCAGTTTCTGCACCTGATCCACACGCGCCGCCCTATACGCATCAAACGCCGACTTTAACCCCGGCACATCCGCATGCGGGAACAATCCCGGGTTTGCCACAAACCCCGATAGCATCTCCGAAGCCAGTTCATCAATCGCCACTTCACGCTTTGGAAACAACGGCATCTCCTAATCCTCCCTGCAACGTCGCCTATCCGCCTGCATAGATCTAAAATAAACTTCGCAACCCCTCATTCACGACTCACAACATGGCATAAGGGCCTCGCAAACCAACAAATCAAACACCAAATACCATTGTACAACATGATAAAGAATATTTTCAAATTTGTTTTATATATATTCAAATCAACTAACATCTATAATAATTTTACTTATATCATATTAAAATTTAATATATCTATTTATAAAATGAGATTACTTTATCTCAGCGCGATAATAAAATAGGCAAAACAGATTATTTATAGATTGAATATGAAAAAGATATTTTCAAATTAACTAATCTATTAAATAAGTTTGCTATTTTATTTATCCCTCTCGTTTAGAATGAAACATGACGCCTTTTACACGAATAAAGGCCTATTTTATAAGGATTTGAATCGAAAAGGTCAAGAGAAAGGCCTGAAATTGAATTTGTATGCCCCGAATTCCATATAACAAACCAAGAGAAGAGACTTTCAGTGGTCACCACGGCAATATACGGCATTCCCCCAGCCAACGGCGACGGCATCTATCCTCCCCGCCTCATCATCAATGGCATAGCCGCACGCATTCAGCCGGATAGTGGCCCCGCCCCATTCTTTTTGATCCACCGATGCACACCGATAAACACCGATAACATCGGATTCTACTCATCGGTGTTTATCGGTGTGCATCGGTGGATCATTTCTTCACTGATTCCTCGACGATGGCGATTTCTTCTTGGGTCAGGTCGTAAAGCTCGTAGACGAGCGCGTCGATCTCGTTGTCCGTCGCCGCGATTTGACGCTCGAGCACGTTGCGCTCGTGGTCCGTATTCGCCCTTTGCGCGCGTTCCGGCAGATCACGAGCCGCCCTACGCGCTAGACAAGGAAGGGAGAAGGCATATCTTGTATGTACTCTAAAGCCAACTGAAAAGAGTAATCATAGGTTTGTGAGCCAGAGTGCAGTCGCAACCGTAGCGTCGCATCGCATTTCTTCCGGTCGTCCATAAACGCCAGGTTGATTTCTCGTCTCTCCACAACACCAGGAGGAAGGTCGGGGATCGTGATGGGAAGAAGAAACTGCTTTGTTAGGCCGTCCAACGCATCACTTGGGGCAGCTAACATGGGGGCCAAATGACAATGAATTCGCCTCTCGTTGTAACAGAATGGCCACACCTTGGGGCTATCTTCTGTAAAGAGGTACACGTATGATATCGCCGTCATGAGCTCGTGTGAATCATTGCGTATTTGAACCGGCAATGTGAATGACCTGGTCCACTTCACCTCGATGTTCAGCGTGGGCGGCGGTTCCTTGGCTGATGCCAGAGGAATCTCGGTTTCGCAAATGACGACGACCGGATGGCCTGTGCTGTTCTGATGGAGCTTCCTTTTTTCAAAGACTTTCCATAACAACCCAAATAATCCGCCGATAACGGCAACAACAACAGAAACTACGATAGTTGTCCAATTGTCATCACTCAGATTCCTGAACCATTCCATCATCAGCGTATCCTGTCGTTTATTCTACAGCGCCACCATCACAACGTCGGACTCACTTCCATCCTTGCGGTCTGGGACCTCCTACAGGCGGACCTCCTTGCGACGATCCTCCCTGGCCGCAATACATCTTTTTCGCCAGAATGATTTGTTTCTCCAACCAGTCGTCTGGAAATACATCTCTCAAATGTTTGAAACACTGCGGCGTTGTTGGTTCCTTGTATTTTATATTCAACGAATCTCGGTAGGAGACTTCCATCGTGAAAGTCGCATCAGGATTGTCTCTGAAAAATGAGCGCCTATCGTTCACAAAATCCTTTATCGCTTGGCCGGGCGCGAGCATTGGGATAAGGACATCTTTGTAACAGATCGGTTCGCGGGGTTCGAACGCAACGTAATTCACTACGATTGGCGGATCGATCGTGGCGCGCACGTCATAAGCTGGGCGTTTCCCAATGTTACTGCGCACGCTCATGATCATGTCGTCCTCTATGATGAGATTGAAGATCACATAAGGCCGATGCTCCTCTTCGTGGAACTTGGCCGCTTGCTGCTGGCTCTTATGTGTGCTGCGTAGAATTCCAATGGTGGTAATCACATAGACAAAGGTCAGGATAGCCATGAGGAATCCTTCATTGCTGTTAAGCATTCGTATGAGCATTTGTATGAATTCCATTTCCCCTCCTATTCCGTTTCTGGACTTCGGATTTTATTTATTCACTGATTCCTCGACGATGGCGATTTCTTCTTTGGTCAGGTCGTAAAGCTCGTAGACGAGCGTGTCGATCTCGTTGTCCGTCGCCGCGATTTGACGTTCGAGCACGTTGCGCTCGTGGTCCGTCTTCGCCATTTGCAGCCGCTTGTGCAGGTCAAGCATCCGCTGCACCAGCGACACCATCTTGTCGTGGCGCGCTCTTGCCATAGTTTCGGACAAATCAAGAATGCGTATCGGAACCTGCTCGATATATTGCTTGTTGAGAGCGAAATAGCCCCCACGGAAAGGAGTACTGTTGCTCTTGATGTAAAGCGAAATGAGCGAGGAGTTAAGCAATCCAAGGACAAAGAGAGGCGATAGCGGAGTCTCAGGCAAAAGAATAATTCCGTAGCCTCCACCGCCTCCCCCGCCACTCCCGACAAAGTAGTATTCGCCCGATAGGTCCGCTGCGAAGCAACTACCCATTGCGAGGGAGGGGACAAGCAACTTGGGCGTGCTAAATCGCGAATGGTTCTTCTTGTAGACATAGCCATACCAGGCGCTTCCCATGCGCCCCTTGTTCCTCAACTTGAGAGAAGCGCTATTCTCCAGAAGGTACTCCCATGTCAGAGGAAATTGCTTCTTGTAAGCCTCAGCGTCGATCAGTTCTGAACCATTTGAGTAGGGAAAGATGAGACGCTTCGATACATCGGAAAGGTGGTAACGGCGGATGTTCAATGAACCTTTCAGGAGATGCTTAAGATGCGCATTCTCAAACCAATGTTCGCGCCCAGTTGCCTTCGATCTGCACAGCACCTTGTCCTCTTCTTCCCGAACTGCCTCGACGATGAAGACTTGGTCCGCATCGGTCTGAAGCCCGACGAATAGTTTGGCGATCTGGCCGAGTGTCGTAGAACCTTCTGCAAGTCGGCTATAAAGATTTCGCGATTGGCCGACGAGAAAGCCCCATTCGCCCGGGGTAATAGCGGACGCAGGAAGCTTCGAGACCGGAATGTCATTGCCGTGCAGCCAGTCGTCTAAAGTTTTTACACGCGTGTATTCCGCAAACTTGCTCGGCGAAGCGGTCAAGAAGAGAAGGCATGTGTACGTCGTGGCACCTGCGAAAACTTGTTGATCGCCGAAGTGTACGACGTGTTCGAGGTGATTACCTTCGGCGATGACGCGGCGGACGCCTTCGCCGTACTTCGCGTTGAAGAATTTGTGCGGGCAAATAAAGCCGAGACAACCACTCTGGTTTAGTAGGCTGAGGCCCTTTTCGATGAAGACGACGTAGATGTCGTAGTTACCAGCGGCGGCGGCGCGGTAGGCTTGTTTGTAGAACTCGACTTCGATGGGTGCCCATTCTTTCATGGTCTGGATGCGGATGTACGGCGGGTTTCCGATGACGGCGTCGAATCCGCCGTTTTTCATGATGTCGGGGAATTCGGTGTTCCAGTCGAATGCGTTGATTCGGTAGTTTTCTTCTTGGTCGAAGTCGGTTTGTCTGCCTTGGTAGAAGTCGGGGCCGATGAGAGAGTTTCCACATTTGATGTTGCCGTCGAGGTCGGGGAGTGCGCGTTCGTGGAAGAGGTTGAATTGTTTTCCGAGTGTCTCGGCGCTTTCGCCTTCGAGTACGCGGAGGAGTAGGGAGAGTTTGGTGACTTCGACGGCTTGCGGGTCAATATCTACGCCGTGGATGTTGGCGAGGAGGATGCGTTTGCGTTCGGATGTAGCGAGCCGCCATGCGCCGCGTCGGTCCTGGTAGATGCGTGGTTCTTTTCCGGTGGACCATTTGCGGATGTCCATGGCGTAGTACTCGAGATGCCAGTCGAGAAGATACTGATACGCGCCGAGCAGGAAGGAGCCGGAACCGCAGGCGGGATCGAGTATGGCGAGTGGGCGCGCGGTCTTCGATGGCTTCCAGGTTTGCGTGAGTCCGGCGACGTCTTGCGGGGTCTTGTCTTCAAGGAGTTTGCCGACGGTGTGTTTGACGATGTAGTCCACGATGTAGGACGGGGTGTAGTAGACGCCGCCGGCTTTGCGGACTTCGGGTTTCTGTTCGACCTTGGCTTGGCCGCCGGCGGTGAGGCGGATGACGCTGCCGAGGAATCGTTCGTAGACTTGGCCGAGGATCTCGGCGGGAAGTACGGAGAATTCGTAGGGGCTTTCGGGATAGTAGAGGCGCTTGAAGATGGCCTTGAGGGCTTTGTCGTCTATGGCGAGGCGCGGGGTGAGCGTGTCGGGCGTGCCGGGCCGGTTGCGTTCTTTGCCGAAATGGAACAGGCCGGAGTTGTAGCGTTCGTCGGCGCGCTCGTAGAGGACGCGGAGCCGGGGGTAGACTTGGTCGCCGCTGAGGAGAGCCATGAGCTGGGCGTAGGGTTCGATCCCGCGATCTTCGCAAATGCGCAGGAAGACGATCCGGTCGATGGTGGTCTGGACGGCGAAATTGAGTTCGCGCTGGGTGAGACCGGGGTTGCGCAGGGCGATGTTCTTGGCAAGGAGTTCGCGCCATTCTTCGATCTCGGCCAGGAACGCGTCGTCCACTTCGGCGGTGCCGTGTTTTCGCTTGGTGGATTCGACGTACTTGTCGAGCGCGCCTTTCTGAATCGCCTCCTTGGAAAAGAGCGACGCAATCTCGTCCCACCGCTCGAGGTATTCCGTGTAGGGTATGTAGAGCGTGCGGGCCGTCGAGGCTTTGTCAGCGGCGGCGGGCTTGACGCGGGTGTCGTAAACGATGAACTCCTCGAAATCGGTGAGGATCGAGACCGGGAGCTTAGCAGTCCAGGCGTAGCGGCGGAGTTGGTAGGCGGGCGCGGGGTCTTCTTTGAGGTTGACGGAGGGTTTCTTGGCTTCGAGGAAGAAAATGCGGCGTCCGCCAAGCCGGAATGAATAGTCGGGGGCTTTGACGGCCCCGCCGATTTTGATCGCGTCTTCGTGGACGACGTCCTTGTATTGTTCGGCGTGTCCGCGCACGTTATCGATATCCCAGTCGAGAGCCTTGAAAAAGGGATCGATGAACTCGCGGCGGACCTGAGTTTCGTTGTATTGCGGTGAGGTATAGGCGTCGCGGTGTTCGTCGAAGCGTTTCACAAGTTCGACAATAACGTCCGGTGCTTTGACGATATTTTCTGACATGGCCGCCCTCCGTTCCCAACCTTGTGGGTTAGGTATACTGCATTCTTGAATCGGTACGCAACTTAGCGCTGCCGGTGGCGCTATTGGCGGCGGGCCTGGGTGCGTTACGCCTGCGCGCCAAACGCGGGCGCAGAGCGCGAGGGTAAAAGCTTTTCTCAAGGTGTAGCTCTAATATTACCGCTTTGTTTTACCGCAAAGATCTCAAAGAACCCAAAGATGTCGAAGAAAATGGGAAATGCTGCTTGGGCCATCAAGCATAGAAACGGGACACGGCCACCAAATGCGGGTCGTTTCTGCTGCGGGCCTGATTATATCTCTCGCATTTTTGTGTTCTTTGTGTTCTTTGTGGTGAAATGTAGATTCAATGCAAATTGGTGTAAGGAAGGTGTCATGAAAAGAATAACGCGGCTCTGTCTGGCATGGATCCTCGCGGTGTGTTCTGTGCTGCCGGTTTGTGCTTGGGCGGTAGGGCCGTCGGTCGCGGATACGATGCGGGGGATCGTGGACCGGCTTTATGCAACGTTGAGCGAGGAGCAACTGGTGGGGCTGGACCAGGCGGCGGTGGATGCCTGCATCACGAATGAGGAACAGCAGATCCTTGCGACGAAGTACTGGTACTTCGATGTGAACGTGCCGGTGGTTGTGTCGGTGATGCGCGACAAGGCGCAGCTCGCAGTTCCGTTTTGGCTGCCTGCGGCCGGTTTCGAGAAGACTGATCTCGAGGTCCGGAATGAAGAGTATGCGTATGAAGTGTGGCGGAAACCTTTCGCCGCGGGCCGGGTCGAGTTGGGCATCAACGGGTTCGACAAGCACCGGCCGCATTACTTCGTCTGCGTGGGGCCGCAGGAGACCGGTGCGAAACTCGAGATCACAAATTGTTATCCCGCCAACCAACAAATCCTCGAGATGCGCGAGGGCTCGACGATTTACCACGACTGGTCCGAGTTGGTGCTGACCCGCGTCCCGGAGGAGTTGAAAGGCCAGGTCTTATTGCCCACGATCCGTGGGCGCGCCCGCGAGGCGCATCTGATCGAAGCGTTTCGGAGAACGCCGTTTCCGTCATCGGAAAAACCAGATCAGGTTGTGTTGACGTGGAGCGAGGACCCGCGCACCACGCAGACGGTCCAGTGGCGGACCAACTCGTCCGTGGAAACGGGCATCGTCCGATACAAGAAGAAGGACGCGGGCGAAAATGCGGAGTGGCGTGAAGAAAAGGCCAACTTTGAGACGATCGAGGATTTGTTTGTGGCGAACGACCGCTATTGTCACCATTTCACGGCGACGTTGCGCGGACTCGAGCCCGGCACGGCGTACGTGTATTCCATCGGCAGCCCGGCCAATGGCACAAGGACCGAACTCTCGGAATTCACAACCGCTCCCAACGCGCCGGCGCCGTTCTCATTCGTCTTCGTGAGCGATACGCACAATTCGCCCGTGAGCGGGGCGTTGCTCGAGACGGCCCTCGAGCGCCATCCGGATATCGCGTTCGGCACAAACGCGGGCGACCTTGTCAATACGGGCCAGTACCGCGATGATTGGGACCAGTTGTTCGCGCATTCTAAGGACTTTTTCAAACAGCGGCCCCTGGCGCCCGTCATCGGCAATCATGACGATATAGACGGGCTGGGCGCGGACCTGTACCTGGCGCTGTTCGGGCTTCCAGCGAACGGCCCGAAGGCGCTCGCTCCGGAACGGGCCTACAGCTTTCAGTATGGAAACGCTTTCTTCCTAATGCTCGATTCGAGCGCTTCGATCGAGGATCAGACCGCGTGGGTCAAAGAGCAACTGGCCGGTTGTACGGCGGTATGGAAGTTCGCCGTCTTTCATTTCCCGCCGTACTCGCCCGACGAGGATTACCCCGAGATCCGGCGCGAGTGGGGGACGCTGTTTGACGCATACCACGTGGACCTCGTGTTGAGCGGCCACGTGCACTATTACCTGCGCACGTATCCGCTCAAGAACGGGCAGCGGATGGCGACGCCCGCCGAGGGTACGATATACATGATCTCGGTGGCGGTTCCCGAACGCGGGTTGAAACGGAAAGCGCCCGAGTATGCCGCCGCCGCCGATTTCTCCGGAGTGCCCCTCTACCAACTGTTCACGATCAACGGTAACCGGCTCATCTCGCGCGCCTACGACGCGGAAGGCAAAGTTTGCGATGAGCTGGTCATCGAGAAGTAAGAATGAAGAATGAAGAATGAAGTGAATGGGCGCGGGGCCTCTTTTCATTCTTCATTCTTCATTCTTCATTCTTCCTTGCGTTGTCTCGGGGGATTATGCTAGTATTCTGATTCGATTTAGACGTGGTTCGAGTAGCGTGTTCTTTGTTCGTAGAAGGGTGGTATTGTGAGAAAACCTCTTGTGGCCGGAAATTGGAAGATGAACCTGCTCGTGGCCGACGCGGTCAAGCTGGCCAACGCTTTGAAACCGCTCGTGCAGGACGTTACGGGCGTCGAGATCGTCGTATGTCCGACGTTTGCGGCGCTGCACGCGGTAGGCAAGGCGCTCGAGGGGTCAAACATCGCCATGGGCGCGCAGAATTGCTACCCGAAAGAGAGCGGGGCGTTCACGGGCGAACTCTCCCCGCAGATGCTGCTGGATGTCGGATGTTCGTGGACGATTATCGGCCATAGCGAGCGGCGCCAATACTTCCACGAGTCGGATGCGTTCTTGAACGAAAAACTCAAGTTCGCGCTGGCCTCGGGACTCAAGGTGATGTTCTGCATCGGCGAAACGCTCGAAGAACGCAAGAGCGGAAAGATGAACGATGTGCTTACGCGCCAGGTGACGGACGGCCTGGCGGGGCTGTCGGAAGAAGCCGATTTCGACCGTGTGGCGGTCGCCTACGAACCGGTGTGGGCCATCGGGACGGGCGTGACGGCTACGCCGGAACAGGCCGAGGAAGCGCACCGGTTTGTGCGCGGCCTCCTCGAAGACCAATTTGGCGGGAACGTTTCGGAGAAAGTGCGTATTCAATATGGTGGCAGTGTGAAGCCGGACAACGCGGCCGAGCTTATGGCGAAACCCAATGTCGACGGTTCGCTCGTGGGCGGCGCTTCACTGAAAGCCGACGGTTTTGCGGGCATCGTAAAAGCCTCGGCATAACGAAGGAATAGACGGGTATGTGGGAATTCTTATGGCGTTGGGAAACGCTGTGGTATCTGCTGCTGTTGCTGTATGTGCCGAGTTGCATAGGCCTGATTGTCATTGTACTATTGCAGAAGGGCAAGGGCGTTGGCTTTGCCGGGGCCTTTGGCATGGGCGGTGGCGGGTCCGACACGGTGTTCGGGCCTCGCATGAGCAAAAGCCTTCCGCAGAGACTAACCTACGTGATGGCGGCCATATTCATGCTTTTCGCCCTCATTATGTCGCTGATCTCGGGACGGCTCGGAAAGGGCGTGGGGCCTGAAAAGGTTGCCGAAACCCCAAACGCCGTCACCGAAACCGATCTCAGCGGATTGCCGGGGCTGGGTTCCGAACTCAAAGAGGGCGAGGGCGAAGCGGCTACGACCGAAGGTACGAAAGGCGGCGCGACTGCGCCCGCCACGGAAACCCCTGCCGGTACGCCAGCGCCGGCTGATGCGGCGCCCGCGGCGCCACCTGCGCCAGCGCCCCCCGCGGCTGAAACTGCCCCTGCGGCACCACCTGCGGCATCGCCCCCCGCGGCTGAAACTGCACCCGCTGTACCACCTGCAGCAGCGCCGCCTGCTGCGGCTGAAACTGCACCTGCGGAAGCACCGTCCACTCCGTCCACTTCGTCCACCCCGTCCACGGACGCACCTGCACCTGCGGCACCACCGGCAGCGGACGCCACCTCAACTCCGGCGCCGGGCGCAAAATGATCGGCTTATGAAACAGCTACGGCCCAAAGCGCCCCGCTTTGGGCCGTTTACTTTGAACCACGCAGGATAACCGCCACCGAGCGCGTTACGTCATTCAAAGT
>Ga0209777_10003681_pt1 | contig 18775 bp, 32 predicted proteins | sample FrelakmetHBP12HB_FD_187147 | JGI IMG/M metagenome (GOLD analysis project Ga0209777, IMG submission 187147) | Freshwater lake sediment microbial communities from the University of Notre Dame, USA, for methane emissions studies -HBP12 HB (SPAdes)... | ecosystem: Environmental > Aquatic >...
GTTTTCAACTCGTTGGAGTTTTCAAACTCCAACGGAGTTTTCAACTCGTTGGAGTTTGAAAACTCCAACGGAGTTTTCAACTCGTTGGAGTTTTCAAACTCCAACGGAGTTTTCAACCCGGTCCGCGCACTCGTCACACTGATAGCCGAGATCGACATCCTTACGCGTCAGGCGGTTCGGTTCTTTACAATTCGGACATGGAAAAATGCGCTTCCCCGTCCTGAGTGCTGAGCGACCATGAGGCTCCGCAAACTCCGAACGGTCGTCCTCCGGATCATAGTCAAAATCTTCCGGGTTTTCACCAAAGGTGAATCCGCCTTTGGCGGACATCCTGTGCAGCATCCGGTCCATCTCGGACGGCGTGCCGTACCGCGATCGCGACGGCAGCCCCCTCCGCTCAGGATCGAAGAACGGCATCTTGAACTTTCGGCCCATGATCTGCGAAAAATACTCCTTCGCTTCGGGGGAAAACTCCCACTCGTACCGCCGTTCCGTCGTTACATAGTCGGCGCGAGCGTCCCGGTACTCGATCCATTCCCAGCGCATCCCGCCAGCAAGCTGTGAGCCGAAAATGACCGCCTTCTGATAGCCTTCGCGCGCAAGTGTAATTAACTGCGAGCGCGTACAATTGTAGATCAGGAAAGGATGCTCTATTGTCCCATAATCCCCGATGATCTCCTCATAGGAGAGCTTCAAACGGCGAATCCACATTTTGAATATCTCCCGGTTCACCGGCTCACGGTTCATCGCAAGCTCGTCATTCGGATTTTCGTTCGTCACGATCCCGATCGAAACGATCGTGCTCTGGCGGCCCTCCATCGCGCTCGCCCACCGGGGAAGAGACAAATTCTTTCGACGCTCCAAAGGATTAAAATGAGGTTCTGGATCATCCTCGTTTTCCAAATACCATATGGACCTTGCAGGTATGTGCGGCTGATTCAAACGATACTCCTTCAAACGTTCGTTAGCATCCTCTTTTGAAGTTGCATAATACACGATCTTCCACCCATCCTCGGAATAATATTGCTGAACAGCCCATGAAATCATTTTGCAGATTTGTTTTGACATGACAGTTCCCTCTTATCCCATCGTCATCAGTTGTTTCGCCATGTCGGACGTCTCAGGAGATTCCAGCAGCTCTTTCAGGGCTGCGGCGTTCTCAGGCTTTGACAACACCTCCTTCAGCTTTTTAATGGGGGCGTTACCGTTGTTCTGCGCAGCCTCAGCGGGGGCGGCGATTTCGCCCGAAGAGGATAGCTTCAAACCATCCCCTGCCGCGCCCGGCTTGATGTACTCGCGCGCCATGTTGATGATCGGCAACCATTGCCTGATCTTCGAAGGGATGGAATCCGGGTCATCCGGAACGCCGCCCGTAGAATCCCTCAGATCGGAAACCATGTCAGCTCCGCGCTGAAAGGCGTCAAGTATCTCGTTCGCTCCGGGGGAAGCCGCAGCGGGCGGGTTCTCGGATCGTGAATGAACAAGCTCAAGCATCACCGCCTGCATCGTATCCTGAGACTTGAGCAGCATCTTCGTCAAAAAATCGCTCTGTGATGAGCGCGGCTCCTCACGAGCATCATCCTCACCATTATTTTCCACATACCCCCGCCCAACATCTCCGGGCGTCTCATGAGATTCTTCCTGTTCATCGGGCAGGATCGGAACGTTGAGCACCTTTACAAATCCGCCTTTATCCGGTATTTCGGTATTAAGCCTCCGGTAGCTGATATACAGATGATAGAAGCCGCCCCCGTAACGGTCCCACAGCTGGTCCGTGCAGTTCTCCAGAGAGTCCGATTGAAACTTCGGACACTTCGCGCTTGAATCCCCGATTACCTTGCGAGCCTTGATCTTGAAATCAATGTCAGAAAGCTCCTCTTCAGGATAAGGAATCTCATCCATGAGGTAGGATTTCATCAGCGACGTAAGAGGGTCAGGCGCAGCATCGCGGCGCGCATCCTCCAACAATTGTTCCTCGGTTAAATCTTGAGTCACCCTGATCTTCTTTTTTCCCCCAGCACGTTTTTGCTTTTCCATAGCAGTTTCTCCCTTTTTGTTATATGAGTTTTACGAGAACAAAGACGAACGCCGCTATCACGGCGGCATATCCGGTCGTCTCCATCGCTTCTGAAAGCCACGATTGTTCAAAGCCCGGAAGTGTCACAGTCTTGATAAGCTCCTTCGTCCTTATTTTGATCGGATCGAAGAACAGTTCCCGCCAGAGGCTATCCGCTGGCCGGTCGTCAAAAATCAACTCCGTGTACTTGAGCCTGACCGTATCGAGCCGGTCCTCACTCAAACCGATGGAGGAATCAACCATCAGGTACTTCCTCGGATACCACAGGCGCATCACACAGTTGCGAATCGAATCCACGTTCACCGATAAAGTATCGCGATAAACGATCCGGGGATTCGCTTTCGTCCAAACCGTGTCGGAAACGTAAACGACCTCCTTCACATACGTCGTTTCAGGGGGCGCAAGCTGAAGTTGCGTTATCCTGTTGTCGCGCTCAAGCACCTTTGAGTGCTCCTCGGACCATAACAGAAGAACGACGAGAAGCCCAATCGTCAATGTAATAAGGGGTGCGTACGTTTTCATCGTTTTTTACTTATTTACCAGCCGTTCTTTCAGTTGACGCATAGAGCGCGTACTCCTTATTAAAAAGGGAGGCTGTATTAAGAACAGAGCTGATATATGCCGTATCCTGATATGTTGTGTGCAACCATGCGGTAAATATCCCAAGATCGTCCACGTGCGGCATAACTTGAGACTTTTGCCACAACAGATAACCGATCACCGCAACAATGATGAGCGTAATCGTCGAAGATTTCATCGCCATGATCCTTTCCTCGTTAATTTTCTGCCTTTTCCATTCTGCCGTGATCTGCGCGTGCTGGCAAACATCGCAAGCGCACCACCCGCCAAGAGCAGCATCGTCATGCCCCCGAACCCGGCCTCAGCCGGAGGAGGAATGCTCTCATCACCGGCAGAGTTGACCGTCACCGTCATCCCGGCGATCGCAATTGTAGAACCTGATCCATCTGTTGTGTGCGCCGTCGCAAAGTAAATTCCAGCTTTATCGTACGTATGAGATATTCTCGTACCATTTACGCTGGATGTACCGTCGTCAAAATCATAGAAGATCGGAGCGGAAGCGGAAAGCGATCCGCTTGTAACATTACATTGAATGGCAACAGTGAAAGGTACTGTTCCCACGTGAAGTTCCGAATCCAGATAAGCAACGAGGGGCAACACATTATCTTCAACAGGCAAAGAGCCATCGTCGAGCGAAGGCTGAACGATTCCGTCATCATCGGGCGGAACAGGGGGCTGAACCTCTTTACCATCGTCAGAAATCAATTTAACCGCCGGTTGAATTGTGATGATGCCTCCGTCAATCGAATACTTCGACCCGTCATCGGCACGAAGGATGAAAACGAAAATATGGTACTCTCCGGGATCGGCATACGTATGAGAAACGACCGGAAGGCTGCTCAAAGAGCCTCCATCCTGCGAAACGGAATCGCTCGTGCCATCGCCCCAATTCCAGACGATCACGCTGCCCGGCAAAATAAGAGAAGAATCAATATCGAGGGCGAACTGAACCGGGCTTGACGCATCACCAATAGTTTTATCGGCAAGCACGTACGCCTGAATCGGCGTTATGACGGCCTGTGTCGGTATCTGCGTTTCGTCGGGGGGCAAATTAACCGCCCTTGTACCGATCGTTACCGGCAGCGAAAACGTATGCGCCTTTCCGTCCATGCCAACCACCTGTACCCGCACTATGAACGTTCCCGGCGTCGGGTAAAAGTGCTGGATGGAAAGGAACGGATCGTACGGTACAGTTTCCCACACATCGTCCCATTGCCAAGAAATGCTGGCATCGGGATTGACGGCTCCCCGCATCACGATCAGCTGAAAAAATATCTCAGCCGGGGCAACCGGCTCACTTGGCGGTGTTTCCCCCTCCGGGACGACCGTTATGTCGCTCGGATGGATGATCGCCTCAAGGGGTAAGTTTTCAGATATTTCAGAACGCACCTGAACGGTCGGCAGCGTGTACTGTTTATGGTCCGCAGCAAGGACGAGAACGGAAACATTGAACGCCCCATCCCATGTCCCGCGTCCGTAATAGGTATGTTTCATCGTCATCTGGCCGTACGTATTATCGCTCTGCCCATCGCCCCATCCCCAAGAAACCCATCCGCCACCCATCCTGTAATCTGTTTCGAGTGAAATGTTCTTTAGCGTCGCCGTCACCTCGAACGGCGTTACGCCGGAGGATGGCGACAACTCAACGTACGCGCTGGGATAGCCGTGTAAAACGGGGGCAAGAACCTGTATGCTTCCGGCCATCTCCACATGTTCAACAATCCCGCTATTATAGTATATGTCGGCGGATATAAAGTACTGGCCAGCATCACCAAACCGGAACTCCTCCTGCAACTGGGCTGTCGCATTTATCTGACGCTGACCCACAGCGGTCAGAAATACATCGGAGGAAAGATGCCAGATGACATAAAAAACATCGGGATCATTCCCGGTGATCGAAAGCGTGATATTTGCCGGAAGAAAACCCGTAAGCTGAGAAGCGTCGATCCTCGTTATGCTATCTGCACCGATGTCGCCAAGACTTGCGCGAATCATGTTAGCCTTCCTATCCCTTTGGGATATTTTTTATGAGCGAAATTGCCAGTACGATCGCCAGCGCGATCAAAATCAAGTTTTTTTTTCCCCTTCATCCGTCGCACCGCCACCGGCGGCATCGACGGCATCCGTTACGAACTGGATGATCGCATCGACGTAACTCGCCTTGTTCGATACGATCGCGTGGCCTGCGTTGTACGCCGACAGAGCCTCCTGTAAATCATTGTAGTCGCTCCTGTACCGGTTCAACTCGTCCAAAAAATACTGAATGCCGAAATATACGTTTACGTCAGGGTCGGTAAGCCCAACCTTGTCACCGGCATATCCCATATCCTGCGGAGTGCCGACGCCGTAGTTCAGCTGCATCAGCCCGATCGAATTCGCCCTTTCGATCCATCCCGTCGCCTCAACGATGTTCTTCGGCTGACGGGGAATCGACTGGCCGGACAACAAGTCGCCGAGACAGAACTGATTGCCCCTGGATTCCTTTTCAATGATCCCAAGAACATAATTGATGAACTGCGTAACGGTCAAACCGGATTCCGTAAGGATCGTCACAGGATCGTACTTCGCGCTCACAGAGGCTTTCGTGATCGCGATCTGAACATTGTACCGCCAGCGTTCAACATTTTCCGGGAAGCCCATTACGAGTCCTTTGGCTGTTTCATCTGCCTGATAAACTCATTGACAAACACGGAGGCCAGCCCCAGCACAGACTGAAGGATGACATTATTGGCGTTCAGGCCAGCCTCGTAGGAAACAAAAACGGTGAGCGCGGTCAATACCGGAACGACGATGCCAACCGTCGCTGCGCCGGAAAGCGTCGGAGAAATCTGGCGGACGAGCCATGTCACCCCGAAAACGATCAATGGCGTCAGACCAACCGTCAGCTGGGAAAACAGATCGGCGTTCAGAACAGCCTGAAACAAGCTCATGATAAAATTCATAGCTCCTCCTGTATTGGAATTTTCAAATGATCTATAACGCGGGACAATTTTTTATCCATAGAATGCAGCGTCGTATTGATCTCCTTGAACGCCTCCGTATTTGATTCCATATGGTCGAGCCTCCATTTGTCAATATCCGATTTTGTGTACACCGTCAGGTGAATCTCCTGCAAATCCATGCGGAGCTTCCAGTACACGCCGATCAGGGCGACGACGTTCACGATGATGATGATCGAAAGTTGCGGCGTGAGCCATTCCATAAAATTTCTTCAATTTTTGATGAACGCCTTTAATGGATTTACCTTTTTCAAAATGAGAATATTTTCGGAACGGCTTTCCCACCTGCCGCACTTCGAACAAATCACCTGAATCATTCGTTCGCGATTAGGGTTGTAAATTTGCGCGAGGCTATCCGAAACGATTCCTTTTGCATCAAGAAATTGTTTTTGTTGCTCCGATCCGGGGGCCGTTTCAAAATTATGAATGCAATCTTTTAACCCTTCAACAAAAACACTGTCAACCGTCCAAACAACCGAATAAGACGTTACGCTATCGGGAAACGTAACGGATTTCAACTGCGGCTTTATGGCGATCGTCGTTTGAGCCGAAAGTTCTGCACATATGAAACAACTACAAAAGAAAAGAATCAGAGATTTCATTTGATCCTCTGCCATGAAATTTTAAGACCATTTGTGCCTAGCGCACCCGAAAGGCGGGTCACAATGAGTGAATCAATTTTTGCGTTGTATGCAAGTATATCACCCGCTGCCGGAAGCGTCTCAGCCAGAAATCTTGGCGTAATCGTATAATTATCTGTTGAAGTTGCCCCTCTAATATAAATTGCTATTCTTGTTCCGGTTGTAACGAAAGCGGAAGTGTCGCGCACTAATGTGCAGCCTGCAAGATTTCCAGCAATAGCAACCGTTGAATCCGCTCCATTAGGAGTGAATGTCGTCTTTCCCGCTGCGTCCGTGAACTGCGAGAGAAAATGAGTCAGGTCGTAGGAGCCTCGTATCTGCTCGGTGGTGGAAATTATTTGCAATTTTACGACAGGAGCAACCGCAAAAGAGCCAATGCCGAAATTCCCGGTATTTCCACTCAACCAAAGCATTCCCGCATTTGAAAGATTGGCAATAATAAAATCAGAATTTCCTCCAGTCGGTGCGCCTCCTATCATCCGCCATTCTTCCGCCGCAGCTCCAGTCCAGCTCTTTATCCTGAATCCTGCATAGTTTGCAGCCCCCGATTGCGTGGAAGTTGATTGTATGTATGATCCATTTCCCCCAAGAACTTCCAACTTTTGAGTTGGCGTCATTCCGATGCCCACTCTGCCGCCGGATGGAGATACGGTAAGATAACCAGATATGTTTGTATTAAATATTGTGTTGCTTGTCTGGTTATACCACAACGATAAACTATTCGTCGCTGAGCGCAAAACAAGCGGATGTGTAAACAACAACGAATCAGGAATTGCTCCATTGAGCACATTGAGCAAAAACCCTTTCGTAATGAATAAAGAGGACGAAGAATCTATCATTGAAGGGTTAAGGACCTGCGCCCGCAACGAGAATGCCGCACAGAAAAACAAAAATGCAAAATATCGTTTCATGATCCTACCTTCGTATGTTTCGAGCTTCTCAGTATCCCGATACCAAGTGCTGCAACTGCCAGCGCGATGTAAAGATTCGAGCCTGAAAAGAAGCTCGCCAGCGTCGAACCCACCCATCCCTTCGCGCTCAGGTACGACGTTACAAGATCGTTCAAGCAGGTCTTTATCTTCGCCGTCACCAGCGCGGCCTCGTCCGCCAAGCCCGTCGAGAGCGTCATGTACTCAAGATTCGCCATCAGGTAAAGCCATATCGTATAACAAATGCGCGCGGGGACGTTATCCTGATTCGGCACTTCCGTATCAATGGCCGTCAGGTAACGGGTAATCTGCGCCGCATAATCGTCAGCCGCAACATGCGCTCCAAGTGCCGTAATGAGCGATTTCGCTTTGGCTGGCAGCTCTGAGGCCATCGTATTTAATTGAACGGCTGTCAGCTCATTGACGAGCGTTGTTTCCATCGAGTCGGCTGCCGGACGCGCAAACTTGTTCGCCTCCTCCCAGCCAACGGTTTTCTGTCCTGTAAACGGCGTCAGGCCCGAAGCGACCGTCGTCATATACTTTCCAATTGATTCGATCGAATCGAGCACATCCGTGATGGAGCCTGCCATGTGCGCACCGCGCAGCGTCGATATTCCGGTAAGCATGATATTTTACCTTTCGAGGCGATCCTTGTAAACCGCCCTCAGCATTGTTATTGGATGAAAACCGTCGATCGTGTGATAAGAGCCGTCGCGCTATCGCTTATCGCGTACACGACGCCGTTCCAAGGAATCAGCGTATATGCGCCGTAATGAATCGACCCTGCCGGGCGCAGCAGGAACCCCTGAGATTTGTACGCTGAATCGGTGAACGAAACCCACACGTTTCCCGTCGAAGCGTTCACCAGCACCTCGGACATCCTGTACAGGGAACCAGCCGAAACGGTGATCCCCGTCGATGTCACAATCACGGAATCCGACCGGGTGCGCGTCCCCGCCCGCTGCGCATAAAGGGTCCCGGCAAAACATGAGATGAACAGAACGTAAACGATAAGTTTTTTCATATGGTCGTCACCCCCGCTTTGAGCTTATAGCCCTCAAGCGTAAAAAGCGCGGTGCAAAGAAGGTTCACCGTCCCGAATTCAACGTCAATCGTCACAGTAGAAACGGAATTATTAAAGATATAGCCCGGACGAAAAGCCTGCTGGTACGATCCGCTGGCCGGAACCGTCACCTTTATCTGATCCTTTCGGCCAGCCCGAAACGTCTCAGTATAATAGAGGGGGAAATTGTTCATCTTGACGGTCCAGTAACAGACCTCATCGAGAACCCCCCTGTTGACGATGTAGACGTAGACCGATTCGATGATCCCGCGCTGTTTTTCAAGAATTCGTGAAAAATCGAGCATCGTCAGGAGCGTTACGCCGACCGGCGTAAAATCGTGACTATCGGAAAAAGGCTCCGCCTTAACGAGCCAGCTCAGCGCATCAGAGATGTTAACCATAGAGAATCTCCCCTTCAAAATAAAATTGAACCGCTCCCGTCACCAGCGAGGCGTTTTCGATCGTCAGGTTGAACAGCTCGCCGCTATGAACAAGGATCGGATGAACGAAGCGAAACGGGAGGCCGTAGATGAAATCAAACATAACGGCTGGCAGCTGACAGACGGGGCGATCATCAACCGCCAGCTGAATTCGCAGGGCAAGGAACAGCACCGTGTACGGCTCAAAGGAGCCGAAACACATCTGGTGAATTTTCACCAGAGCCATCGGCAGCGAAGTTGAAATTTTTGTCAACTGCTGTTCCGTCAGCACCGCGTTGACGGGAAACCCGTACATTGAAATTGTCATTTGAATTCCCCCTTCGGCACAAGATAGCCGAAGAACGCAAACTGAATTTGAATAATATTCTGAGTGCGGGCGACCAGACGAAGCTCAATGCCGCTTCCGCCCTTAATGAGCATCGGGGGGTTGACCGTCACCGGGATGGCGGTAACCTCCAGAGGCAACACCCACACATCATCGTTAAAAAGATATTCAAGCTCGCCGGAAACCCTCATGTTGAAGGCGAACGAGCTGGCTATCGTCTGCGTAATGCCGAACGATGAAATGAGAAAATTCGATTGTTTCATCATCTGAACGTTAACGTTAAGAACTTGTGCCGGGGCAAGCGTAATGATCTCCGAGGGAAGAACGTACGGGGATTTTGTCTCATCCTCCTCCGACCGCTCACTATTCATCAGGGAAGCCATGCTCAACAAAATATCCGCAGATGGATTTTCCAGCAACGCAACAAGTGATTGCTCTGACATTTTTTCTCCTTGAGGTGAGTTTACCGAACCTCTTTACGTCGCTCTCTTGACTCCCGTGCCGCCGAACGATCCCGCTGGGAGGCGATAGCCGCCAAATCCAAGCTGCATCACATAAGCCGCGTTGTCAACCTCCGTAATATCGACAAGCAGGGAGCCGCCAGCCTTGAGAATGATCGGGCGGACGAGCTGATACGGCTGAACGGTCAGGAAAAACTGAAAGACGCTTACCTCCTGCGAAAAAAAGTATTGCTGCGATCCGCCTATCTTGAAATTAAAGGTGAACTGATTCGGCGTCGCAGCCAATATCTGCGTAATGACCATATCATCATCAAGCCCGTTTGTAACGACCTGATTCGGCAGAACCAGCAAAGCGGTAAGGGCGATCCGTTGCGATGCAAGAATATAAAATTTCTCCTCGCGCCGGGCAAGACGAATCGTGTCCTCAACGTCAAAAAGAAACTTTCTGAACCATGCGCCAAACTGTCCCGTGACAACTTCCTTCGGTATCATGCGTCCACCTCCTTTGAACCCGTCTTATATCCACCAAAAACAAACTGATTTGTATTGACAAGATCATTCGATAAATCGGTTATGCGAATCGTCAGGCCGCTTCCATGTTTCAGCATGATCGGGCGGGGAAAAACAACCGGGTACGACCCGTTGTAATAAACCGTTGACATGAGATCGTTCTTGAAATACCAATCGGCGGAACCCATCACCTGAAAATTAAAGGTGAACGGAAAGAAAAGGCTCCCGGCATCCTGCAAATACGAATGCGTCAGGACGATCGTATGAGGAAAGCCCTGAGCAACCTGAAGCGTCGCCGTCCCAAGCAGCGGCAACGTAACGATCGGGCTTGCGAACAGCGTAAAACGCTCACGCATCGACACGTAACGGTTGCGCTCATTCAGGTACGACAGGTAAGCCCTGAATGGATGAAGCGAAGAGTTAAAAAACTCGCTGAGGCTCATTGCACCCTCCCGGAATTTCCGATCGAACGAATTGAAATAAAACAGAACTGGATGCTGTTTTGGTTCGCCGTCAGGTTCGTCATGTTCAGGACGATCGCAGAATTTGAATGAACGACGAATGGACGAACGAACTCGTAAGGCATCGCCGGTAACAGCGTCGGAAAGAACGGTGAAAACATCATCCGGGCGTCGATCTCCTGAGAAAAATACCACTCGTTCGTTCCTTCCACCTGAAAATTAAAACTATACGGGGTGGCATATACCGGGATCGGGCCAGGACCGCGCACAGGGGTCGTAAATTGGCCCATCAGCCCAATGCAGGTGATGTCGTCGGCAAGCTCCTGTTTCAACACATAACCGTCCCGTATTTCATTTGCGGCGAGCACGATGACCGGCGTCGTAAAATAGTACGTCGTCTCGTACGAGCGCGACTGCATGTATCCCTGCCGGATATATTTGAGCAACTGTTCCGAAGAAGCATACGGCGTCATCGTTATGATCCTTTCTGTAAACTTTTTAGTGCGCAGGCGGTCCGCTAGAACCGGCCTGCGCTTCCCCTCACCCCACCGTAATGCGGGGTTACGATCTTGCAGTCAAGGGAGGTAACTGCAAGAAGAGCGTTAACCGGCGATCTTCTTGTGCAAAATACCCTTCAAACCGCCGAGGACGAACACGCTGTGAAATTCCGCTTGATCCGTCAGGAACGTCACATAATAATTCACCTGAGTGATCGCAGGAATGATGATGTTCGGACTCACACCGATCCACGCTCCACCGCGAACGTCCGATTGTCCTATGACCGTCGCCGCAACGTACGTATTGATCGAGTACGGAATGACAAGCTCGGACAAATGCCCAGCCTTGTATTCGAATCCGGCAACCTTTATAGAATAGAAGGCGTCCTGAATTCCGGTATAGAGCGTCACCGGAGAAAGCGTATGGAAGAACTTGAAACAGATCGCCTTAACCTCAAAATAATCCCACTCCTGCGGGATCGTATTGGGCTGAGGAAGATTCGTTCGTGCGAGCGTTCCGCCGTTGGCAAGCGTTGCCGCCTGCGCGACGCCCATCAGGTCGATCTGTCCTACAAGCGTTCCTGCCGCAAGCATCACAACGCCGTACAGGACCCAATCGAGTTCGCTGCGTTGACCCTGAATAAATGGACTTGTTGCCATGATTGTTAACTCCTTATCTCGCCCCTTGAAAAGGCGGACTATTGAATGATCCCCGGTTGAAAACTCCGTTGGAGTTTTCAAACTCCAACGAGCTTGAAACCGGGCTGAAAACATTACCGATGAAAATACAAGGCGAGATTCGCCTCCTTGAGCGTCGCTCCATTGTAGGCGTTTTTGGTCGTCGTCGTGCTCGTCCCCTTCCTACACACCTTTAACGTCCACATGCCTTCAAACACCGCACGGGACAATGTATGATAGCCGGTCGCGGTCTGAACTTTAATGCTGTCAATGGTTGAAAATGTGCTGTACAGTCCCATCCTCATAGCGGAGGCAATGTAAAAGTATACGCTGATAGAATCCGTCGCCGTCGTGGAACCGATGCCCGCATAGGAAAAACGGATGGAATCGGGAACCTGAGCCATATCGGTGTAAGGCAGCGGAAGCTGCCATATGTTGATGGGAATGTTGAATCCCGTCACGATGACGGTATCGTTCGTCGCGCCGGTAATCGTTGAATTTTGCCAGAGAGGATATGTCACCCTGACGGACTGTGCGTTCACCCCGGCACAAATCGCCGCCAGCAACAGGACGGAAAAAATTGCTTTTTTCATTATTCACCTTTCATTTTGTGCCGAAGCGGGGGATGGTTTGAAACCATCCCCTGCAAAAAGGCATCGAGGTTAAAATCCCTGATTCGCCAGAGAATTTATGCCGTCCGAACCGTTCAAACCATAGTTCGGCGTAATCATCCCCATTGGCGCGCGTCCCGTGCCGCGCATTGGAAGCGGACGATTCGGCGCAATTGCGCCAAGGTACTGCGTCAACGAAGGAACGGAACTGCCAGCCAGCGTCTTGACGAGATCAATCGCCACAAGGATCGTGATGAACGTTACAACGTCGTCAGCGGATTTTTGTCCGATGAACCTGCCACCATACTTGCGCGCAGCCATCGCGACGCCGATCTTCACGCCGCTCGACAACAGCTTCGTGATCGTCGCATCAGTTGTGATCGAAGCGACCGGAAGAACCTTCATCAGTTCCGTCGTTGCAGCATTGACCACGATCACGCCGCCCAGCGTCTTTGCCGTATTCATCAGATCGAAACCGCCGAAGAACGACGGGTTCCGGCGATGCCTGCGATAATGACGCCTTCGCGGATTCTGAAGTCTGACCGTCGGAAACTTGCTTCGTGAAACCTTCGTGCGCCGGTACGTGCCGCGCCGCGTGCGATGCAGTGCGGGGTGCGCAACGGTCGCCGTGTACGCCCTGCGGTGATGCCTGCGGCCAAAGCCGACCTTGCGATGGCGCGTCGATACGCGCGGAGCCTTACGGGAACGTTTTCTGTGAACAACCTTTTTGGCTCTCCGACGCTTTCTCGGATTTTCTGCCATGAGAAACTCCATGTGACCTCCTCGCCCTGAGCGAGCGGAGCGAGCCGAAGGGCTTCTCCACACCGCATTATGGGCATTTGATGTGTGAACAAAATACCCCTCCAAAGGGGCTAGTCGTAAAACCAGTCTGACACATCAAACGGCTTACGATCTTTTCTCATAACGACAAGATACTTCTTGTTCGTCGAACAGTATATCCTGACATCGTTCTTGAACTTATGCTCGTACTCCACATCTTCGCCCTCTTTCACGGAAAGATAATGGATGCGGGGCATTCCTCCAACCTCGAACAGCTGATCGTGCTCGTTGATCGGCAAATTTTGCGTCGAAACCTTGCGCGGACCCTTAAAGTTGAATTTTGTATGAGCCTTCGTCAATTTTTCCGTTGGAGGATTTTTACTCTTGCCAATTCCCATCAGATCATACAAACGAAGCCTGACAGCCTGACGACCCATCGTTCCAAGTTCATATTCATATAGAGATGGACTTTCATGCAACTTGCCCATAAGAAAAGAAAAATAATCGGAAGCGTACCGCCGCTTCTCGCTATTATGAATCGCACGAATATATCTTTGAACTGCATCGTATGTGGCTGACGGTAAAACCTTATCAATGCCCGGATTTCCGCCTTTAGCGGACAAACGAGGGTACTTGCGAAGGAACGCCTTCGCCCGTTTTTTCGAAAACTGTGACCTGTCGAACAGAAGCGATTGAATGCGCGAACTTTTTCCTTCAGGAAAAACAACGCGGGCCTTAACCCCACCGCCGAACGGAATCGTGCGCGTGCGCTGACCTTTGATCGGATCGAACCTCCGGTAATGAAGAAACTCCGAGCGCGGACCGCCCTCATCCCACCGTGAGGGGTTCGCTCTATAATACTCCTCAGAGACGATCTTCGCCAATTGATCCTGCGTCATGACGGGCTGTCCGTCATCATCCTTTGGGATCGAGGACCAGACGTACTCGAACGTCTCGATCTGGTTCATCCCCTTATACGTCCCCTCCAGCACCAGAGCCTTAATGTGATCCATCATCGCGAGATATTCTTCTCTATTCATTTTAACTCTCTCAGGGCAAACCTGCCGCCCATGCGTTGAACTTTCGCAGGCTTGGCGCAAGGTTTTTCATATCGTCCTGTGTCAAACCGCTCACCAGATAATACCCGTACGCTGCAAGAGCGATCACCGCAAGCGCGGCGACCAACTGTATCGTATCGGTTTTCATGCTGAGATCCGTTTTCTGGCAAACATCCCTTTTGAACTCTTGTACACATATGTCATCGCGACGGCGATCCCGACGTACAATCCAATCGTAACAAATTCTACGGGCAGTCCCAACCCCTTTACAAGATCGTCCAAAGCGTTATGCGCGACGTTAGCCAGCGCGCCAACAGGCCCGGTATTCGTCAGCTGATCCGGAAACGACAACCCCGTTCCGCCGAGAATGGTGCTCGCCTTTGTATCGCCTCCGTCCGTCAACGATTTCAGCGCGAAGAGAACGTTAAACACGACCTCCTGAGTATATCCCGTCGATTTCGCCACGCCGGATGAGATCAAGGCCGCTGAAGGATCGCCGCTTCCGCCGAATGGCTGATACGTCCCAGCCTTCACTCCATCGGAGTACGCGAACAGGATCGCCTCGATCTGCCGCTCCGTCAGGTTGCCGAGGATCGCGCGGTCGCGCAAAAAACCGTACGCCCTGACGACAACCTCCTGCAAATCCGTGCGAACGATCGAAAGCAGATTGTCAAAGAAGCCTCCAACCTCGAACAACCCCGATCCGAGAACAGATTCGTTGCGGGGCGATCCCTCCAGCACCGCGAGCACGTTCCGGGGAGCTTTATCAAGCGAGGTAATCATACTAATAATAATCCTCCGGTTCTATTGGTTCTTCCCATTCGGATCGTGGACGAATCTTCTGCCCTCCAAAATTGTAACCTTGCCCGCACCCGGAACATATATTTTCAAGCTCATCACGCAAATCTACCTCAGACCCGCACAGCTCACACTCAATAACAGTCGGTTCATAAAACATAGAACCGTACCGGCCTTTATGTTCAAAAAGAACTTTAGGATTTTGTGAACCGGCACGATGACAATGCCCCTGCCGGATCAACGAATCGGCCATCCGGCCATAGCTGCCCTGCAACTTCCACACGAGGGCCGTGTCGATCAGGTGTTGAAACCCCTTGATGATCTCCTCGTCAGACAGCTCGCCGGATTCAAAATCCATCACGAAGCTGACGACATCAAAAACTCTCTGAGGTTTTTTCTCATAAGGAATTCCTAACACTATCACAAGTTGTTTTGCCTGATCGACAGAAATATCAGGCATTTGATCGCAAAATAAATCAACAGGTGAATAGCCGCCTAAATCAAAACCTAACTTCCGGACAGCTTTTTCATAAACCAATTCGGCTCGTTTTACAAGAGATTTTTCAATTTTTGGCATCACTCACCAGACTTTCTTTTCGGCGTACGGGTGCTCGTAAAAGATCATATTCTCTTCATACGTCGCGTCCATCGGCTGCCATTGTCCGTCAAGGAGAACCTCAATGTACGTATGAACGTGCTCCAGCGTCGAAGGATTGTAGGCGACCGTCACGATCCTGCACGGGATGTCAGCATTGCGCAGCAGCGCAGCCATGAGAACGACTTTATCGTCACAATCTCCCCCATTGGCTATCGTGATCGACGGACGCTGGAGAACCTCCTCGGCACGATTCCCATCGGGCTGATCGACATCCTTCACATACGGAATGCGCCTGACGAAATCAAATATCTCATCGAGGCTGTAAAGAGCGTATCCTGATACGTCGGCCCAGTACGATTCGATAAGACGCTTCATCTGCTGGATCGTCTCTTCGATCGAAACAGGAAACTCGGTCACTATGAGGCTGCCGCGTATCACAACTCACCTCTTCTTAAAAATCTGCGGCAGAATGAAAACCGCCGCTCCGCCGATCAGCATAACTGTTGACAAATTAAACCCTGCAATGTTGATCCCATCGGCTGCATCTGAAGCGGCTTTCGCCGCATCATCCTGAGCCTTTTTCAAAATTGCTGCACTTGTAATCCCCGCCGCAACTTCATCCTTCAACCGCTTAATTTCTGCCGCCCACGCCGCCTGAGCAGCCTGACCAGCCGCAAAATCAATGCTCGCCTGCGTTGCATCAGCAGCCTGCGCCGCTTCTTTTCCCTTTTGATATGCAGCCGCAGCAGCCTCAGCCGCAGCAGGGTTACTGGCCAATTGATCGGCAGCCGCCTTTGCTTTTGCGGCCCACTCCGCCAGAGCAAGCGCGGCTGCTTCATCAGTTTGAGGCGAACCCTGCGACTGATTTCCTACAAACTGATCCGTTTCATCATCATAAACCATCATGCCAAACGAGCGTATCATTTTCTTCTTCCAACTATTGAAACGCCGACAACGGCAAGAATGATCCCGGCTATCGTCCCAAAGCCTGCAACGTTCGACGACGTTTCAACGGTGACGGGAGGCGTAACCGGATTACCGTTCGAATCCATCCAGCTCGTTTTATATTTCGAGCCTGACTGAACGAGCGCGGATTGAAGCGTTGGTGCTAAAAATGTCGGCATGAACTCATTCGTCAGCGTCTCAGGCCGTGCAGTGTCAAAATTGCCGAAAATCCAGATCGCTCCCTCCCACATCGCGATCCAGATGCGCCCGAAGTCCGACGTCCCGTACTCGGCAACATTCTTGTCAAAATCATCCAGCAACGTTTTGCGGGTCGAATAATCCCACCAATCACTCGATACGACAAAACTTTTGACAAGATCGGGAAGGATCGAGGCGACATAAGAGAATTGTTCGGCAGAAACATTCGTCTGTAACGCCTTCGCGACATCCGTCGCGTACGAGCGCGCCCTGACGTTCGCCTGATCCCACGTATAGTGTTGTGTGGAAAAACGGATGAAGTGCGTTACGCCTGCAATTGCCGCGCCAATCGCTGCCCCGATCGCCGTGCCGATTCCCGGACTACATATAGTCCCAACTGCCGTTCCAACAGAAATAGCAACCGATCCGATCGCTGCCCGGTCGCTGTCAGAAAGCAGCGGAGCTGCCTTCAGGATCGCCTTCATGATCTGTGTAGTATCAGCTGAAGAACTGGATGAGGAGGAGGAAACAACCGGATCGGTCGTTCCGGCGGTTTCTACGGGGGCATTAAAATCAAAATTTGGATCGTCGTCAGGCTGACCCTGACCGAGAATGGAAGAACGTATCATTGGACATCTCCGTTCTTATGGTGTGACGTAAATCAAACAACTTGTGATCTATATCACGACCATAAGAACGCGAGATTCGAGAACAATGTCAAGCGTTATTTTTTTTAACCGCCCATCAAACCCTTCAACATGCCAAAAATAAGAGGATTAAGGCGAAACTCCGACTTATCAAGAACAATTCCGCTTCGTTCCGCCACCGTAAGATCGAACCCTTTCAGCTCCCCCTGACTGACCCATACAAAAATAAGCTTATAGTGAGAGGTTAAAAGAGTTAAAGTCTTACAGGAATGATCGTATTCGGCATTTTCGGTGATTTTCATGGCTGAACGGCCTCATTCCCCGGCGGTGTCGCATCAGGTGTCGCATCAGGTGTCACATCAGGTGTCACAACGAGTAAATCAGGCGGCTTATCTACATCAGAAATTTCAGGTGAGCCGACAAATGGAACGATCTGCTCTGGAACCTCGGAATCGAGGAAGGCGTCAAAATCAACAATTCCAGAAAAGAACTTTCTCCCGATGAGAATAAAGGCTGGATTGGTCAGCTGGCGAAACGTCTTAACGGGATGCAACTCACCGCCCTGAGAATCCAGCTTTCCACCGGTTGAAACAGAAACTTTTTCATCATCCGGTACGACGGAACATTCGTCATCCGGTACAACGGGGTTTGCAAGAAAACAAACAGGGCAGAGAAGAACATAATTGCCAGCATTAACTTTCGATTCAACCCTCATCCATTTCGATCTCTCCTCAACACTATTGTCTGTGCGGATCAGCCCGCAACGGGAACATTGATTCATATGAGCCTCCTTTTATTAAAGACCCTGATTGGTGATGCAGATGACGATGAGATACCACAGGATTGAACAGAAAAAAATAAGAACGCCCTTAAAAAATTTCATACATGCCACCCGTTTCTCTTAAAAATAGAATCAATCAACGACTTCAACATCAAAAATTCAGAAACGGTCATAGGAACATCCATATGCACATTTCCATCCGGCGATACAATAACTTCAGGCGTTAACCGTAACGGCAAGACCAAAAAACTGTTCTCCGGATTATCCAAACAGATTTCAAGCTGATTCTTCATGATGATCCTCCTCTCTATACTTTCCATTTTTCGCATCACGCTCGAACAACACAAGGCCATCTTTCATAATATCGAGACAGGCTTCCAGCTTTTGTTGAACATCAACCGGCAATTTCTTTGAACCGATCAACGACTCAACCCATGTATCGGAAAACTCGACGGAGAACTGATACATCTTCGGGCCTATGTACAGCGGATCGTGCATTACCATAATGATTCCTCCCTTTTATTAACAAGAAAAAGAACGGCATTTATCGGACAAATGTCAAGAGAATGAATAAGCCTGTATTCATTGATGTTCCTTCATCATTATAGATACTTAGTATGTATGATCCCCGTCACGCGTCCCGTGCGGCCCGTCACTGTTCCATGAGTGAAACGAATGGACCGTCAGCTGAACGTGTCC
>Ga0209777_10003682_pt1 | contig 18775 bp, 26 predicted proteins | sample FrelakmetHBP12HB_FD_187147 | JGI IMG/M metagenome (GOLD analysis project Ga0209777, IMG submission 187147) | Freshwater lake sediment microbial communities from the University of Notre Dame, USA, for methane emissions studies -HBP12 HB (SPAdes)... | ecosystem: Environmental > Aquatic >...
TCTGCCGCTGCGGCCCGTTCCCAACAACAGCCTGCTGACTCTCTTGGAGGCCAAACAGATGTCAAAACCCTCCAACGAACCCCGTTTTTCAGCACCCTGCTAGAGCACACCGGCATTGCGAAGTACATACCGGGTGGCTACATACTACTCGTCGGCCGGCTTCTCCTAATACTTCCGGTGATTATGTTTATCATTGAGGCCAAGGGTCCCGTTCTCATAGGCAAGTGACACCTAACAACCCGTTGCACCGGACCCAGACGCTCAAGGAGGGCCAAGGTTCCAAGGTGCTCTTTCGCTCGGAGTCCTTCGCAAAAGAATTCTGGGTCCGGTGAACGTGGCGTTAGACAGGCATGAAATGAATGTCGCACGCTCTTCCCATCCAGATGGGCTTTTCCGGTTCCACCGGTGCTTTTTCCGGGCAGCCAAAGGTTCCCGAGTCAGTTTACACTTGTCCCAGCGCGGTTTTGCTTCTTGCTAGGGTGCTATATCGCGGCACCATCTCAATCATGAGCCAGAAGCAAAGTGATCAACAGAGGGCACCAAAAAACGAGATGAACAACAATGGGCTCATCATTGAGATGAAAGAAACATCAATCATTCGTAAGAAGTGACGCTTCGAAGCAAAATGCTCATCATCGAAGAACAGCAGTTGTCACAAGAGCCTTGAGGGTCTATATTTTCCTTCGGGTGAAGTTGGTGCAACATCGGTAGAGAAAGGCCTGTCTAACAACCGGTTGCAGTGGACCGGTACGCTCAAGTGGGGCTAAGCTTCGAAGGTGCTCTTTCGCTCGGCAGCCCTTCGAAAAAAGTTCCGGCCCACTGAACCTGGCGTTAGCCCGCTCAAAAATCTTGACCTATCCCCCAGCCCAGCATATATTTAGGCTGAGAGGTGGCAGTGAAGATTCGAGATGTTCTGAAACTCATTGAAGCAGATGGTTGGTATCAAGTTGTGCAGGAGGGAAGTCACAGGCAGTTCAAGCATCCAACAAAGCAAGGTCGCGTGACGATTGCAGGTCATCCAAGCCATGAGCTGTCCCAGGACACTCTTGCAAGCGTCTTCAGACAAGCGAAATTGAAGAAGCCTCGCAGAAGATGAGGAGAGATTGATATGTATCGGTTTTTGATCATCATTGAAAGAGCCGAGAGAAACTTCTCAGCCTATAGTCCAGATCTTCCAGGGTGTGTCGCAACGGGCAGAACGAGAGAGCAGGCGGCTGCCAATATGCATAAGGCTATCGAGCTCCACATCAAGGGGTTGCGAGAAGATCGCCTTCCGGTTCCCAAGCCGCATTCGTTTGCCGAGTTCATCGCGATTCCTGCGTAAAGACCCACCAAATAACGCGGGCTAACAACCGATTGCAGGGGACCGGTACGCTCAAGGCGGGCCGAGCTTCGAAGGTGCTCTTTCGCTCGGTAGCCCTTCGCAAAATAAGTCCGGTCCCTGAACCTGGCGTTAGGCCCCATCAAAAGGACCAAGCTCGGTTGATTATCTCGGCTTCGTGAGGGCAGCCATGAATCCAGTTGCAAGGCATTTGATCACGCTGGCTATTGCCTTCATTGTGTCTCTTCTATCCGCCATCGCAATCTTGCTACATCCGAATATTCTAGCCGCATTGATTTTCACGATAGCAGAAAGCATTCTTCCTGCCGCAATCATTGTCATACTCATCCATTTCTCAGTTACCCTTCTATGCGTCCAATACTCTATTCACGTGGCGAGGTCAGATGAGCCTACTAAGATCAAGAGAAGGGTCATAGGCATGGTCGCATTCGGCTACCTTATATATATCGGCATCTTTGCCTTGCGTTACTTTCCCGAAGGCCCGGTAATGTAAGAAAATGGGGCCTAACCTGTTGAAGCGGACCGGTACACTCAAGGTGGGCCAAGCTTCGAAGATCCTCTTTCGTTCGGCAGTCCTTCGCAAAAGAAGTCCGGCCCGCTTAACGGGGCGTTTGAAGACAAGTGCCTCCTCTGTTGTAGGCTAGAAGTGGTTGAAGGATTCGAGCCTGCGAACAGGAAGGAGGCGAAGTCATGGTAGGGTGCGGAAGCTTGCTGAGTCAAATCGTCGGACTGGTGCCACGGGTGGAATTCGAGCGAATCACAAAGACGCATGAGGCGGAGAAAGGGAGCAAGGGATTTTCTTGTTGGGACCAGTATGTGTCGATGCTGTTTTGCCAGCTCGGACAAGCCCACTCGCTTCGCGAGATCGTGGGCGGCCTGGGCTCGATGCTTGGGAAGAAAGCTCACCTTGGGCTGAAGGGGACGCCTAAGAGCTTATCCGCAAATTACTTGCTTTGAGGAAGGGACCTCTCTATACTTCTTGCGGGAGGTGTCCGAATGGGAAAGGTCCGTTCTTGGGAGGTTTCCGAGGAGTTCTGGGATCGAGTTGAGGCGCTGATCCCAAAAAGAGAGCGTGATGCATCCAAGGTGTTCCAAAGGAAACCGGGCCAGGGGCGCAAGCCGATGGACCCCCGGATGGTGTTTGAGGGGATTTTGTTCGTGCTCAGGACGGGTTGCCAGTGGAAGGCGTTGCCCACGGAGCGATTCGGAAGCGCTAGTTCGATCCACGCTTATTTCCGGATATGGCTCAAGCAGGGGTTCTTTCTCGCCCTATGGCGGGCAGGGCTAGCGGAGTACGACGAGATGGAGGGCATCGCTTGGAGCTGGCAGAGCGTGGACGGCACGATAGTGAAGGCCCCCATGGGCCGGGACGCCGTCGGGGCCAACCTGACGGACCGGGGAAAAAAATGGAAGCAAACGGCACCTGCTGGTCGACGCGCGTGGCGTCCCTCTGTCCCTCATCGTAACAGGAGCGAATCGGCATGACGTCACGCAGTTGGAGCCCTTACTTGACGCGATCATCCTCCCGTTACCTGATACCATGCGCCTCTACCTGTACGCCGATAAAGGCTACGACGGGGAGCCCGCACAGGTCGCGATTCAAGAAAGGGGCTACAGCCCCCGCGTCAGCCGGAAGAAGTGGGGCCGAGGTCGTCCTCCGAGGAACCGAAGGTGGGTGGTCGAGGCGGCCCACTTCTGGTTTAATCGGTTTCGGAAGCTCTTGGTCCGCTACGAGAAGTTTGCGGAGAGTTACGAGGCCCTCGTCTGCCTTGCCGCCGCCATCATCTGTTGGAGAAAAGTTTGAGTTATTTACGGATAAGCCCTAAGGCAAACAGCCGTAGCTGGCAGTGGTCAGGAGTAGAAATGAGGGCCCCATGAGACGAGGCCGCCTGATGAATGTAGTCCTGGCCATTCTCACCTTCTGGAGCCCGATTTTTGTCGTGGGGTTCGCTTTTTGGCTGTTTCAGTCACCCCTGCTCTCCGCTTCCGGCAGGGAGGCCATTGTCACACAGCAACAATTGACAGCAGTCATCTTGGAAGTGATCGTGGCGGTGGTCCTTAATATAGCGACACTCGTATTCCTTTCAATTACGACGGTATTTTATGGTGTACATATTTTGAGAAATGCCCAACTCACTGAGGGTAAAAAGGTGGCCTGGTCACTGGTCAACGTCACAATTGGGCCATTCGCCATGCCCGCATACTGGATTATGTACCTCCGAGCGGAGGCCTGAAATGATGCCTCGGGGGCGCACTAGGGAGATCGGACGTTGCTGCTTCGATTGAGCAAGTGCCAAGTCAGGTCGTGGTCCGTTTTTGACGCTGAATGGCTTGCAAAATATGCCAACATTTGCCTGGGAGATAAAGCTAGTGGCGGTATCGGGTCCAGACTTCATTCGGATGTGGAGAGAGTATCGGCCGAAGAGGGCTACTGCTGGGTGAGCCATTTTTGGGCAAGCGTATCGTCGCTGAGGCCTTGAGAGCGGTTACACGGCTTGTTATCGAAAGACATGGCTTAAACCGCGTTTTTGCGGTTCCGTATGCGTCGGATCCTGCGTCATTTCGAGTGCTCGAAAAACACCTGCTGGAATGAGGCTGGGCTGAGGAGATGTTTTCGTGCGATCAACGGGCAGCCAGTGATCCCGTGCCGTGAGGAGAAGGCGAAAGGGTGTTGAGAAACCAAGCGACCCCTTGCTTGAGACCGGTCCCTCGGATGGCAACGCTTAAAAAGTCGCGCTCGCTGAAGGTGGTACGGGGCGCACTATTCGTTAATGCAAGACGGAGGTCACAATGAGTGCTTTCAAACCTCCCCAGGAGCACGCGGTTTCGCGGTTCATAGGAATTCTCGCAATTTTTATGGCTGGGATTGTTATTTGCGCGCATCCTTATCCCGGCATCTACGCAGATGTTTCGGACGACTTTATGAAATGGCAAAATGCCATCGGTATCATAATGATAATCCATAGCGTCATCCTATTCGTGGCCTACGTTCTTAGGAAGGCCAATGAAAAAGAATCCGTCGCAATAAGCATCGTATTTACAGCGATATACGCCATAATGGTCTATAGGCTATTTAACGCTCCAGAAATTGTTCCGGTTTTGTCGTATGACAAAGACAAGCTGCGCCTGCTAGAAGATTCTGAGTTCAAAGATTCTGCGGTCAGAATCGTCCTTGGAAGCATGATGGCGCTAATGGCATTTACAATAGGCCACAGCCTCCTGACAATTGTAAAGGACCAACGGGGGCGAGGTTGATGGGCGACGCGCTCAGAATGCCGTTCCGCGGTACCGGCCCGAGGCAAACCAGGTTCGCTGGCGGCTTTGCGGCTCTGGAGATTGGTGGCATAGGGCCGATCCGCAAATAAGACATGGACCGTGCCCTAGCTGCGGATAGGCTCTTGGCCTGCTGGAACTGGCGGCAGGGAGTCGTATAATGGTGACACCTGAGGAGGGTGGCCATGCCGCATACGGTGCTCTTGATAGATGATGATCGTCTCTTTCTGGAGGTGGCTCAACGCTTTCTTGTACAGAACGGATATCAAGTAGCGCTGGCAACGTCCTGGCTGGACTTCACGAAGGCATACTATGGCGGTCCTGCGACGCCGGACATCATCCTTTTCGACATCAACTTGGGCGCCACCGTCCCTGGTGACAGGCTTCTGTATGTGTTTAGAGAAGGCAGAAAGAGACTGGCGTCTGCGCAGAAAACAAAATTGGTACTCCTATCCTGCCTTCCCGAGGACGAGATAAGGAACCGTGCCCGTCTTTGCGGTGCGGACGGTTATATCAAGAAAGAAGGCTTTACCGTGCAAGGAGGCAAGGCATTTCTGGATGACCTGCGCTCCTTTCTGAGGGAGCCGTAAGTCATTCACTGCGACCGTGCTCAATACCTGGGGGCGGTAAAATGGACCCCGGAGGTGACTGCCATGACAAGGGGATTGGTGTCCAGTTTAGCCGCGATGACCTTCGCAACGGCACTCCTTTTGGGGGGCTGTTCTCCTCAGAAAGACGCAGCAAAGACGCGAGTGGAGAACGTGCTGAACGGACTGACAAGGGATGACCAGTCAAACGGATATCAAACGGCCATCTGCCAGTGGTTCGATGGCAGCTACACCATGAGCCAGAGCGACTTGGAGTCGGCGCTCAACCACTTCGAAACCTGGACAAAGCAGAAATCGCTTAAAAAACCAATAGAGAGCTACTCAGTTGACAAGGTGACTATTCAGGCAGATTCGGCTATTTCGACGGCCCTGGTCGAGGTCACCATAGATGGCGCTTCTTACAAAATAAAGGTCGTGAAAGAGCAACCCATGCAGTGGCAGTGAACGAGAGCGGTTCACCTGACAAGCGGCTGTGGCGAGCCGCCCCGAAAGGTGCTGAGCGTGCGAGATGGTTCGGAGGTTTGGGCGTTGGTCGCTCTGTGCTAAGATCAGCTTGTAGACGCAATTGAGAGGGACGAACCCCGGGGGATTGCAATGCCACACAACGTGATGGTTATCGACGATGACGGCTTTTTCAGAGAAATGATCAAAGATCTCTTGCAACATCATGGTTTCCAAGTTGAGGTGGCCTCCTCTTGGCTAGACTTCAGCAATGCCTTTTATGGCAGCAGGCAGGCCCCCGACGTCATTCTCTTTGACGTGAATCTCGGCGAGACCATGCCCGGAGATAAGTTGCTCGCGGTATTTAAAAAGGGAAGAAAGGCATTAGCGTCCGCACAAAGGACGAAACTCGTATTGCTTTCAGGGCTTCCAGAAGCAGAGCTGGAAGCGAAGGCTCGCTCGTGTGGCGCAGACGGCTACATCAGAAAAGGGACTCTCTCGGTCAGCTCGGGAGATCTATTCTTGGCAAAACTGAAGCGGTTTATCGACAGCAACAAGTGATGTCCCTTTGAGAGGGCGTTGCGCTCCGCGACGTCAGGCCAGCGCATGGGGACACGGTTTTTTGGGCTCAGCGAACGCCGGTCGGCTGGCCTGCGGACGAACAAGGCGCTGATTGCTATAGGGAAATTCAAGTGAACCCTTATGCAGCAAATCCCGGTACGCAGTCTTTGCTCTGGGGAAGGATCTGGAAGATCATCGTTGGCCTGGCGGCCATGATTCCTGCAGGTGTCCTGCTCATGTTCTTCTATTGTAAAAGCCGGCTGGATCGTGGGTATTACCAGGGGGCCCTTGAAGTGGCGCATCGTGTGGAAGACATGAGACAGCTTGATACCGCCCTTTTGCCGAAGTTTGAAAAAGAAGTCGAAGGTCATGACAGAGCAAGATACATCGCGAGGCCGCACGGGCAGAGTATCTGCGGATGCTCTCCCGCGGTCATAGACGTGGTGGAGGTCACCTACGACGGCGGCGGGCAAATCAGTAGTCTCTCGGTGTCTCAATCAATCGGCCTCTCGAAACCTGGGCCTTCGGGATCAAATCCAACAAAAAAGCGGGCGGGCTGAAACCCTGTGGCAGGGAACCGCTGGACCACTCGGCGGATCGGTCAGGCATCTTCCCCCTTTGCGCATCGGTTTTCGAGCCCCATTCTCCGGACGGCTGCGCGCGGGGGCTGGGGTGCTGTATAATCGTCAGCAACAGAGGAGTGTGATCATGCCCCAGACGGTACTCTTGATCGATGATGATCGTCTTTTTCTCGAGTCAGCGCAACGCTTTCTCGAACAGAATGGATTTCAGGTCTCTCTGGCGACGTCCTGGATAGATTTTACGAAGGCCTACTACGGTGGCCCGGCGACTCCGGATATCATCTTGTTCGACATCAACCTTGGCCCTACAGTTCCGGGCGACAGGCTTCTATCCGTGTTTAAGGAAGGCAAGAAGAGACTGGCATCGGCGCAGAAAACCAAACTGGTGCTGCTATCGAGTCTCCCAGAAGCAGAACTGGAGACCCGGGCCCGCTTGTGCGGAGCAGATGGCTATATCAAAAAAGAGGGCTTTACCGTTCAGAGGGGAAAGGCGTTTCTGGACAAATTGCGATCCTTCCTTCGAGAGTAGCAAGGGTCTATCTGAAAATAGGGCGAGGTCGCGCGCGATTATCGAACGAGCAGGACAAGGCGGCCGCCCGAAAGACATAGGCCGCTTGAGGAAGGCAGGGGGACCATGAGCTTGGAACTGCGCGGTTCCCAGGGGGGGCACGTTACGGTTTCCGACGCGGAGTGGACCTTCATCCTCATTTTCGCCGAACAGTACGGCTGGATGCCCGCGGGAACCGTTTCTCCGCGAGATCTCAGTCCAAGAATCACTTGGGACGGCCAGTACGACTTGGACGCGGGCCAGCAGGTCACCGCGGAGGATGCCTCTGAGATGGCCAAAGCGCTCCAGTACGCCCTGAAGGACCCCTATCGAAAGGAAATCGAAGGGGCGGTCTCACGGCACCTGTCCAAGGCCCTGTTTCAGATGACAGGTATGCCCAGCCCCTTGAAGTTTCCGGATATCACGTCCACCCTCACTGCAGTGATGCAGCTATGCTTGAAGGGCTCTTTCACCATCGGGGCGCAGGGCGGCGATGGATGAGCCGTCTCACATTCTGCAATGGTCCGGGCGCCATGGGCTCCGCCTCGCCCATCTTGAGACGGTCTTTGGTATTGCGCAATCGGGCTAGGCGTTCAGCCTGGGACTTGTGACCGAAGCACTGGAAAATGGGAGTCCCGCCATCTGGGAATTGTGATGAGAAAAGGACCGCAGCCCGACGGGTTGAAGCGCCTATCGTGCGCCATCGTGTGTCCGCCCGGCCGCAACTTCTTTGAAGGCCTCACCACCGCTGGCCTGGGTGCGCCCTCTTATGAGAGAGCGCTCGAACAACACGCTCGCTACTGCGAGGCTCTGGAGCGTTGCGGCCTGACCTTGACCCTCCTGGATGCGGATCCTTGCTACCCAGACTCCACCTTCGTCGAGGATACGGCGGTCATCGCTGGGAATGGCGCGCTCCTTTGCAGGCCGGGGGCCCGAAGCCGCGAGGGCGAGGTGGAGCGCATGAGAGGGGTGATCGAGCGGATCCTCGGTCCGGTCCATGCCGTGGCCCATCCCGGGACGCTAGATGGGGGTGACGTCTGCGAGGCCGAAGGCCACTTCTTAATCGGCATCTCCAAGCGGACCAACGAAGAAGGCGCAGTTCAACTCGCGGCGTTCCTTTCGGCTGGTGGGTACGGCTCAACCTTCGTGGACATCCGCGGCGTCGCCGGCCTGCTGCACCTCAAGAGCGGGGCCGCCTATCTGGGATCTGGCCGGATGGCGCTCGCCGACGCCCTGGTGAACGAGGAAGGCTTCAGCGGCTTTGAGACCGTCCGGGTCCCCGAAAGCGAGGCGTACGCGGCGAATTGCGTGCGGGTCAACGAGCACGTCCTGCTAGCCGCGGGATATCCTCGCATGGAGGACCTCCTGCGGCAGGCGGGCTACAGTGTACTCACGCTCGACATGTCGGAGTTCCGGAAAATGGACGGGGGCCTCAGCTGCCTCTCGCTCCGCTTTTAAGGGGCCAATCCGCGCGACCGTGCCCTACTTACGGATGGGCCCTAGGTTCGAGTTTCCCGTTCCCCTGATGGATAATGCGCGTGATGGAAGGGCGTGAAGCGCTTCCCAGGAAGCCGGGGGCGAGACAGGAGTGGAGCATGAAGCTGACCGTTTCTCTGGCGCAGATCGCCGTGGCGCAATCGCAGCCTGAGACGAACCTAGAAAAGGGAGAAAAAGTTATCGCCGAGGCGGTAAGGCGGGGCAGCGGCCTCGTGTGCTTCCCTGAAATGTGGACCACGGGCTTCAACTGGGCGAGAAACGAGCAAATGGCGAAGGCGCACGAGGCCGTCATCGACAGAGTCGCGGACATGGCCCGTCGGTACGGTCTGTGGGTCAACGGCTCGATGCTGGCCCTGGACGAGGGCGGGAAAGTGTCGAACACGTCCATCCTCTTCAACCCGGAGGGGGAAAAAGCCTGGGTTTACCGCAAGACCCACCTCTTCAGCCTCTTTCATGAGGAGCGGCACATGGCCGCGGGCCGCTGCTTAACCGTCGCCGAGCCGCCTTGGGGCCCCACGGGCCTCTCTGTCTGCTACGACATCCGGTTCCCCGAGCTTTTCAGAACCTACGCCTTGAAGGGGGCCCGGCTCGTGCTTTCCCCCATGGCTTTCCCGTATCCGAGGCTCGAGCACTGGAAGATCCTGGTGCGGGCCCGGGCTATCGAAAATCAACTTTTCATGGTCGGAGTCAACCAAGTGGGTAGCGAGGATTTTGGGCTGGATGGCCCTGTCACCTATTTCGGCGATTCGGTCGTTATCGATCCGTGGGGGCGCACGGTGGTTGAGGCGAGCGAGACGGACGAGATGCTCCTAACGGCCACGTTGGACTTGGACCAGGCCGACGACGTCCGGAGCCGGATGCGCGTCCTTCAGGACAGGCGCCCCGAGCTTTACGAGCTCGAGTAAAGCGCGAGGAGAGCATCCGAGGGGAGGACTCGAGAGGGAGCGGAGATGGAGCACTACCGACATACGCAGTTGGGGAGCATCATCATAGCCTCCGTCGGGGGCGCAGTCCTGCTCTTTTTCGGCCTGAGCTACGTCTTGCCCCGCCAAGTCAGGTGGCCCCTCCTGCTCGCGGCGGGTGTCCTCCTGGTCTGCGTATTCCTCTTCTCAAGCCTGACCGTGGTCGTCAACGATCGCGAACTCATTTTCTGGTTCGGCGTGGGGCTTATCAGGAAGCGGTTCTACCTGGCGGAGGCAAAAAGCTGCGAGCCCGTGCGTAACTCTGTGGCTTACGGATGGGGCATCCACCTGACGCCGCATGGGTGGCTGTACAACGTCTCCGGCCTGTCGGCCGTGGAGATCGGGCTCTCCAGCGGTTCGAAGTTCCGATTGGGAACGGACGAGCCCGAAGCGCTCTGCAGGGCCATCACCGCGGCCGCGCGCCTGCCCTCAAGGTGAGTTATAGTTTTTCCGAGGAGGGCCGGATTCTCCGGAGAACGCCATGAAGCCTCAAGTCCTCATCTACACCATAACGACGTGCCCGTACTGTATCGCCGCGAAGAAGCTGCTCAAGAAGAAGGGCGTGGTCTTCGAGGAGGTGAACCTGGACGAACACCCCGAGCGGTGGGACGAATGCGAGCGGAAATCCGGACGGGCCACGGTCCCGCAAATATTTTTCGGCAAGCGGCATGTGGGCGGCTGCGAGGCTCTGCAGGCTCTTGAGAAAAGTGGGAAGCTCGATAAGCTCATCGAGGGGATGGGATAACCGCCAGCGGATCGCGAGCTCGCCGCTTCCCCGATCCACGATGGCTTGGCACCCTCGTCACCCGGTCACCTTTTCAAGGAGGTCCCATGGTGGGCTACACGAAGGAACACGCCAAAAGAGGCCTGGACGCCAAGCTGCCCAAGATAGAAACGTGGCCCAGCCAGTTCCAGGCCTACGAGATAACGATCGAAGCGCCCGAGTTCACGTCGGTCTGTCCCAAGACGGGCCTTCCCGATTTCGGGCTCCTCGTTTTGAGGTACGAGCCTGACAGGTCGTGCGTGGAGCTGAAGTCTTACAAGGAGTACCTGCACGCGTACCGGAACCTGGGCCTATTTTACGAGAACGTCGTGAACCGCGTCTTGAGGGACGTGGTGGCCGCCTGCAAACCCTTGAAGGCCAGCCTCACCGGCGTCTTCAACTCCAGGGGGGGCCTGAGCGCAACCGTCGTCGCGACTTACGCGAAGGAGGGAGGGTTCGGAACATGAAGGGGAAAGTGACAGTGCGCCTGGAGAGCCCCATCGGGCCCCTGGACGTGACGCTCTCAGAGCACGCCGTCCACAGGGTCGACTTCAAGGGCGTGGCCCCGGAGGGCCCCGTGCCCAAGGCCGTGCGACCCCTCCTCGGCAAAGTGAAGAGGGAGCTCGCTGAGTACTTCTCCGGAAAGAGACGGCGCTTCGACCTTCCCGTAGAACCCGATCCCCCCGGAACGGATTTCCAGAAGAACGTGTGGTCGGCTCTCGGTGAAATCCCCTACGGTGAAGTCGTCTCCTACGCCAACCTCGCCGCGTGGGCAGGCCGCCCGAAGGCGGCGAGAGCGGCAGGCTTGGCCTGCGGCGCCAACAGAATCGCCATCGTGATACCGTGCCACCGCGTCGTCGCCAAGGGAGGGCTCGGTGGCTTCGGGGGCGGACTGAAGGTCAAGAAGGCCCTCCTGAAACTCGAGCGCGGCTGAACTGGAACAGGGGTTGTAGGCAAGTGGGCCCGTCCGCTTCGGCGGACGGGCCTTTGTGTTTCAGGGTCCCGTTGATTACCCCAGCTCCATCTGGCATGATGGGTTCATGGCCGAACTCGATCTCTCCCATCTTTTCGAAGGCGATCCGCCGCACGTGAGCAAGGACCTTTTCAAAAAACTCGCACCCACGCTCGAGGGCTTGAGGCACGCCCTGCTCGCGCTCTCGAAGGGTGAGGGGCATCCTTTCAAGCATTTGCCGCCCGGCTACGAAGTCGAATCCCAGGTGCGGGCCCAGGCCAAGGCCCTCAGGCGGGAAGCTGAGGTCCTCGTGGTGGCGGGTATCGGCGGCTCCTCTCTGGGGCCCAAGGCGCTCTGTGCCCACCCCGGCGGGCGCGTGCGGTTCCTCGAAGGCGTGGACCCCGAAACGCTCGCGGGCCGGCTTTCAGAGATCCCTTGGGCAAATGCCGCCTTGAACATCGTCTCGAAATCCGGCGAGACCCTCGAAACGCTTGTGAATGCGGGATTGGCGCTCGAGGCTCTCAAGAAGGCGGTCCCGGACCGCTGGCGTCACCGCGTCGTCCTCACCACCTCCGCTGGCCAGGGGCGCCTCCAGAAGTGGGCCCGCCAGGAGGGGATCACCACGCTGGAGATCCCACCCCACGTGGGCGGCCGCTACTCCGCCTTGACGCCTGTGGGCCTCTTGCCCGCGGCCTTCGATGGGGTGGACCCGTCAGTTCTCCTTTCGGGGGCCCGGCTCGGCGCGGACAAAGCCTTGCTCCTGCAAGGATCGGCCAACCCAGCGCTCTCCCTCGCGCTGATCCTGGCGACCTTTTACGCCGCCGGGAAGACCGAAGTGGACCTCTGGGGCTACGGCGAACGGTGCACCCTCTTTGCCCGGTGGGTCCAGCAGCTCCTGGCGGAGTCCTTGGGACGCCGCATCCAGCACGGGACGGAGCGCCGGATAGGCCCCACGCCCCTCGTGTGCCGGGGGAGCGAGGACCAGCATTCACTTCTGCAGCTCTTCGTGGACGGCCCCGAAAAACGGTGGGTGCTGCTCATCACTTCGGAGGCCGCCGGCCCCGCGCTGAGCCCGTCCGTCAGGGGCTTCGCGGGGCTCTCGGAGCGCGTCCACAACGTGGGGGCCGTCCAGAGCGCGCTGTGGCACGGGACCATCGAAGGCCTCAGAGAAGCGGGGGTCCCCGTGGTCCACTACCGCATGGGTCCGCCGGATGCCGCCTCTCTGGGCGAAGCCTTCTTCGTATTCCAGGCGGTCACGCTGTACGCAGCCGCCCTCTTCGAGGTGGACCCGTTCGGCGAACCGGGCGTTGAAGCGGGGAAACGGCACACGCGTGAGTACCTGGAGAAGGGATGTCCACCCCTGGCCGACCAATCCTGAGGCCCCTGCTCCACCTTCTCCTGTCCCTCAGCTTTCGGAAACTAGCCGTCTTGGGCGCGGGGCGCATCCCCGCGCAGGGCCCGCTCCTCATCGTCGGCGCGGCGAAGGATGCGGTACTCGACCCCCTCCTGGTCTTGTGGGCTTCGCCCCGTCCCATTCGATGCCTGGCCCGGCCCTCGCGCTTCGAAAGGAAAATGGAAGCGACGCTCCTAGAATTCTTCGGGTTTGCCCCAGGGATTTCCCTCTCGTCGCCTGATGGCCCGATTGCGCTCATTTCACGGTGCGAGCACGCCCTCGTCAGCGGGGAAGCCTTGGCCCTTTTTCTCGACGCGGGTGAGGATGGCGCCCCGGCTCCGGCCGAAGTGCGCATCGCGGCGGAAGCGCTCCTGGGAGCGAGGGTCCGCGGTGTCCATCCCGTCATGGTCTCCGTGAAATGGGCGGGCGGCCCCCAATTCCCGAAGCGGGGACGGGGGCGGCTCTTTTTCTCGTTCCCGCTCAGATGGGAAGAGGCCGGCCAACCCCACCCGCAGATCGCCGCCCTGGAGGCCCAGGTCGCCGGAAGTGTCGGCGGAGACGGGGCAGACCTGGCCTGGTGCCAGGAACTGGAGCTGCTTGAGAAGGCCGAGCCACTGGCGCGGGAAGCGACGATAGGCCAAGAGCCGCGCCCCGATCCAGAAGGAGCCTCAAAAGGCGGCTTTGAGGAGAGATGCCGGTGGGCGTGGCTGGAGTTCCCGGTCAAGTTCAGATCGCTCGTGCGGGAGGCTGGGAGCTACTTCGGACTCTTGGAAGCCCTTGGGATTTCGATGGAGGAGGCATCACGCGAGGAGATCCGCGTGCCAGACAGGACCTATTTCAAACTGCTCTTCGGCATCGGCGGTCTCCCGGCGGCGCTCTACGGATGGGCTTTCCACGTCCTTCCCTTCACGTGCGCGACCTGGCTGGCCGAGGAGTGGGCCGAGGAGAGAAAAGGGTCTTACGGTGTTTCGCTGCTGTGGACCTCACTTTCCATGCTCCCGGTTTTCTACGGCCTCCAGGCCTGGGCGCTCTGGCATCTCCTCGGAGGATGGCGTAGCCTGATTTTCACCGCGGCGGCGATCCCCGCAGGCCTTTGGGCTCTTGCATACGCCCAGCTTGCCGAGGGTACATGGCGGACCGCGTCGGCCCTCATCAAGTACCGCCTCACGGGCCGCTTGAACCGGACCGCACGCGAACGTCGCGCAAAGCTGCTCTCGGCCCTGAGCCCGCTGCTCTGGATCTATCGGGATTAGCCCAGGAGTTTCTCCCAAGCCTGCACCACTGTTTGGCGGTGCGCCTTCCAGCTCGCTCCGATGTCTTTGGGCGGCGGTGATTCCCCGCCGGAAGCCCGCCACAAGCGTCCGAGCCAAGAGAGTCCCTCCTCAAGCTGATCCAGGCCCGGCGGCCTCGAAAGGTGGAGCCGGCACCGGTGGAGCAGGGTGTCCTGGAAGAGCCGGGAGAGGCGCACAGATTCCCCAAACTCATGAGGCAAGGCGCCTTCGGCTTGGAGCGCGGCCATCAGAGCGAGTGTGCCTGGGGCATCTGGCTCGACACGAGTCCGCGCCTGCAAAGTTAGAAGGAGAAGATCCAGGTGCAAGAGTCCGCCTGGCAAAAACTTCAGCGCCGCTTCAAGGTCCTTGGCCCCTTCTTCAAGCCTCTGCCGGAGATCCAGCAGCATCGGGAGGTCATTCTCTGGAGCCCCTCGCTCGAAGGTACAAGCCCGTACGGAGCGCAGGGCATCGTGTCCGAGCGGACCGGCTCCGGCCACGGGGCGGCCCTTGAGGAAGGCCAGCCTCTCCCAAAGTTGGGCCGGGCCGGAGAAGTATTCTTTCAGGGCCGGCAGCGACTGGATGTGGGGGCCGGAGCTTCCGTAAGGCCTGAGTCTGAAGTCCAGATCGTACAGGGGGCCGTGCCGGGTCACGGCCGTGAAGGCCGCTGCCAGGGCCCGGGCGAAATGGCCTTCCAAGATGGCCGAGCGGTCTGGCTCACCGGGCAATACCCAGGCTTCGCGCTTGACGCAGACGAGGTCCAGGTCCGAGCGGGGGTGCATCTCCGAGAAGCCCAACCGCCCGAGACCTACCAGGCAGAGGCTCTGCGAGAAAGAGCCCGGGGGAAGCCCCTCTCTCTCTTCCACCTCGGCGCACGCCTCCGCAAATACGTGTCCGCAGACTGCGTCGGCCAGCCGGCTGTAGACTGCGCACGACCAGCCAGAGTCCTCGCCCATGATGATTTCCCGCGACTGGGCGAGGAAGAGGACCTCCTTGTGCCATCGCCGGAGCTGGTCAGGGCTCAGAAGGTCATCTTTCTTGATCTCCGCGCGGTCGACCTGGCGCATTCCCTCGTAGGAGAGGAGCCGCACGAGAAATGGCCAGCGCTGGACGGTCTCCAGGAGCGGCTCGCTCCTGCTGACGATGCGGAAGAGGAGCCTGGCCAAGCGGGGCTGGTCAAGGAGAGCCGCGGCCCCCCAGCGCTCGCTTCCAAGCGAGGCCACGAGCCTGTGCAAGCCCACGAGCCCCCGGTACGGCTCGGGCGCGCTCTGAAACTCCCGAAGCAGGGAGTAGTGAAGGCGCAGGAAGTTCTGCCTGCGGGACGGCCTGTCGAACTTGGGTTCCAGAAAGCCGTAAATGCCGGCCAGGAGGGGTAGGGCCCTGTCAGGGTCTGGGACCTTGACGGCCCGCAGGACCGCAAGCATGCCTTCGGGTGCGAGCATCTCCGCAATGGCCGCGCGCCCTTCATCCGGGCCTCCGAGCTGTGCAAGCGCGCTGGCGAAGAGTTCCTGGAGGCTCTTCCGGGCGGACTCCACGGCGTCCCGCGCGTCCGCCCTGTTCAGGAGCTGCAGGTAAGCGCCGAGGGCCCACCACTCCCTGTCTGACTTGGGGAGCCGGTGGGTTTGGCGCATGCCCTGAAATTGGGCCCAGTGTTCAGCCCTCCTGAGGAGCATGTAGGCGCTCGAGAGCGCGGATTGCTGGGGGACGTTGAGGAGCCCTTTCTGGTGGAGCTTTGCGCAGGCCGACAGCGTGCTGCCCTCCCGGACCCACCGGTCTCTCTGGCCATAGGCCATCTGGAGGGCCTGGACCGTGAACTCGGCGTCCCGTATGCCCCCGCGTCCTTCTTTCAGGTCCAGTTCGGGCCCGTCCGGAGAATCCTTCCGGAGTCTGGCAAGGGCCCTCTCTCGCATTTCGCGGTTCTGGCGGGCGATGCCTGAAAAGGAGTAGGGCCGGTAGAGGAGTGGCTCCAGCTCGCGCAGGAAGATGGCGCCTGCTTCTGGATCCCCCGCGCAAACGCGGCCCTTGATCCAGGCCTGACGTTCCCAGAGGTCAGCCCAGTCTCGGTAGTAGGCGAGTGCGGCGCTGAACGAGAGCGTTAGTTCACCATCCCTCCCCCGGGGCTTCAGGTTCGGGTCCACCTTCAGGCACGCGCCGTCAGGGGTAGGGGAGGTCAGGAGTGCCGTGGCAGCCTGGACCCACGCGCTGAAAAAAGCCCCGTTAGGCCGGCCCCGGTCAGTCTGACCGTCGGCGCGGTAGAGAAAGACAAGGTCCACGTCGGAGGCGTAGTTCAGCTCCTGCCCCCCAAGCTTGCCGAGGGCGAAGATGGCGAGACTGCACGGGAGCACTCGGCCTCCAGGGGTGATGTGCATCGGAAGCCCGAGGGTCTCTCTGAGCGGCTGGTACGTGAGGGCAAAACTCTTGGAGATGAGGACGTCAGCCATGTGGCTCAGCTCCCGCGTGACCGCCTCGAAAGGCAAAACCTTGAGGACATCTTGGAGGAGGATGCGGGCCGTCTGGATGGATCGGAAGGCCGCGAGGGCCTCTGCCGGAGAGGGCCACCTCTTGCCCAGCACGAAGCGGGCCAGGGCCTCATCTAAGCCCTCTTTGCCCAGGCCTGCGGGGCTCCTTGCCTGGGTTGCCAGGAGTTGGAGTTGCTCGGGGTGCCTCAGGAGGGCCAGGAAGAGTGCCTCGCTCGTGCCGGCTAGGTATAGGAGGTAGAGGAATTGGGCCTCCCCGCGAGGCAGGCCCGCTGTCTCGGCCCATCGGTGCAGTAGGGAGAGGGCCGCTTCGATGTCGGGAACATTATCGTGATGGGCGGCCAGCAGCCGAGCCTGTGCGGGCGTGAGAAGGTGTTCCAAGGGCTGGGAAGCGCCGGGCGGACTCACACCGCAAGTCTACCAGAATGGCGATCCCGGCGCCTCGCTGATTGCAGGGCCCAGGAGCCTTGCAGATGACGCCGCGCGCATTGAGGCAGAGGGACTCGGTGCGGCCTTCAAACGCTTGACAGGCCTTCACCCGCTCCCTATCCTGGGGCGGGAGGTGCTCCATGGAGCCTGTCGTCCTGGTGCTGACAACCGTGGGGTCCGAGGAGCAAGGGATTCAAATCGCCGAAGCCCTAGTGGAGAAGGGGCACGCAGCCTGTGTGAACATCGTCAAGAAGATCCGCTCCATCTACCGCTGGAAGGGTGAGATCTGGGACGACGAGGAGTATCTGCTCCTCATCAAGACCCGAGAAAGCCTCTTCGCAACCGTCCAGGAGACCATCCGCGGCATCCATTCCTACGAACTGCCCGAGGTCCTTTGCGTACCCATCGCGAAAGCTGAGGAAAAGGTTCACAGCTGGATCCTCGACTCCACGCTCGTTGCAGCGAAGAAAGAAGAGTAGATTCGGAGAAGGTGAGTAGGGAAAAAAAGGAGACAGAGCGAAACGATCCCTCTTTTTTGTCCTTGGATCAAAACAGCTCGGCCTTGATGGTGGGGCCCAGAACAATGAGCGAGTCCCCGGCCGCGATTTTCGTGTTTCCCTCGGGGTTGAAGGTCATGGTACCATCAGCGCGCTTGATCGCCACCACAAGGATGCGGTGCTTTTTCAGTAGTCCGGACTCGTGGAGGCTCTTTGCGTCCAGCGGGCTGCCCGCTTTGATAACGAACTCCTCCATCTGGAGCTGGAGGTTCTCTCGCGCCGTGGCCATCTCCACGAAATCCGTGACGTTCGGGTTCAGTATCATCCGGGCGATGCGCTTGCCACCTTCTCTGTGGGGGCTGATCACATGGTTGGCGCCGGCCTTCAAGAGGCGCTTCTCCGCTTGGGGCTCGCAGGCCCGGGCGAAGACGCTGAGATCGGAGTTCAGGTCCCTCGCGGCGAGGATGATGTAGAGGTTGTCGGCATCCGTGGGCAGGAGCGTCACGAGCCCCCTGGCTCTTTCGATGCCTGCCTTCTTGAGCGAATTCTCATCCCGCGCATCGGCCTGGATGAAGAAGACCAAATCGTCTTTTTCGAGGCCCTCCAGAATCGAGGGGTCATTCTCAAGGACAACCATCGGGATTCGGCGCTTCTTCAGCTCACTCACGACGACGCTTCCGATGCGCCCATGCCCGCACACGATGAAGTGTTCCGACAGGTCCTCAATTTTATGGTACATGCGCCTTCTCTCCAGCGCCTCCAGGAGGCCCTTTTCAACGAGCAGCGAGAAGAGCCGCGTGAGGTGGTATGAGAAGACCGCCACCCCTACGACGATGAGGCCGATAGTGAACAGTTTACCGGGGCCGCTCAGGGGCTGCAACAGACCGAAGCCCACAGTGGAAAGCGTGATAACGGTAAGGAAGAGGGCGTCGAGGGGCCGCATCCCCTCGATGACCACGTAGCCCGTGGTCCCCGCCGCGACCATGAACACGAGGCTGAGGAGGAGCGTGTAGATCCCCTTCCAGCCTTTTCTCACGCCCGCCTCCCGGATCAGCTTAAGAGCCTATCCTAAATTAGTACACGGTCGCGCGCGTAGCGCCGGGCTAGCAGGACAAGACGGCCGACCGAAGTAAGGCTGGACGCCTTTCTAGGGAGGCCAACACAGTCATGCGATGCCCGCCGCC
>Ga0209777_10003683_pt1 | contig 18774 bp, 18 predicted proteins | sample FrelakmetHBP12HB_FD_187147 | JGI IMG/M metagenome (GOLD analysis project Ga0209777, IMG submission 187147) | Freshwater lake sediment microbial communities from the University of Notre Dame, USA, for methane emissions studies -HBP12 HB (SPAdes)... | ecosystem: Environmental > Aquatic >...
TATGCCCAAATACAATTCGCCTACAACATTAAGCCCAGGAACATTGTTTTTTCCCTCGGCATCTAAAAACTCCGCAATAAAAGAAGCCCCTGGGATAACAGATATGTTTTTATTTTTTGTTATGCCATTAAACACAACAGTTGCATTCGGAGAAGTTATCGTAATGGCGTGTAAAAATGGATCGTTTATAGTGGTAGAAACAGCATTTACAGAACAACCTCCACTAATATCAATATCACCAACATAAATAGCGTGACCGCCGGCTTCAAAAGAACAATTGGATAATCTTGATGTGGCTCCATTATCAATATATACGCCATACGCATCAAGGTCGGGATAATTATAAAGCGAATAGAATACAAAATTATTTAAATCTGCTCTGGCGTTGGGGCCGTTTATATAAAGTCCGGTATTAAGTGGTCCATACGGCATTAGAATAGAAGAGCCGTTAATTACTCCGTAGCTAGTGCCGTCGATTCTGTATACTTGATTAAATCCTGCGCCGTCATCTAAAACAATTACATTAAGCATATAGGCGCTCATCTGGTTCGGATAAACACCATTGCTATTTAACCATATTCCATAATATCCGTGATAGAGAGCACAATTAGAAATTACTGAGGGCGCTAAATTAGTATCTTCTTTATAAATAGCTGCAGTTCCAGCTCCCATTGGACCAATAATTCCAAATCCTTCCAAATATGTTCCAGCAATGATAGTAATAAAATTACTAGTGTCATCCGTGGGAATCAATATGCTATCAAATCCCAATCCTATTCCTCGTATAGAAACATATGGTTTGCATGTGAAAGGCGGCTCAGAATAATGTCCTGGGGCAATTCTAATAGTATACGGCTTTAAAACATAGGCGTCAGTAATATTTATCATAGCCTCTGCAACAGATGTATAATCACCGCCGCTTTTCGCAACATTTATTACTTCACCGAGAGGGAGCAGCCTAGGATCATCAGTTGAGACATATCCGTCGCACGCTAAATTAAGAGTATTTATTTGAGTTTGGTAACCGTCTGCAGAAGTTGATAAAGCCGAGTTGATTATGGCGCCAGAAAAATAAGCGTCACCGTGCACATCCAGCATATGATCGGGGGATGATGTTCCTATGCCAACTCGATTATCCCTATACGTATATCCGTCGAGAGTAATTTTCCAATAGTTAGATGGTCCGGTTAAACGCATTGGTTACCTGTTTATAATAGATTTTTTATTTACTTGATGGTCTTCAAAGTACAAATACAATCGTAGACGACGTTCCAACTTTCATTGAATCGTCGAGCAGATGCTTCCTGGCTTAAAAGATTCATTTCCGCTGGCACGCTGTGGCCCACGCTAATTCCAAAATTACAGTTGATATTATAATGATCCAACTTGTTTAGCTCTCTCCATTCTTTTGAGAAATACAAAAAAGATTCTTGGCAAAGGAAACGTCGGTGTGTAAAATCCCAAAATGCACGGTTAGAACGACATGATGGACAAATAATTGTCATAGTGGCGCCTGGTTTAAGTATCCGATAACATTCGTCCATAAAACAAGCCAAGAGATCTTTTGCGCCGCCTGATAAATCATTCATAAAAATATGCTCAATAAAATGTGAACAATGAATTTCATCTACACTCGAGTCAGTCCATTTCCAAGGAAATACCAACAAATCCTGCTTAATATCTGCTACATTTCCGGCAATATCCACACCAATCCAATCTTTATCTTTTTTGCTTTGTCCGCACGCTAAATCTAGCTTAATTAAAGCTTCCATTTTCTTTACTCCTTTATTAAATAATCTTTAACATAAATAAATGTGTAACCATGTGCCTTATTTCTCTTTCCATTAAGACAAGCGGAAACACTGCTTCTATTGATTCCATATTTATCAGCACAATCAGTTTTTCTAGTATATGTTCCTACTACAATGCCGTCTTTAAGTATATGGAATGGTTTAGACCCTTTGCTAATGGCTATTTTATCTTTTATTTCAGAAGAAAGCGTCATACCGATATGAGCCAATGATATTTTATTCTTTTCTTCAGGAGAATGCATTTTCCCCATATGCGCAATCGACATTTTAATTTTTGTTTCAGTGGTATTGTGCGTGTTCCCCTTCTTTGCCTCGGAAATTTTTTTACGGGTTTCTGGCGAAATATATTTACCCTTATTGGCTTCACCTATCTTTGCTTTAGTTTCTTGGGAATGATGTTTTCCCGTCATAGGATTTTCGTCTCCACCGCAAGTTGAATTATATCCGCCATCACCAAATGCATTATAGGAGGCAATAACAAATCGTTCAGTGGGAGACAATAAGTTTTCTGGAATACCTTCATATAATATATTCCATTCAAATGAATCTATTCCATATTTACGAATAGCACAATGCCAATAGTATTTATAATTTTCATCATTCTTATTGAAAGCGCTATTAATATGCTGTCTTTTTCTAAAATCTAATGTCTTTATCGTTTGCCCAATATACACTTTTCCGTTTACTGTATTTCGTGCCATATAAATTATTCCGAATACTGATTCCTCTACACAAGCACCAACATACCCGTCATACCCATCTAACATTTTATTTCTCCTAATAAACTATACCTGTGCTTGTATCTAAGTGTCCAATTTTTACTCTTATATCGCAAGCCAATCTCATCCCGGCCTCTTTCATTTTTTTGCTCATAAACAAATCCTGGGTCATATTAGTTGCGGCACCAGTTTCAAGAGTAATTTCATTGACTGTTTGGAACCACGGCTTTGATATTTTTTTAAACACATCCATACGAAAAAGCGTACAGCCCATCGCTAGTCCATTGCAGTCGATCACTGTAGCTCCGCCCTTCAAAAGAGAGTTTACATCGCGCGGCACAAACTCTAAATAACCAGTTTGCGCATATATCTCTGAACTCCCGTAACACATTGGCATATTATAGCTGCCCTTTGTCCAATACAAACCCCCCACTGCGTCGTATGGTCCGGCATTTATACTTTCTAACAATCTAATATGAGCATCGGGGGGTGGAAGGTTGTCGTCTTCTAGCGTAAGGATATATCTCCATGTACTCAAATTAGGATCTTTCAAAACGTTTTCTACCATTTCGTCATATGCTCTTCCAACTTCAAAGTTCCTAGCGAAAAAAACGGCACGCTTCTGGTTCATCGGTGCCATAAGATTAAGCCAACTATTTACAACTTTCTGGTCTATTTTTCCAAGCGTAGGAATAATAATCACTGTAGAATTGTCAAGAAAATTGCTTCCGTCCATAATTTCCATTCGCTCAAATCCTAATGGTTTTAGAGCTTCAACTGTTTCTTCCACATTCATTGCTTACTCCTTTATTATTTAAATTAAGTCCAAAAACGCTTACACCGCTACCAAATATACTTTAAATTATTGATAGAAATTAAGCCATACGCCCAATAAACAAAAATCCGCTAAGTGGCGGATATTGTTATAGAAATTGGTGCTAAACGGAATCAGACTATAAATCTTTGCCTTCTAAAAGCTCCTTCTTCTTCTCTTCTCTTTCCGGCCCGTGTTTGTCGTGGTAATCAAGTAATTTTTCAGTGTAATTTTTCGCGCTTTCTGGACTTTCATTTCGTCTCTTAAAATCTATCTGTGCCTCGAACGCGATTTCTTCGGAAGGCTTATCCAAATAATCATCCGCTTTACTTTTGTTTAAATCGATTCCTGAAACTTGTTGCCCCAGGTGTATCGATTCGTGCAAAAAATATGGAACGGCAAACTCAAACGGATCATCTTTCATAAGCATATTTTTGTTTAAATATATTTTGCAATTTTTGGTTTTGGCAGAAACGTCTAGGTCGCAAAAAGTTACAGGCACAGTGTCTATTTCGTCCAAAGAAACACCGTATTCTTTAAACTTTTCTATAATAACAGGGTCTTTTTTAACCACCGCGCGCATCCTGTAAATAATATCATCCTCGTTCACGGCGCGGCTACTTATTTTACGCATATGTCTCTGTGATAATCGATACATAGTTAGTCCTTATAATTATTTTTATAAATCTAAATCAATACAGTAAGCATTGTTTATATCTTCTAATACAAGCTCTTCGTCTGCCAATAAATAATTAATAGCGTTTTGCAAAATTATGACATCATCTTTAAATAATCCCAGTAAAAGATTACACGTACCGCATAATAATCCCCGAATTTTATTAGTTTTATGATCATGATCTATGCAACAATTATGTCCCACGAACGTCATAAACAAAGAGCATATTTTGCATAAACCATTTTGTTCATTATATATTTGTTGTTTATTTTCCAGGCCAATGCCGTGCCTATATTTAAGTCCATTATTTATATTATGTTCTTGGGAACCAATAATATATTCTATTTTTACATTTTTATTATTATCAAAAAAATATATTTTCTTTTCTACTGTTAGATATCTGATTGCTGCCTGCAATATTAGCACATCATCTTTACACATTCCAAGGGCAAAATTACATCTATTACATAGTATGCCTCTTATTTTCCCAGTATTATGATTATGGTCAATACAACAACTAATACTGTCCATAGGAATTGGCACACAGCATATCTTGCACAAACCATTTTGTTTTTTGTATATTTGCTGTTTGTCATATAATGTAATACGATATCTTTTTTGAACGATATATTCTTTTTTCTGTACTAGTATATCATTTTGATTTTCAATATAATATTCTTTCTTTTGTTGCAATATTCCATCTAAATTGTTTTGATAATATATTTTATAAGCATTAGATATCTCTTCTTTGTTATCAATATAGTATTGTTTTTTATTACATGCTCTAGAGCAATATCGAGTATTGTTCCGTTTCGCCTCAAAATCTTTTTTACAGTATTCACATTGCTTTATCATTATATTTCCTTATTTGTGTATTATCATTCCAAATATTTGAAAACCCACTGCTGTGAAAGCGGCAAGCAATGTACCCCAAAACTGCCATCGTGCTATTGAGCGCTCACGTTTTTGTTTTCTTTCTTCTTCCTCGGATTTTTTGGGCGCCGATTCTATAATATGTTTCATATCTCTGACAGAAGAATGGAAATCATCTTTCATATCGTTAATTTGTTCTTCCATATCTTCAAGCGATTTCTCGGCCAAAGCAACTCGTGTTACCATAGAACCTTTTCCGTTGCCATCCCTAATAACGTGCGCAAGTTCACCTACGTTTTCCGTGAGGTCTTCGAGTTTAGTTTTGAGTATGGCAAGAGATGTCGAATGCTCTTTTATATCCGACAAAACATTTTGTACCATAATAGTAACTGCACTTAAACTTTTTAGCAGTTCTTCTGGCAATCTATTACCATTTTGAGAGTCTTGCATTTATGTCTCCTGCCAACGTTAAAATATCGCGGTATTGTTTGTTCGTTTCTCTAATTTCTTTTGATATATCGCCTATAAGAGTTTCGCTTATTTTATCTATAAACTTCTGCAGCTCTCTCGCTATATCTTGAAGTTCTTTGTCATTTTCCATTTTTATGTGACTCCTTAGGAGAGGTATCGCCATGTGTAGCCTTTATATTCTTTCCCCGAAGACAAAGCATGATCTATTGTTGGATATCCGTTTTGTTTTGCAATTTTAACTTGCTCGAATTCAATTTTTTCCCCGACTGCATTAGTACCTTCGATTTTCCTCATAACGTGTTTGTTCTTTATCAAAAAATCAGGTTCTTCAATTCCCATATCAACAAAGGATTGTTTTTTTCTTTTCAAATATAGTGCCGGATTATTATACATAAGACGATACAATTTGAGCAAATCTTTTTTCTTCCTTACACAAACATTAAAAAAATCAGTATAAACATCGTCGGGTTTTATTTCATTTTTTCTGGCCAACCTACCACTTTCTCTTAAAACATAGGGACTATATACAACTTGATGTTCTATACCAAGAGCATTTAAAAACTCACTCAAACCATAAGCAAATTTCCTGCTCGCCGTAGATATTTTTAATCTTTTGTTTTTTGAGCTTACTGAACCATCACCATCCAAAGCGCCTCTTATAAAAGACGCAAAATATTCTTTTGGTAACCCTATAGGCACATCAATTATTTTTGATTTGGCCGGGACTAAGCCTAGTTTTTGTAAATCTTCATATATTATTTTGTTATAAACGCCAATATTAAAAGTACTTTCGTTTTCGTGCGGTTTCTGATTACTGCCAATAATTTTATAAATATTTTCTAAAATATATTTATCATCTTTATGTTGTGTGATACTGATACTGTAGTCATGACGTCCCATATTTCCGTCAGTCCAAATAAAGCCCAAAATATATGCCATATCGTCCGACCAAGTTTTAAAAAAGTTTTCATTGATGGTATACGTGTGACCATTTAGCCTAACCAACTCAGGATTTCTTTTTATTTGCAATACTTTGGCCCGTTCTCTTATTGCCTTCTCTGTTCTATTTAATGCTTTGGCAATTTTTATCAAATCACCGTTAAAATAATTATCTCTTAAAAATTGTTCGTCTGATTCGTTCCATAATCTATTATAATCTTCGTTTCTACACAATCTCAATCTACGCAGTTTTCTTATAATTGTATTTTTAGGGCGCCGAAAAATTATCGACAACTCATCATCATTTTTCTCTTTATAAATACTATTTAATAATTTAACATCTTCGTCTGTCCATATTCTACCCATAATTACCTCCATTGGAACGTTGAGAACCATATACTATATTTATAATTATTAGTAGAAACTTTAATTAAAAAATATCGCGTAAGTCCTTGATTTATTTATATTATTTGCCGTTCACGAAGGTGGCGTAATCTTAAATACGCCGGACTGATACTCGACGTTCTAAATGTACCTAGGCCCAACGGCCTTGGTTTCATATTACACTTGATAAACTTCACCTTAGCAGTATAATCTGCTAACTGTGTGTTATATTGGGTATTTAATATTTCCGAAATCTGTGGCGGTTGATACGTAATTCCATTATCCGTAATGACGAACTCACGACCGCGTTCAATCAAACTCTGTGCAGCCAAAGCCAACAGCACGGCGCCCTGAACAATTACGTCAGCAAATACGGTGTAGATTTGTGGGTTGCCAAAATTAAAATTAGAAAAATGAGGTATTTGGTTGAACTCTGAAAGGCTATTGACTATGAACGCTATTAATTCTGAATCGGAAAAAACTGAGCACGGAACTGTATCATATCCTCCCGTGCCATTTGGAACTTTTCTGACTCCATCATTTTTTAGACGAGGCTTTACCAGCTGCAATATAACATTCACGCCTTCCATTTCAGCCTTATCGAATTTGAACGGCATTTCTGTAAAATCTAATTCTTCATCCGTTCCAGTTCCTACTATGTATCCATCTTTTGTTTGTGTTCCTGGAGCGTAAATGGGTTCTGAAGATTCAACAGCCTCACCAGAAGAAATTACTAAGAACTGAAATGCCGCAGAGGGTATTTGTTCTCCACCAACATAAGCATCCCAAACGTCTACCCAATATCCGTCATATCCGTCAATTGGTATATTATAATTGAAAACATAGAGACCAACATTCTCATCATCATTGTCGTATCCGTGTGTGTTTCCATTTACTCCGCTGAAACCGCAGCCGATATTTGTGGGGAGTTGTCGTAAAATACCGTGAGAATCATAAATAGAAACCAGGGGAATACGGTCAGCATCTACGGGCTCGTTATAAGCGTCGGTGAATTGTACATATAGGGACACTTCTCTTCCTCTAATTCCTACGCGATTTATCATTATGTATATCTCCAGATGAAATTTTTATATCTTTCTTTTAAGTGCGTCAGATATTTTTCGTTTAGTCTCTTCAGAATGCGTCTTTCCAAACATAGGGTTGTTTTCTCCTTTTAAAGCATCAGATATTTTCTTTTTGGTTTCTTCTGAATAAGAATTTCCTTTATTCGGAGACGCTCTTCCCTTCAAAGAATCAGATATTTTCTTTTTGGTTTCTTCTGATAAAATCTTTCCTTTGTTTGGTCCAGGCTTTCCCTTTCCCGCCTCACTTATTTTCTTTTTATGTTCTTCAGATAAAGGTTTTCCTTTCTTTGCTTCTGACATTTTCTTTTTGGCTTCTTTGGTGATTTTATAGCCCCTGGCGCCTTCTCCACCACGTGTTTCGTTATAACCATATGGACCAAAAGCAGAATAATAATTAACGTAATATATTTCATACCAATTAAGTTCTTCGACTGGTATATCTTCCTTAGCTATCATCCAAATAAAATTTTCTTTACCATGTTTTCTAATGGCGCGATGAAAATAAACATTATAATCAGAAGCATTAGAACTATAGGAAGAATTAAAATGACTATACTTTCTTTTTTCAATAGTGCGTATAGTTTGCCCAATATAACTTTTGCCATTAATTGTACAATATACTCTATAAATAACTCCAGTCGTCATTCTATCCCTCATTCTCTCCTTCTGGTGCCGTTTGCATAACAATTGCTTTCTCGTCAGTCATAACGGCTTCTGTATCTGTCTCTTCACCGTTTTCATCCAGAACTTTGGTTTCGATATGAATTGCTTTGTCAGCGGTATAAACATTGTCTACCGCATCGTCCCCGCGTTTGATAGCAACCAAAGATCTCGCTGTTGGTTGTCCCGGTCCAACAGTCACGCTTCCATCTGTATTTTTCTTCGGCTCTGGAACAATTTTTTTAATTTCATCTAAGTTCACGCCAAAATCAGCAAAATCAAACGCCTCTTTACTTCCTTCGTCTAAAACAGAACTTGGCTCTACAATAATTGTGCTTTTTGTTTGTTTTATCATCCTGGGCTTATCGCTTAATTTTACATCGTCTAGAGAAACAGGGCGAGTGGCGACAATCTTATTTACTATTCTAATCATATTTCCTTTTATTCTGCGCGACAAAGAACCGGATTCCAATGACTTCTGAACTTGCTCAACGGTCAGAGCAGGATTATATCTATAAACATCAATTGTAGTTCCTGATTTTACAACCATAAACAAATCATCAACGCCGACATCCATTCTGGTAGAGTTTTGTATATATAAATGGTTGCTTATTTTCTTGAGCTTTCTGTTCATAACCGCTCCTTAAAACTTTACTGTTCGTATCGCCCAAAAATCATCGGATAAATTGGGGTTCAGAAGATAATCATAGGGCATAGTAAAATATCCTTTGATTCCCCACTCTGAGCCGAATGAGTTTCGTATAATAAAACGTTTATCTTTTTCTGTCGCCCCCAAACATATGACAGCGTGCCCACCAACAATTTCTTCATTGCGCTTGGGCATATTTAATATTCCCGTTTCAGCCACTTCATCAGACTCAAACGACTCATAAGCAGTAAAACCAAATATAAATGGATAGCCGGATGCCAAAACAGATTTGAGTTGAGCAAGCGTTCTAGGAACGCGCTCATAGGTATCTACTCTATAAGTAAGCGCATCTTTATAAACTTGTGCTAGGGGTTTTGCTGTAAAAGGGCCCGGATTTTTATCGCTGTAAGGCCATTCGTTCTCAGCTGGTGCGCCTAAATCAACGACGCTTTTAATGCCGTCTCGAATATTGGCGCCGGCATCATACTCAATAGTGCCTTCCATCGCTCTTTCGTTATAATAAACAAAAAGACGAGACAGCATTACATCGTGTCCCTCTTTGCGTAAATCGAACTCCATAGCTCCGCAAATAGCATTTGCTGTACAGCTTCCTAGAGCACGCTGGTCATAAATAGGCGAATCCTGTGGTCTTAAATCTATGTAATCCGGCGTGGATATGCGGCAAATCTTACGCACAGAATCACGGTGATCGGGTAAGTCTGGACGCCATCCATAGCTTCGTGTCATAGTAGGCCTCTGTTTTTATTTGTGGTTATAATTTCCTATTTCTGGCGACCAAAATATGTCTCTCTTTCTTATCAAACAAATAGTATCGGAAACGTCTTTGTATAAAAAATCTCTAAGTAATTTTGCTTTTTGATTGCCCCCAAATGCGCCCATATAAATATTTTCACGCTTTATAATGCTCAAATGAACTTGGCATTTATTTTCTAAGATTAACGCAAATATATCTATAAAGTTTTTGGTTCCTAAGATATTAAAATTAAAACTTCTTGTCTTTTTAGCTTTCTTTAAATACATTCCAACTGTTCCGTCTCCATCAAAATAACCGCGCATAAAATGATTAACTATCGAATGATTAATTAACCACGCAGGAAAAGCATAAACAAGAGATTTTTTTGGCGTAATATTGAATCGCTCTAAATCTTTCACAATTTTATCTGATGTTATTCCTATTTGAAAGCCGTAGTTATCGTGCCATTTTGCCTTTAAGATATTCCCTTCGAATTTAATTTCATTGACAAACTTTTTAAGATGATCAAGGTCTTTCTTGGCAACATTTAATCTAAGTTCTTTTCCATAAATACATCCGTCTGCTGCGATAAAACCGGCCCAATAAAATGATTCTGGCGTATCGCGGGAAAAGAAATCTTCATCGCAATTATATTTCCAGTTATTTCCTCTGTGATTTAATTCTATTTTTTCTTTTAAAAACTTTCTAATGAAATAATAAGATAGTCCAAACTCTTTTCTTGTTTTTTCTAAAGAGTTAAGTTCTTTATATCTAGTCACTAAAAGATCAATGTTTATATTATGCATACACCTATCCCTTCAATGGCTAACATCTTACAATCAAATACTTTAGACTATCTTATTTTTCTAAATCTTATTCAAACTCTGCTTCATCGTCGGCATCTGTACGGCTCGGCACATCTTTCAAAATCTTAATATGTATAGCCTGCGGGCCGCGTTCGTTTTTACCGATTTCAAAAGAAACAATTTGACCGGGCTTAAGGGTTTTATATCCGCTCATTTCTATATTAGACCAATGAACGAATAGGTCTTTCCCTCCGTTAGCTGATGGGTCGTCAGGCGTAACAAAGCCGATTCCGGTCTTAGGGCTAAACCAACACACTTTCGCTGTAAATACTTTATTCTCTGTCATAAACTTTCTCCTTTATGTATTGAGAGATTATTTTCTCTCTGTTAATTATCTTTGGAAATATCCAAAGATTTTTTATTATTTTGCAAACTCTTTTCGTGTGATCATGGAACAAATTCGTTTAGTTCTTTTGTTAGTCCGCATTTTGCGACAAGTCTTCATCTCACCTAACCCCTTGTTTTCATTGACTTAATTTTCTGTATATCTAATTAAAATGAACACACTAATGCCTACACTAAATGTATAATTATTGATAGATTTCAAAAAAATAGGATTTTATATGCAAGATAGGATTTCTTTAACTTTATCAGGGTGCTTACGGGCCGAGTGCTCTATTGCCGTAGCCATATCGTGAGCAACTTCATATTCTAGACCCCAAGCCATTATTTTGTTTTCGAATATCTCGTGAATTGCTAAAAATATGACCTCTTCTTTGCTGTCAGTAGTCTGCTCTATCCATATTTCTAAATGAGGTATCATTTTTGGATAAGCCAGTTGGTGACCTGCGAGCGAAAAATCTGTTTCAATATTGCTACGAACATAATCTCCGTCTACTGACCAAATATGGAATTTTTTTATTCGCCCGAGTAATTTTACGTATGGTTTATTCATTTTATTGTCCTTATTTCAACTTTTCCGTTATCAATTATTGCATAGTTCCCGTTTTTTATAAATGCTCCGATATCAAACAATTCAGTACCGCCCACAACCAAATGCTCTGTGCGGTGTGTATGACCTGAGATTATTACTCTATCATTTCCGCCAAAACGTTTAATTAACTGTCGATGTTTCATATCTGTATATCTTAAATAATATTTTGCACCAATGTGTATCTTTTGTATATCTATGCCAGTATATTTCCATATAAAATAATTTAATTTAGTAACCAATTGTGTAACCAGAGATTCCTCTTTGTTACGATATACCTGGTGTCCGTGTAAGCATAGAAACTTCTTCCCGCCTTCTTCCATTTCAAAAAACTCGGCAATTTTTACTTTGGGCAGGAAAGCAGATATATTGTTTTTAATTATATCGCAATCGTGATTCCCGATCAACCAGGTAACGTCACGCATATTAGATATAATCTCTATCACTTTTAAAAAATCACTTTTTATTATATCCGCCCAAGAAGTAATCCACAAATCTACTATGTCGCCGTTCAATATCAATCTATCATAACTTTCTGTTAATAGTAGATTATAGAGCTGTTTTAAATCATACAATCTATCATCACCAAAATGTATATCGGCCACAATAAGTGTTTTCATAGTAAGCCTGTTTTAAACTATCGTGTAAGATTTAGTTAAATATATACGTTCTCTTGGCTAAAAAACTACTGTCAAGAAACTCTATAATATCTTCCGGCGAAGTTATGTGTCTATCAAGAAAATGAGATAGAGGAAAATTAGCCGATTGTAATGCGGCAATCACAAGCTCTGAACAAAAATACGCAGATTTTTCCACAAATGGTTGCTTAACTTTTCTGCCTATCATTTTGTTTAATAAAACCCAACCAAAACCCAGTAGGCCCGGAAAATCGTATGGTCGCAAAAGTTGTTTTAAAGCATATGCAACGATAGCGTGTTCTTGTTCCTGGGTTATATTTAATTCAAATTCGGCCACGATTGCATTGTGCTTTTTGAAAGATTCATAGTGCTCACAAACTACTCCGTGCGCATTTGCCTCTATCAAAATTGGCTCACCTTCGACTTCAAATCTAATATACGAATGGCTAGCTTTAGAGCGTGTAAACCATCTAATGATTTTAGATGGTATGGCATTGCTCGAAGAAAATCCAACCCGCATTTTAAATCTCCTTAACTCATATTTTGATTTATATTGCCATACATATTGGTTCCATCATAAAGTAGCGAGACAATATCAACAGCACCAGGGCCAGTGCTAATTGTCGGTATATTTCCGTTCGACCATTTAACCGCGCTCCAAACAATATTTCTGGCAGTACCGCTAGCTTGGATAATTTTCAATGCATAGGATGCGCCTTTAACCATATTAGAAAAAGTAACTGTGACGTTTCCAGAAGCAGCGCCCAAATTAAGTACTTGGAAATTTCCCGAATTACAATCTACAGTTTGAGCAGTTCCGGCGGGAGAATAATAAGCATCAGCACCGGGAATAATTTGACTGTATAGTTTAAGTGAAATCGGATGAGCAGAACAACCAATTTCGCCTTCATTATTTGCTATTGCGGTGGCACCATACCCTATAGCAAGAGCACTAAGATAGCCGTCTGTATTTGCTCCAGAACCTATAGCAATAGAGCCAACCCCTTGTACTGTTGTGCTGTATCCTAGTGCCACCGTATATCTTGCGTCAGAATATGCACTAGGGCCTACGGCAGTAATATATGATTCGTTTGCAGTAGAATTAGGACCTATACATAAACTATTAGCGCCAGATAAAGCGCTTGTTCCTATTCCTACGCCGTTACCAGAGCTATAGGCACCATTGCCTATAGCTACACCATTGGCAGATTGTGCATTGGCGTTCATACCAATTGCCACAGTTGCATAATCTTGTGCGGCGGACTGAAAGCCCAAAGAAACAGAGTTTTGTCCTGGGGCATAGGAGCTGGTGCCTATAGCGGTAGAACCAGTTGCGGTAGCTCTCGAACCACTGCCTATTGATACTGCAAAAAGACCAGTTGCTGCTGCTATATCTCCAACAGCGACAGAGCTTTGAGATGCCCGAGACGCATACCCATCTGCTGTACCACTTTGACCATATGCACTAGACAAATATCCTGTAGAAGTTGCGTAAGAGTTTGTTGCGCCAGCAGAATTGCCTATAGCAGTAGCGCCAAATTGTGTGGCAGATGAACTAGAACCAAAATGTTCAGACAAAGAGCCCGCGCCGGGAGAGGAAATTATTCCAGTGGTAGTTAAATTGTGAGCGCCGAGATTAACATCTGTAGCCGTCGAAATATAACCGTCCAATGCATTTTTTAAAAGAGTGTTTATTATATTCCCGGTAACATTTAAGTCACCAGTGAGAATGCAAGTTCCGTTTACTGATACAGGCTGATATATTGATACTGACATTGTGTTATCCTCGTTTAAATGTTATACGTTTGGTGGCGGCTGTTTAACCCACGCCTGTATTTGTTTTCTAAGATTAGTGTAATTTGCGTTACCAGCTAGCGTAATAGTTCGCTCTGTATTATCAACATTAGAAACTTGAGTATCAGATATTGTATTAAACAAACTATCTCTATATGAATATATTAATAGCCAATCTCCTGGAACAATATCTCCTCCGAATCCAAACCACCCATCTCCTCTGCCACAGTTATTTATTACATTACTGCCGGCAACCACATCGCCCAATAGAGAACGGCTTGGTGTATATATCCTACTAAGACCTATATATATTAAACCAGAAGTGGTAGAAAAGGGATCTATGGTAGTATATCCATCGTCGCCATCCCATTTATAATTATTCTGCAGCTCTGCTATGATTGTTGTAACTCCCAAAGAATCCGTCCGTGAACGAACGAAAAATGTAGAACCAGAGTTTTGATCAAGCAAGATATCTCCGGGACCCAAAACTGTTCTCGGAAGCTCATATAGTGCGGCAGAAGTATATGAGAATGCTAATGTTTTATCGACCAAAGTACAGCTCAAAAAACTACTAATATCAAGTTCATCTGTCTCGTGAGTAATAAAAAAGTTATCGGGAGATAAATCGTCCCAGGCGGTAATTGTTCTAACTAAAAGAGGACAACAAACTTTTCTTGATGCGGCAGAAAATCCAGAACCAGTTATAGCGGACAGAAACCCGTGGTCTAAAGTATATCCATCGTCTGTATCATACACAATATATCTTACAGAGTCCGTGCCGGTATATCCAAAACCAGGCATAATAATTCCCCCGCAAAGAGCGTTATGAGCGTGGCAAAGATATAATGGGTATTGTTTTTCGACACCACCGGGAGGACTATCCATAAGAGGCCAAATATAAGTACTGTCAAAAGAAACTTGCGTATCAAATCCTATAACCGATTGAAAATCTGTTAGCCCGCAGCCAATAAACTTAATATTCATAGGATAACCGTTTGGGCCGTCCAATATTCTCGTCGGCGCGCCTCTATAATAACCATCTTGCAAATTAAAACTAAACTGACATGTTTGGAATACTAGCGGAAAAGCATTTACTCCGTCTGAGCCAGCAACACCAAGTTTCCAAAGCGATTCTGAATACGCATTCAAAAAAGTAAGCGGGCCACCAAAATACATATAACCAAAATTAAATAAGTTGATACCCATATATACCGAAAGATTATCTATGGTTCCGCAAAACTTTCCGCGTCGAGTGCCATGTTTGCAGTTAATTAGCCCATAATAAAAGAAACTAAGCTTAACATCTTGTACCTCGATATTTCGTGATTGACTATTTCCTGCGCTAATTCCATATTTACATTGTTCTAGCCAGCAATGTTTTATACAAGTGAAATCGCCATTGCCATCATAAGTACACGGCTGAACCACTATGCCAGTATTAAATCCTCTAATATAAACATTTTCTATTAAAACGTCCTCAGATTGTCTTTTGCCGTATTGAAAGTTTATCTCCGTAATGGGCGGAAAAGTTATGTCGGGATAATGAATTGCTGGCTGAGTTCCGCAAAATGCATCTATTGTTATGGCGGCATAAGGAGCATATTGAGAATCTTGATATTGATCTAAACTAGGATCGTTCCAATTGCTTTCTATTGTATCGTCAATGGTTGGTGGATTATTTACATCACAAAAGCTATGAGAAGTAATCCAATTTCCCAACAAACCAATAATAGAAATCCCTTTTATGATAGCGCCCATACATCCCTGAACACTAATGGCCTGTCTATCAGAAAATGTGGGCACAATAGCCGTACCAGACAAATATATATCATTTGGGTCGTAGTTGTAAGTATCGCCCTCTAAAACTACAGAATGTCCTGGCTGTCCACCACTTTGTTCTGGTTTATGCCCATATCCTAGGTGCAAAGTATCTGTGGTTTTGTATATTCCTGCCGGCAGATATACTTTTGGCTTTCGCGAACCATAAAGAGTTATTAAGATTGCTGCTTGAATTGCAGCAGTATCATCGTGGCTTCCGTCTCCTAACGCACCAAAATCGTGAACATTAAGCGGTTGCGTTAAATCTATACCATCCATTGCCACCAAAGTAAAAGTTGCGTCGCCATTAGAAACAAATAACATCCAACTTGCCTGAGAAGGTCCTTGACGAGCAACAAACTTATCAACACCCTTATAAGCCGCGCCCCAAGAAGTAATATTATGATAACCTATACTATCTTGCTCAAATTGAAAAGTTATACTATGCCCTTTCGCTATAGTCCCGGTTGGATTGGCTATTATTAAATCGGCATCGAGCGTGATATTGAAAACCAAATAACTTGGAATAACTGGTATCAAAGTTCCGGCACTGGCGTTTACGTTTATAATGGCATTTCCACCATATCCGTCCAAAGCCGCTTTAAGTGCTGTATTTATTATATTTCCGCCGACAGTCAAATCGGAATATAACTTAAGAGAAATAGGTGTTGTTGCCGAGCCTATTTCGCCTTTATTATTTCCTGTTGCTGATGATCCCACGCCAATTGCCAAAGCATTTGCGTATCCATCTGTAGTAGCATTTGCTCCGATAACAATAGAGTTGGTTCCTGTTGTGGACGCGTTATACCCTATGGCTACCGTATATTGTGCGGTTGAAGACGCACTTGGTCCTACGACAGTAGCGTATTGTGCGTCCGCCGTAGAATTGGGGCCAACACTTACTGAATTAGCTCCAGCTAAAGCACTAGTTCCGACCCCAACGGCATTACCAGAGCTATAAGCGCCGTTACCTATAGCAACACCATTTGAAAATTGTGTGTCAGCATTCATACCAATAGCTATTGCGGCATATTCTTGAGCTGCCGATTGAGCACCAAGCGCAACGGAATATAAACCATAAGCATTAGAATTAACACCTATAGCTGTTGAGTTATCCGCCGTGGCCCTTGCGTTGTAGCCCATAGCGGTAGCATAACTTCCTGTTGCGGCAGATATATGTCCGACGGCAGCTGAGCTTTGTGCTGCGTGAGATGCGTATCCATCTGCAGTAGCACCATAACTATTTGCTAAAGACAAATAGCCTATAGCAGTAGCATAAGCGTTCCCGGCACTAGCAGAATTGCCTATGGCGGTTGCACCAAATTGTGTAGCAACTGAACCAGAGCCAAAGTGTTCGGACAAAGAACCTGTTCCGGGAGAAGAAATGGTGCCAGAAACGGTAACGTTTCCGTTTGCATATATGGCCGGACTTCCAGCAAAATATCCGTCATTAATAGCGTGCCCGCCCATATATAGATCGTTTCCTAAATATACTTTTCCGCCCGAATTTGGGTTTAGATATAGGTCAAGGCCATCTTTTGCTTTTACATTTGCGTTTCCAGATGGATCGCTAGAAACAATAGCAAAATAATACTGTCCCGAACGATAAGCATACAAAGCGGCGGCTCCATTTCCATTTGCTTCAAAAATACAATTTCCTGTTCCAGACGGTTGAAAAAATATGCTATTATTTCCAGGCCCACCATTTAAAGTTAAACTAGAGTTTACGCTGCCGGATATCGGAGTGTCTGTAACCGTGCCCCATTGCGAAGTAACGGTGCACTTGGAGGTAGAATCTATTTTAAGTACGTCATATAATGCATTTTCATCGTAAATTAGATTTTCAATAATTCCGGAAGAGCCATTAATTACAGAAATATTTTTTGCAGTAGGCGTAGGGAATACTGAGCTTCCAGTAATTAAAAATGGACTACACTCATTTAGTTTTAAGGCGTACCCATCAAATAAACCTCCTGGGCATTCAATCCATAAATTATTAAAAGTAATTTGCCAGCTATGATAACACGAAATTGCTATTTTGTTTGTGCTAGTATTTCCTTCGATTAAAGTATTTTCAAAATAATTACTCCAACTATCGTGCAAATAAATATACGGGTCGGAAGAAGTACCAGTATCTCCCTCTTTATCCAATTTTTCGAAAATATTATTGTTTCCTTCGACTACCAGCAATTGATTTAAATAACCCAGACTAAGGACATTGCTTATCTTGGTGCTTTGTAGATAGGTATCAAAAGATAAGCCCCAATAAGCATCAAGAGTTATGTTTTCAATAGTACAATTTACTACTGAAGCAGCAGTAGCTTTAATTGCCCAAACGCTTGCATTGGTCGAATAGAAAGTCAGATTTTTAATGTTGGATTGAACACATTGATGATGACTGCCGCCAGCCATTTCAATAATTGCGGTACCTGAAAATCCGGGTGAAGTAGAAACAATTGTTCCATCATTGGTTCCAAATAAACTATTTCCTGTATAAAATTGTAGTGGGGAACTAACCATATATATTCCGCGAGAAAGCCATACGGTTCCTGACTTTGTTATTTCAACATCAGATGCTGATTTTGTAGCATTTAATGCTTGTTGTATAGCCAAAGTGTCATCGTTTATGCCATCGCCCTTCGCACCGAACCATTGCGGATAAACATCGCCAACAGTTAAATTAATAATTGAAGTAGCGTCAGTTAATATAAATATATGCTTTAATTCTGCCGGTAAGCCATTGTTTATAGTGAGCGTTTCTCCAGAGCCAACCGTAATATGGCCATTGTCAATGAACATCAAATCTACATTACTAGGAACCGTAACCGAACTAGTTCCCAAGGTTAGATGAGTGCTTATTACTATAGTTTTGATACTAACGCCGGCAGCCGT
>Ga0209777_10003684_pt1 | contig 18772 bp, 15 predicted proteins | sample FrelakmetHBP12HB_FD_187147 | JGI IMG/M metagenome (GOLD analysis project Ga0209777, IMG submission 187147) | Freshwater lake sediment microbial communities from the University of Notre Dame, USA, for methane emissions studies -HBP12 HB (SPAdes)... | ecosystem: Environmental > Aquatic >...
TTCTTTTCGTCCGGATGAATCAGGAATACCAATATGAATTTCGTGCCCGAATCGCCCCTCCCGTCGAAATGCGATATCAATTGAATTTATTCTGTTTGTTGTCCCAACTACTACTACACCTTTTAAATGCTTAAGTCCATCCATTAATGTCAACAAGGTTGCAACTACCCTTTTCTCTACTTCCCCTCGTACCTCATCACGTTTAGGGATTAATGCATCCAATTCATCTATCAGAATTACTGCGGGGGAGTGTTTTCGGGCTTCATCGAAAATTTCACGTAATTTTCTTTCGCTTTCACCATACCACATGCTATAAATTTCAGGACCACTGATTGAATAAAATTTTGCACCGACTTCAGTTGCCAATGCCCGTGCGATCAGGGTTTTACCAGTCCCGGGTGGACCATATAAGATAATTCCTCTTGGTTGTGATATTCCTAGATGTTCAAAAACATCTGGAAAACGAAGAGGGAATTCTATATTCTCTCTAATTATCTTAATTTCTTTATCCAACCCACCAATATCTTGATAGATTATTGGTACTTCTTCAGGTTCTGTCATAGAAGTTTCAACGCTGGTGGTTGAATTTATGAGTACAACCTCGTTTGGCAATGTATCTGCAATGATTATTATGCGGGGTTTACCACTGAATGAATAAACAGCAGTTTTTTCTCCTTGCGACACCGGTTTGCCAATTAATCTCACAGTATCTCTTTCTGAATAATCAGGAGGAACAAGTAACTTGATTTTCTTGGCAGCGGGTAATTGGATTTCTTCAAAACTGACTAAATCTCCATCTTTGGCTAGTAAATGACGTTGCTTAAAGTGATCTAACCATAACCTATTAGCATTACCATGTTTTATTTCTGAGAGTATGCAACCACATGTTTTACTGGAATTCTGCAATTTTAAGAATGTGGTTGTTTGATTTAACGTATTTCTTAAAGACTCGAACTCGGCTGACTTTGTCTCAATAATCGCTCTATGTGACCCGTCTAAATCTGCTCTGCCAAAAACCTTTAGCTTATATTTCATCAGTAAAACCTATACTTTATTTATTATATAAGAAAAGTAAAAGATAAATTTTGAATAAGATGCTGATGATACTGAATTGTTGCCATCTGCATTGCCAAGCCATACGGTAAGTTTTATCTGCTGTCTATCACGTCCCATTGCGTTTTGCGCCCAAAATTGTTAATGTAGTAGTCTTATAAAAGACCAGTATCATAATTCCCCCTTCAAGTATTGATCACTTATTGGATTTTTTCGGTTATTTTCTTCAACTCATTGATGGTAATCATCAGCATGGTATTTACCCTGGCAAAGAAATCCGCCACTTTGGCTTCCGCTTCTCCGGAAAATAAGGTGCTAAAACCTTTGATCTTATAATCGGAAGCCGATAACCGGCCTTGATGCAGTTCGCTCAGGCAGGCGGGTGGGAAAATGCCTTTGAATTCCCCATCTATCCCCTCAATCCCTAACCGGAATAAATCCCGTTTTTATTCTTCGTTTTCCATAGATTGATCAATGCTCCAAATTCTGTATTCAGTTCTCTCCTTTTTTCAGTATAATCATTCAGAATATTGGAATAGGCGTAAGATATTAATATCCATGTTTCCCTGTTGGAGATATAAATGACCACATTAATTAAAGCCGGTACCTTGATTACTGCATCCGAGACCTATCCGGCGGATATCCTGATCGAGGGTGAAAAAATTTCCGCCATCGGGAAGGACTTGACCGCTCCTTCATCGGCGCAGGTCATTGATGCCTCAGGGAGGCTGGTACTGCCGGGCGGGGTGGACGTGCATACCCACTTGGAGCTGCCCATGTTTGGCACGGTCTCTTCCGATGATCATTACACCGGTATGAAGGCGGCTGCTTTTGGCGGGACGACCACCGTGATTGATTTCATCTCCCAGGATGTCAGCCCGCTGCTGAAGAATGTGGAGCTATGGCATGCCAGAGCCGATGATAAGGCCGCCGTGGATTTCAGCTTTCATATGAATATGACCCATTTTGATTCGCAAGTGGCAAAAGAAATCCCTTCGCTGTTGAAAGAGGGAATCACCAGCGTTAAAGTCTTCACTGCCTATAATAACCGCCTGCGCCTGCAGGATGGGGATATCTTCCAGGTACTGCGCATAGCCAAAGATAATGGTATCCTGGTCATGGCTCACTGTGAGAACGGGGATGTGATTGATATTCTCGTCCGCGAAGCGCTTGAGCAGGGTCATACCTCACTTGAATGGCACGCTCTCACCCGGCCGGCCTGGGGCGAGGTGGAATCCATCAACCGCATCATTTCTCTGGCAGGTCAGGCGCGTGCGCCGGTCTACATTGTGCATATGACCACAGCTGGAGGGGTGGAACGCGTCCGCCGGGCGCGCGGAAAAAATCTGCCGGTGATGGGCGAAACCTGTCCGGCTTATTTATTTTTTACTATCAAAGACATTAAACGCAAGGATGGCGCCAAGTGGATCTGCTCGCCTCCCATGCGCTCGGAAGCCGATAACCAGGGTCTGTGGCAGGGATTGAAAAATAGCAGCCTGCAGACCATCGGGACTGACCATTGCCCGTTTTTCTTTGATGGCACGCAGCCCATACTATATGAAGGCAAGCCGGTTGCCATCCCGGGTAAGGAACTGGGTCAGGACGACTTTACTAAAATCCCCAATGGGCTGCCGGGGGTTGGTGATCGCCTGCCAATCCTGTGGACCTTTGGAGTGGGTGCGGGAAAAATCAGCCCCAATCAATTTGTAGCCCTCACCAGCACCAACCCGGCCAAGATTTTTGGCCTGTACCCGCAAAAGGGAAGTTTACTGCCCGGTTCGGATGCGGATGTGGTCATCTGGGATCCGGACAAAGAAATTCAATACGGGGTCAAAGTGGCTCAGCACCGCACCGATTACAACCTGTATGAAGGCTGGAAGCTCAAGGGCTTTATTGAAAAGGTCTTTCTGCGCGGGAACTTGATCGTCGACCAACAAACCTGGAAGGGTAAACGCGGGATGGGCCGGTTCATTCATCGTAAACCCGGACAGGTAATTTAATCCTTTAATGTTGTTTCTATTACCGATCATCCTTTTTGGCTTAACCGCGGTGGCTCTTGCCCTGCTGCGCTTGCGCGGCATGCGCATGGCTTATATCTGGTTGCTGCTGGCTTTCATTACCTTGGTTTGCTGGACATTGTTTCTGGTCTTGCCGGTTCCAGCTGTTGCCAGTGTCATTAAAATACCCTGGCTTTATTCCCTGGCAGAGAGCGGCTCGCTGGTTTTCAATCTGGATTCAAATTCCTGGGGATTTGTTTTTCTGCTGATTAGCCTGGTGCTTGGCTATTTCTTTACCCTGCCTATCCGTTTGGAACTGGAGAAGCGCACCGTGCTATGGATCGGTTGGCTACTGCTATCCATCATTGCGGTTTTAGCTTTCACCGCCGGCAATATCATCACCTTGATTCTGGCTTGGACTTTATTTGACCTGTTGGATTTTGCCTTTACCTTTTTTGTGCTTAAAAGCGGGGTGGAAGGACATTCCTTTACTGAAGCTTCTCTACCAAAAATATTGAGTGTATCCTTATTAATTGTCGCCGCTGTCTTTCTGGGATCTGGCAGTGATCAGCTGATCTCAAATTCACTGCAACCGATTGCTTACTTACTGATCCTTTTTGCGGCTTTATTCCGTACCGGCTTATTTCCTATGCAAACAGCTAAAAGCACTGGTGATCAGTCTGGTATTTCTTTTAAATTTCTAAAGAAAATAGCCCTGGTTCTATCCGGTTTCTCATTGCTCTCGCATTTGCCAGCCAATTTTTTAAATGGGATTAGTAGCTCACTGTTGAGTATTTTTTTCCTTGTCTTTTCCTTGGTTTTTGCTTTGATTTCTCTTTCCATAGGCCCGGAAACCAGGGATGCCTGGCTGGATAGTATTATTTGTTTGGCTTTAATATCTGTCTTTTCTGGCAATCCCCGCTCTTTGCTGGGCTGGGCGGGAGTGGTGATGGCTGCTGCGGGTATGCAGCAGTTTTATTCTTTACGCAATTCCGGGTTTAATTTTTTCGCTCTGCTTGGTGTGGTGGCAGTTTCAAGTTTGCCTTTCAGCATAGGCCTGGTAGCCCTCAATGGGTTAAGTGCCAATGGACTTTTAGTGTGGGAAATCATCTGTTTGCCAGTCTATTCTGTGCTTTTATTGGTTCTCATCCAGAATTTATTAACTTCTCAAAAAGAAAATTCAACTGTGGAGACCTGGTATTTGGCAGTCTATCTGTTTGGCCTGTTTCTGTTGGCTCTTTCCCCGTTGGCAATCGTCATCAAGAATGCAGAGATCAATGCCAGAGCGTTTGAAAATTGGTGGATGGGGCTGGCAGTGGCAATCCTCACCCTGGCTGCCCTCTTATTAAATTCGCAGCAAAAGGCACTTAGATCAAAGTTGGCAAAGTTTTCCAAAGCGTTTAATCCGCTATTGGACTTTTTGCGTTTCGGCTGGTTGAATGGTGTCTGGAAATGGATCTCCTTGGTCATTACCGAAGTGTTTAGTTTTATCACCCAGCTTCTGGAAGGGGAAGGTGGGGTCATCTGGGCAATTGTTATCCTGGCATTGCTGGTCTCCATTATCGGCATAGGCAGGTCCTGAAAATGCTTACCTTTTTTTCGGGCGCATTGATCCTTGCCGCAGTTGCCGCCGCGCTGCTGATGCTGCTCAGCGACAGCTGGCGGTGGACGATTGCCGGTTTGGCGATTCAGTATCTGGTGGTCTTTCTGCTGGTGGCTCAGATCTGGCCAATTGGTTTGGCAGCCATCAAACTTGTGGCTGGCTGGCTGGCTGGTGTATTGTTAAGCATGGCCAATACCCCTACCCAGTTAGAAGAACCTTTTTTCTCCACCCGTTCAGCCAGTATTTTCCGCTTGTTTTCTGCAGGGTTGGTGCTGATGATTGTTTACGCTATTACGCCTTCGGTGAATACCTGGTTACCCATTCCCTTTGACTACTTGTTAATTGGTTTATTGATGGTCGGCATGGGGGTTCTGCAGTTGGGTATTTCCCAGCGCCCTTTGCGGGTCATTCTCGGTCTGCTCACTTTGCTTTCAGGGTTTGAAGTGATTTACTCCTCGCTGGAGGGTTCTGCTCTTCTGGCCGCCATTCTGGCTGCCATTACTCTGGCTTTGGGTTTAATCGGGTCGACTATTTTATTGACCGAACGACCACAGGGGAAAGCATGAATGCTCCGTTGGTATGGATTCTATTTCCTTTATTGGTGGCATTGCTTTTATTTGGGATTAGAAGATGGAGAAAAGTAAGTCTCATTATTGGGACGGGGTTTTGTGTGTTTCTAGCAGTGCTGGCACTGGTCACGCCCATCAACCAGGCAACCAAATCCGGACTTTTCCAGTTCTCCCTGCCCGGAGAATTCTCAATCCTCGGGCGTGTATTGAACCTCACCCAGCAGGACATGCCCATTGTTGCTTTCATGTACATGGTTGGGGCTCTGTGGTTCTTTCTCTCTTGGGATAATCGGCGCAAGTCGCTTTTCGTCCCGGTTGGGTTGGGCATCATCGCACTTCTGATTGCAGCTTTGGCAGTCAAACCCTTTATCTATGGCGCCTTATTAATTGAGGCTGCCGTGCTGGCTTGCATTTTATTGCTTGCTGATCAACGCAAACCTGTTGGGAGCGGCACCATCCGTTTTCTGGTTTTTCAGACCCTGGGTATGCCTTTCCTGCTGTTGGCTGGCTGGTTCCTGGCTAGTGGGGAGATCACCCCAATTAATGAGACCCAGCTGACCCTTTCGGTGGTTTTGCTGGGCCTGGGATTTTCCTTTTGGATTGGCGTTTTCCCGCTGCATACCTGGATACCCATGATTGCCGAAGAAGCCGAACCCAGAATCAGTGGTTTTATCTTTTCCATTCTTCCCTTGCCGGTCATGTTCTTCCTGCTGGATTTTCTTAATAGCTATGCCTGGCTGCGGGAATTCCCCGCGATTTTTCCTGCTTTTCGCTGGCTGGGTGCCATTTTGGTTTTGTTTGGCGGCGTGTGGGCTTTATTCCAACGCAATATCCGGCAGGTTTTTGGGTATCTGGTAATGGTACTCAGCGGTCTATCCTTGCTTGCGCTCGGGGTAAAAGGCGCTCAGGGAATCCACATCCTTACTTATTCATTTTTTCCTCGTTTCCTCTCTATCGCATTAATATCGGTCTTCATTAATATCATGCTGAAAAACAAGTGTGACTTGCCGATTGAAAACCTTCAAGGTCTGGCGTGGAAGGCACCCTTTTCTGTTCTGGCAATCACCATTGCTATTTTTTCAAGCGCCGGTATGCCTTTGCTGGCTGGATTTCCAATCCTGCAAGGTTTGGAAACGAACCTTTCCACACTTTCCTATTTAGCCTTGGCAATGATGCTGGCTGGTCTATTCAGCCTATTTCTCACCGGATTTAGATTATTGACTATTCTATTTGCCAGAACGGATAACCTTCCTGAAATGAAGGAAACCATGAACGATAAGCTGACGATTGGGCTGCTGGTGATTCTGATTTTACTGATTGGATTTATACCAGCTATTTTTAATTCATTCTTGTCAAACCTGGCGGGTAAATTTCAATTTCTTCTACAATAAATTTCTTATCATTAGTAAATGGTAAAATCCTCTAACAGAATTGAATTAGAAAATTAAGGAAAGAATATGAACCTTGATGAACTGGTTAAAAAGATTGCCACTTTGGAAGATCAAAACCGTTCCAATGAAAAAACACTGGTTGCGTTAAATAGTAAGATAAAAAAAATTGAGGATAGCAACTCCACCTTTTTGGATACCGCACGTGAGATGCGCAAGGAGGTGGAACGTTTAAACTCAACGGTCTCCAAACTGGGCCAGTTTGATGCGTCCCTGACCCAGATCCGCGTAGAATTCTTTAAGAAAATGAATGAATTGGAACGTCTGCATAAACAACTTGAAGCTAATCTGGAAAAGGTGCGCAAGGAAAATCAGGATTCAATCAATAACTTAATTTCTTCCAACCGCGAGGAGCTTACTTCCGGTCTGGATAAAAGGATGAAAACTTTTTTTGAGGAGGATTCCCGTTTGTTTAAAAAAGTGGGAGAGATGGAAGCCAGCTTTGATGCCAACCTGAAGAAAGATCAATCCCTTCAAAAGTTGGCAGCTACGAGTATTGAGGAATCACAGCGAAACACCAAAAAAATTGATAATGCACAGATGGAAATTGAAGCCATTAGGAATAAGCTAGAGGATTTATTGAATAAATCCAATATAATTATGGAAGACTTGCGCAAGCATGATTCTCGCTTGAATGAATTGGCTGCAACTGAAACTCAGCGCAAGGTGGACCAAACCACTTTTATGGAACAGCAATCTGTTTTGCAGGTCGATCGCAACCGTACCTGGAAAGAGTGGATGCGCCAATTTGAGGAAACCTCCCAAAAAACAAACGCTATCCTTCAGGATTATACAACCCAATACCAGGAATTGAAACGTTCCAAGGAAGGCTTCACGGATATTACTCAACGCTTTGAACGGCGGGTGAATGAGTTGACCGAGATGTATCGCATTCTCGAAGAGCGCTTGAGGCAGGATTGGGCGACCTACAAGAGTGATGAGCAAAAACGCTGGGCGAATTACTCCCTGATTTTTGGGGAAAAACAGGGTGATTTCTTGCATCAGTATGAGGATATGAAAATTCGCTTAACATCCTTGGAAGATCGGACCAAGGAATTTCAGGATGTATTGGTGATGGTCAGTACGGAATTTCAAAAGGGCATGCAGGGACTTATGAAAATGGTTAACAATTGGATTGTAACCTTTGATGATATCCGCAGCGCTTCCCAGCCCAAAAAGGGGGCATAAACCTATTTTGTTTTTCTATCCCTTATTCTTTAAATTTTACGGTGACCTGTAATGCATGTAATTGGCACTGCCGGTCATGTGGACCATGGCAAATCATCCCTGGTGAAAGCTCTGACCGGGATTGATCCCGACCGGCTGAAGGAAGAACAACAACGTGCGATGACCATTGATCTGGGTTTTGCCTGGCTGAAATTGCCCGGCGGTGAAGAGGTAGGGGTGGTGGATGTTCCCGGTCACCGTGATTTCATTGAGAATATGCTGGCTGGGATGAGTGGAATTGACCTGGTATTGCTGGTGATTGCAGCGGATGAAGGCGTAATGCCGCAGACCCGTGAACATCTGGCAATTATCGATCTGCTTGGGATTCGATCAGGGATCATTGTTTTAACCAAATCCGATCTGGTCAATGATCCGCAATGGCTGGAATTGGTTAAGTCGAATGTAAAAAAATTGGCAGCTGGCACTGTTCTGAAAAATGCACCCATCCTCAATGTTTCAGTTCGGAACGGGAATGGTCTACCTCAATTGGTTCAAGCGATTGAAACGCAATTGCTGTTGCTGCCCGCACGACCGGATTATTTGCGTCCGCGCCTGGCAGTTGACCGTATTTTTTCCCTGACCGGGTTTGGTACAGTGGTTACCGGTACTTTACTGGATGGTAGGCTGCATATTGGGCAAGATATTGAAATTCTGCCCTCGGGATTACACGCAAGGATCCGTGGGCTGCAGACCCATAAGCAAAAGGAAGAAGAAGCGGTTCCTGGCAGCCGGACAGCGGTAAATATCAGCGGTTTGGAAGTCAACCAGATTCATCGTGGGGATGTTTTAACCCGGAATGGGACCTACCATGCCTTTCAACGTCTGGATGTCTCTTTTCATTTGTTGCCTGGTGCCCATGCCCCATTGCATCATCAGGATGAGGTGAAATTATTTGTCGGATCAGCTGAGATTACTGCATACGCCAGGGTATTGGGTGATAAAGAAATTCAACCTGGTAATCAAGGATACCTCCAATTGGAGTTAAGCAAACCTACCCTGGCAGTTAAAGGAGACCGGTTTATCTTGCGCCGGCCATCCCCACCAGAGACTCTGGGAGGAGGGTTGATCCTTGACCCTGCCCCTATTAACCGGCATAAACGCTTTTCGCGGCAGGTGATTGAAAAAATGCAAATTTTAGAGAATGGCTCACCTGCGGATGATTTATTACAAATTATTCTTAAGAAGGGTCTGGTGAGCGCTGAACAGGTACGAGTTGAAAGTAAACTTTCTTCACAGACATTTCATAATCTGCTGGAAGAATTAGTTGGTAGTCAAAAAGTAATAAAGTTAAATCAGAAAAATAACGGGGATGATGGCGGCAACTCGTTAATTGCTGGGATCCAAACTCTTAATGAGATAGCGCAGAAAGTAATGCAACTTCTGAATGAATTTTATAAAAAAAATCCTCTACGGCTGGGGATGAAGAAAGAGGAGCTGAAGGGAAAATTTTTTTTTGCACAAAAGGAGTTTGATGCGCTGTTCGATTATTTCGTGAATCAAAGAATAATTATTATCAAGGGGAGTCTGGTCTGTCTGCCTGATCATGATATTCAATTCACTCCCTCTCAGGAAAAAGCGATCAGCCAACTCTTTGCCCAATTTAATCTAACTCCCTATGAACCTCCATCGGTAGAAGACTGCGTTCAGCAGGTCGGCAAAGATGTCTACCAGTCCCTTCTGGATATGGAAAAACTAATTCAGGTTTCCCCCGAGGTTGTTTTTCAGGGAGTTGTTTATCGAAAGATTGAGGAAGAAATTAAATCACTCCTTTTATCCAAAGGCATAATTACCTTGGCCGAAGTGCGCGATAAATTAAATACCAGCCGCAAGTTTGCCTTGGCAATTCTTGAACATACGGATAGGGTGGGAATAACGGTTCGTGAAGGCGATCACCGAAAACTGAAAAAACCAGGTTGACAGGTCAGGATTGAACCTGTATAATACTGTCCGCTTACCCCAGCCGGGAAGCCGCTGGGGTATAATGTTGTATCCCCAACTTCCCCGCACCTGGGCGGATGAACGCGCAGCATGCGGCGAAGTGAAGATTGGAGAAATGAATTATGGTATATGCAATTGTTGAAAATGGCGGAAAGCAGTATAAAGCCGTCGAAGGTGAAATTCTGGAAGTGGATTTCCAACCGGTTGAAATCGGAAAAAAAATTATTCTGGATAAAGTCCTCCTGCTGGTGGATGATAAAGGTGCCCAGATTGGAACACCTCTCCTGACTAATGTACAGGTGGAAACCACTGTTGCTGAGCATTTCAAAGGTCCCAAAGTAGTCATTTTCAATTATCGTCCCAAAGAACGCTACCGGGTAAAAACTGGCCATCGCCAGCAGTTCATGCGATTAAAAGTAGAATCAATTATTTATCCGGGTAAACCGAAATCGGAAAAGAAAGTGGAGTCTGTATCCGCCAAACCGGAAGTAAGGACTGAAAAGACAGCAGCTAAGAAGAAAGTCAAAGAAACAGCAAAAACCAGTACTGCCAAACCCAAAGTAGTTGCAGCTAGGAAGACTGCTGCAAAGAAATAGAAAAGTAAAAAAAATACGGAGTTGAAGAGATGGCTCATAAAAAAGGCGGCGGTTCAACCCGCAATGGTCGTGATAGTGCCGGACAGCGTCTGGGTACGAAAAAATATGCCGGTGAACGGGTCCTTTCGGGTAATATTCTTGTACGTCAGCATGGCACCCGCATTAAACCGGGTGAAAATGTAGGTGTTGGTAAAGACTATACCCTTTTTGCCACAGCCGATGGTGTTGTTGTTTTTAATACTCTTCCCAATGGGCAAAAGAAAGTCAGTATTGCCCTGTCGGATGAGAAGCAGGTTTAATCAAGTTAAACTTTAGGAAGATTAGAATGAAAAAAGATATTCATCCTGTGTTTTATACGGATACCAAGGTTACCTGTGCTTGTGGAAATACTTGGATCACCGGTTCAACAAAAAAAGAGATCCGCACTGAAGTTTGTTCCAAATGCCACCCGTTCTTTACAGGTGAGCAGGCTCGTTTGATTGACATTGAAGGTCAGGTGGAGCGTTTTAAGAAACGTGTGAAAGCCAGTTTGGATTACAAGGATGTAACTAAAAAACGTGAGGAAGAACGCACTTCTCCCGACCGTCCGGTGGAAGAACTGGAGCTGGGCAAGCGGGCTACCGAAGCTTTATTGAGCGCTGGGTTGAAAACAGTTGGCCAGATCTTGGAAAAATTGGAAGGCGGTGAAACCTCCCTATTGGAACTGGCTGGTTTTGGTCGTAAATCTCTGATTGATCTTAAGAAAAAATTACGCACCCTGGGTTATAAATTACCCGCTGCGGCAGAAGAGATTAGCGTCTAAGGTTTAAATGATTTTAGAAAAGAGCAGATGCATCGGCATCTGCTCTTTTTATATCTAAAATGAACTTCCTGTGGTTATGATTAGTGTACAATTTTAATCAAACTAACATTCCCTTACTTTCAAGGAGGAGTCATGGACACAACGGAAGGAATTGTAGAAGTGATTTGCGGCTCCATGTTTAGTGGTAAAACCGAAGAGATGATCCGCAGATTGCGGCGGGCAAAAATTGCAAGGCAGAAGGTGCAGGTTTTCAAACCGATGATTGATACCCGTTACAGCCTTGAAAAAGTGACTTCCCATGCCGGGATAGATTTCGAAGCGTTGCCTGTTAAAAACTCGGCTGAAATTTTTTCACACCTGAATCCTGAAACCACTGTGGTAGGCATTGATGAAGCCCAATTCTTCGATGACGGGATTATTGAGGTTGTGGAACAGTTGGCAGACCGCGGATTACGTGTCATTATTAATGGGCTGGATATGAATTTTCGCGGCGAACCGTTTGGGTGTGTGCCCATTTTGATGTCCAAAGCTGACAAGGTGGATAAGCTGCAGGCAATTTGTATGGTCTGTGGCCAGCCGGCCAGCCGTACTCAGCGCCTGGTGAATGGCAAACCGGCAAAATATGATGATCCGATCGTCATTGTGGGTGCAGCCGAGATGTATGAAGCCCGCTGCAGGCAGCATCATCAGGTTCCCCGGGAGTAATTAGATATGATTGATTATAAAGACGTTCTGGTTGAAGTGCTCATAACGGAAGCACAATTGCAAAAACGCATCGTTGAGCTGGGAACCGAGATTAGCCGTGATTACCAGGGTAAAGAGAAATTCATTCTGGTCTGCATCTTGCGGGGCGGGGTGGTTTTTATGGTAGACCTGGCACGCCATATCACTGTTCCACACGCCATGGATTTTATGGCCATCTCTTCGTACGGGGTCGGTAGCCGCGAGTCGAAAGGTATTGTGCGCATTAATATGGACCTGACCACCGATATCCGCGGCTGGCATGTGTTGGTGGTGGAAGATATTATTGACAGCGGATATACCCTTGCCTCTGTTTTGGATCTATTATCCACCCGTAAACCAGCCAGTTTGGAAGTTTGTGCCTTGCTGGATAAGGAGGAAAGGCGCGAAGTAAAAGTGCCTGTCCGTTATCGTGGCTTTTCCATCCCCAATAAGTTCGTTTTCGGTTATGGGTTGGATCTTGATGAATATTATCGTAATTTGCCATTTATTGGTGTGGTTGACCTGAAAAAATATAAATCCCAATAGCAGCTGATCTGTGATGTCTCCTTTACCTGTTAATTTGCTGAAGTGTATCCGGCAGTTAATCACTCCGGGGGTGCCGGTGTATCTGGTTGGCGGTGCAGTGCGGGATCAATTGATGGGTTTGGAAAGCCATGACTTGGATTTTGCAGTAAAAGAAGGTGCCATCCAATTAGGGCGCAAGGTGGCGGATGTCAGTAGCGGTGCTTTTTTTATCCTGGATGCAGACAGAGGAATTGCTCGTGTTTTGGTCAATGGTGATGGTGAAAATTACACTCTTGATTTCACAAATTTCCGCGGAAATACACTTGAAGCTGATTTAAAACATCGCGATTTTACTGTCAATGCACTCGCTCAAAACCTGGATGACTCGCAAAAAGTCATTGATCCATTGAAAGGTCAGAGTGATATTGAATCTAAAATAATCCGCGCTTGTTCTCACACCAGTTTTATTGATGATCCCATCCGCATTCTCAGAGCGGTTCGTTTTTCATTCCAATTGGGCTTTACCATTGATCCTGCAACTGAAAAATTGCTTCGTCCTGCTGTGAAATCATTAATGGATTCATCCATTGAGCGTCAGTGCGATGAATTGTTTCATATTTTAGATGGGCCGAAACCAGACTTGGCAATGGGTATATTGAATAACTATGGAATTTTCCCCCACCTCTTGCCAGAGCTTGTCCCTCTAATTCATTATCCGCAGTCCATACATCATGCTCATGACGCCTGGGAGCATACCCTGTCCGTTCTGAATTATTGTGGGCAAATTCTGGATTTTATTTTAATAAATAAAGAAATGGAAATAAAAAATTCATTTCTACAATCGGCTGCCAAAGAATTACAGCCATTTCAATTGCAATTGAAAAAATATTTTAATGAGCAGATGAATCCTGCCCGCTCCCCGCGTTCTATCTTTATGTTCGCTGCCCTCTACCATGATGTGGGCAAACCATCCACACAGACCGAAGATGGTGAGGCTATTCGCTTCATTAACCATGAAATAGTGGGTGCAGAAATGACCGCAATTCGTGCGCGAGCCCTGGCTCTTTCCAATGATGAAGTGCGCTTCATTGAAAGCGTGATTTGCAACCATATGTCCATTCACCAGCTGGTAAAGGTAGATAATCTGGATTTCAGGAAAGCCGCTTATGGTTATTTCCTGGCAGCCGGAAAAGCGGGGGTAGCGGATTGTTTGTTCTCTCTCTCCGATCTGCTTTCTACTTATGAAGAGCGCATGGAAAAAGCCCGCTGGAATGCTGGAACACATATGTGTGTTCGTCTGTTGGATGCTTGGTTCAATCATTACTCGGAATATGTCAAGCCACCTGTCCTTATAAATGGGGATGAGCTTCAATCTCGATTTAAGTTGACTCCTGGTCCCCGGATAGGCAGACTACTCGCCAAATTGGAAGAAGCTCAGGCAGTGGGAATAGTGAAATCAAGGGAGGAAGCTCAGGATTTTATACAATCTGTTCTTTCTGATACACAGGAGGAAGAAGATGGAAACAGTGAATTTATTTTATAAGGAATTTGGCAGCGGCAAACCAATCATTTTTATCCACGGTTACCCTTTGGACCATACCATCTGGCTGCCTCTGGTTCCAGAATTGCAGAAACATGCACAGCTGATCCTGCCAGACCTGCGTGGCTATGGCCAGTCACCCGCCCCATCAGGTGTTTATTCCATGGAATTACTGGCTGCGGATATTTTGATTTTAATGGATAAACTTAGTTTGGAAAAGGCAGTTATTGCCGGTCATTCGGTCGGTGGTTATATTGCCTTGCATTTCGCCCGTGATTATCCCGACCGTCTGGCCGGTCTGGCGCTGGTGGCTTCCCATTGCTATAGCGATTCGCCTGAACTCATCCAGAATCGTTTGGAGACAGCTGAGAAAGTGGAAAGGACTGGAAATGCAAAATTTATTGCCGAGTCTATACTGCCAAACCTGACACCCAATGAAGCATTACAGGAAAAACTTGGACTGCTCATCGAAAGGGCAAAACCAGCCGGGGTGGCTGGAATTTTACGTGGAATGGCACAAAGAAAGGAAACATGTGAGGTCTTATCCAATTTGGATGTTCCCACAGTGATCATAGCAGGTGAAATGGATAAGCATTTGTCAATTAATGAAGCTCAACAAATGACCGCTATGTTAAAGAAACCTTGGTTGGAAATCATCCGGGGTGCCGGACACATGCCGATGATGGAAGCTCCCCAACAAGTTACTCAAATACTGCTCTCTCTTCTGCGCCAATAGATTGTAAATTGAATCCATAATAAAAAAAATAAATAAAGGAAAATAAAATGGAAAAGGACCCGGTATGTGGAATGGATGTTGACCCAAAGCATGCGGCTGGAAAAACCGATTATCAGGGAAAGACTTATTACTTCTGCTCTTTGGGATGCAAAAAAGAATTTGAAAAGAACCCCAAGAAATATTTAGGTAAAATCAAAGAGGAAAATTTTTAAGAGTTCAAGTGATCGAAATTTTATAGCGCACAATTAAGACAGTCACTTTCTATTCTGTTTTTTGTTAGATTACTTTGGTAAAATCAAAAAGTTATTAACTCATTTAAGGAGATTAGGATTTGGAAACAAAATCTAAGGTTTATTTCACCAATTTGCGTACCAGAGCCGGGCGCAATCTGTTAGATAAATATGATCTATTGTTGAAAAAAGCGGGCATAGAGAAAATTGATTTTAAAAATAAATTCATTGCCATCAAAATGCATTTTGGGGAACCGGGTAATCTGGCTTTCGTTCGCCCCAATTATGTTGCCAGGACGGTAAAAAAGATCCGCACTCTTGGCGGCAAACCTTACCTGACCGACTGCAATACGCTATATTTTGGCGCGCGTGGCAATGCAGTAGACCATCTTCAGGCTGCCATTGAAAATGGCTTTAATTATTTGTCCACCGGGGCTAATGTCATTATCGCTGATGGATTGACTGGTGGTGATTGCGAGGAAATCCCCGTCAACCTTAAGCATGTAAAAAAAGCCAAGATCGGTTCTACCCTGGCTCAGGCAGATGTGATTATCAGTCTGACGCACTTCAAGGGGCATGAAGCTACTGGCTTTGGTGGAACACTGAAAAATGTGGGTATGGGCGGTGGTTCGCGTAAAGGAAAACTGGAAATGCATTCTTCCTCCAAGCCGAAAATTGTGGAAGAAAAATGCGTGGAATGCGGGACATGCATCCATTACTGCCCGCAGAAGGCAATTGCCTATAACCAGCACCATAAAGCGCAGATCGATTATGACCTGTGCATTGGTTGTGGTCAATGTATTGCATCCTGTCATTACGGTGCTGCTCGTGGGAGTTATGATGAAAGTGCGGTGGCACTTAATGAGAAGATTGCTGAATATGCCTATGCCGTTCTTAAAGGTAAAACCCAGTTTCATATCAGCTTGATCATGAATGTTTCCCCTAATTGCGATTGTTGGGATAACAATGACCAGGCCATTGTGCCCGATATTGGCATGGCGGCCTCATTTGATCCGGTGGCTTTGGACCGTGCCTGTGCTGACCTGGTAAATCGTGCAGTTCAGATTCCAGGCAGTCTGATGGCTGAGAAGGAATGGAAAATTGGCGAGGATAAGTTTAATACGCTGTATCCCAATACCCGCTGGCAGGATTGTCTGCAGCATGCAGAAGCAATAGGGCTTGGAAAACAAGCCTATGAATTAATAACCATAAAATAATTTAATTTATTGTTGAAATATAAAAAGTGAGCTTTTGGCTCACTTTTTATTTGGAATATTTCTTTAACTACTTAGTTTTTACTTATGAACGCATTTCCCGCCAGGTAATCTTGTGCAACAATTGGAGGGACAATACTTTACGCTGCAGACTACACTGGCACATGCATTCTGTTGTGGTTTTTCGCATTGGCCAGTAACTGGGTTATAGGTAGTGCCAACTCTGCAGGGACCAACACAAGTGGGTACGGTCACGCTGAAGGTCCAGCATTGTCCTCCCTGGCTGCGCCCAATCAGCAGACACTGTCCGTTTACCATTTCATATCCATCCGGGCAGGTCTTGCCGTCTTTGGGTGGCTCACCCAGATATTCATCCGGCGCACATCGTTTGAGTAGGGCGCTGAAACTTTGTCCCAGCTGGCAGCAGTTGGGTTGCAAATGGACGCAGAATCCCAGGTAATAATCAAAGTATTCATTTGCTCCGCATTGCGGCGGCTGGTAGTTGCAGGTTTGTTTTTGCTGATCCCAATACCCCGGCGGGCAATTAATGGCATCGTACGTGGGTGGCTGGTTGCCATTGGCGTTCATCATAAATAATGCTGTGCCTTGATTGAATGTGCAGGGCTGGTTATTGGTTGTAGGATACCCCGGAGGACATTGCGGGGTTTGTCCATCCTGAGTGGTTCCAGGATCGCAGGCATCCTGCTGGGGATCATAAACAGTCACGGCAAAAATTTTCAACGGGTCGGAATCCACTCCGACTACAGTGGCAGTTTGCTTGTCCTGAGGGCAGCGGGAACCATCATACCCGGGAGTGGGGACACAACAACCCAGGCGGGGTTGATAAGTGGTACCCTGCGGGCAGCCGCTGCCGGGACCATTATCCGGGATGCATCGTTTGAGATTCTCTGAAAAGTAATACCCATAAGGACATTGGTTTCCATCCCGGTTCACACAGTTATTAAAGGCTGCCACAAAAGCGGCACCCTGACCGCAGTTGTTTGAGTTATTCGATCCAGTATCTGTGTTGACCAAACTATTCGCTAGAAGGGTATCTCCAGTGCGCACGATTCGAAGCGGATCCGGTTTATCATCATTATATCCATTGGGAGGAGTGTTGCAGGTATTGGCAGCTACAAAAGCTAGATTTCCAGGGCATTGGCCTTCGCCCGGGGTTTGCGGGTCATTATAAGGGATGCCAAGGCAGCGGTTATAACCATCAAAGACTGAATTGAATCCGCAGCCATTGCCATCCATCGGCATGCAGCGTTTGTAGTTGGGGTCAAAGTAATGGTTGGCATCACAATTGTAGTTATTACCTCGGATTGGCTGGCAGCATTGGGCTGTTTTATTGAAGTAATAACCTGCGGGGCAAAGTTTGCGATCATTCTGTTCCGGTTCACACGTCTTTTTATCCGTCAGCACATAGCCATCTGGGCAATTTTTATCAGGTACACACCCGCCAGCATCGCGGTTCATCTTGGTTCCAGGCGGACAGGATTGATCATTGGTCGGCTGACAATTTAACAAAGTGCTGACAAACCAGCCCTGTGGACAATCCGCATTGGGGTTGCGTATGCATTCGCCACTGGCGCCTGTATAGACAGTATTTGTTGCTGCCTGCCAGATATAACCATCCGGGCAATAATGCACAGCAGTTTGGAGAACGTTCAATGGATCATTCTTGGCAAGGCTGGCCAGGATGATTCCTCCTGAAGAAGTCTGAGCAACGCTGGCATTGGTGGTAGCCGAGGGCGTCTCCCCTCCGCCACATATCGTGATGCTCGCTTTTGAACCCATCTTCGGTGCGGGGCCAGTGCATCTGATTAAGTCAGCGCCGGTTGCCGGTGTGCACGGAAAACCCTGACCATTCACATTAGCTGTAAATCCTGCGTTTCCTCCTCCATTGGAGTCAAAGGTGATGGTTACATTACCATCATTAGGACACCCGAAGTTACTGATGGTGGCTTGGCCACCACCGGATTGTTGTGTCTCAGGGGTACAGGGCGTTTCTCCGGTTGGAATATTGGGTTTGGTGCACAGATTCACGTATCGTGATGGGCAGAAAGGTGCATACTCTGTGGAGGTTGGCACACATCGGAAACCTACATCTTCATGCGTTGTCTCGGGAGGGTAAGCGGCTCGAGCGGTTGTACGTAAATTCTCAGCAAAATCATTCCAGCCACCACCGCGAACTAATTTAAACTTTCCTTCAGCAGGACCGCTGGGATTATAAAGCGCGATATTTTGATAATTGGGCTGATACCAGTCCTCAATCCATTCACGCACGTTTCCAGCCATATCCAGGATTCCATACGGGCTGGCTCCCTTGGGATAAGAGCCGATCTTTACTGGTCCAGCTTCGTTGCCGCAACCAGCCATGTTAAGTAAATCACAGGTGGGTTTGGAGTCGCCCCAGGGGTATATATTTCCATTGATACCGCGGGCGGCTTTTTCCCACTGGGCTTCACTTGGCAATTTGCCTTCCACCCACTGACAGAAGGTATTTGCCTGGAACCAGTTGACGCAAACCACTGGGATATCAGCAAAAGCGGTATTGCGGTAATTGGT
>Ga0209777_10003685_pt1 | contig 18771 bp, 18 predicted proteins | sample FrelakmetHBP12HB_FD_187147 | JGI IMG/M metagenome (GOLD analysis project Ga0209777, IMG submission 187147) | Freshwater lake sediment microbial communities from the University of Notre Dame, USA, for methane emissions studies -HBP12 HB (SPAdes)... | ecosystem: Environmental > Aquatic >...
AATATAAGGACTACAAGAGTAAATGACGCAATAAAAGAGCAGGCAGAGGAAGGCAGTCATTATGTTACCTGTGACTTATATATACCTCAAGGAGCTGAGAGGCCTCTGCAATACGCCAAAAATAATTTAGAATTAAACGAAGGGAACCTTCTGCTATACACTGAAGCACCGTTTGCTTTAGCAAAGAATCTTCCTGCAATTGCTCCTATAAATTTCGCAGAACGAAGAATACAAAATTTAGATTCTGTTGGTAGGATGGAAAGATTAGTGTTCAGTAAGCTGTAATTTTTACACTTGTTAAAATAGTGCAGTAGCCGGTTCCAACATCCGGCAATGTCCCGGAAGGGTGGCCTTTCCTTTCGGGACTACTTTTTATTTAGATAAATACAAATTTTGATAGGTTGACTATTTCTTACCTCTTGTTATAATTATATCGTGCTTAGCGGATCCCTAAAAAAAGCCCTTTTCCTGATCCTTGTGTTGGTAATTCTATTCAGCACAAGGATTTTTTGTTTCTGTGCCGAGCCGCCTCGCATAGCCGTCGAGGACTTAAGCGGAAATAAATACTTCCCACGGGTCAAAGAAGCTCTGCAAAACGCCAAGAAGTCCATATATATGGCAATGTATTTTGTAAATTTTGACCCGAAAGACAAAAAATCCGCGGTCAGTCAATTAGTTGAAGAATTAGTCAACGCGCGCAAGCGGGGCGTAAAAGTAAAGGTTATTCTGGACCAGAATATGGATTTTCCCGTTTGGGAAGGCGGCGCCGGTGTCTGGCAGAAACAGGAAAAGAACGATCCGTTCTTTGTGTATCTGAAGAAGGAGGGCGTTGACGCCTGTTACGACGACATTTTTACCGTCACCCACAGCAAACTCATCATCATTGATGAAGAAACGGTGATTTTAGGCAGCGCCAACTGGTCGGAATCTTCCTTGCGTAGGAATTGGGAATCATCCTGCCTGATCAATTCTAAAGAACTGGCTAAGCAATTCCTCGCGGACTTTTCCAATATCGCCATAGACAGCCAGGCAAGTATCCTTGATGAGGAAAGAAAGCCGCCCATCCGCCTGAGCCAGGCATTCTTAACGGATCCAACTTTGGCTTCGCGGATGCTTAGGGATCGCGACGAGAGCGCCTTTGATTTTTATCTTCTCCTGTTAAGGATCTTTGATGGAAATCGGGAGGGCAGTATAGTCATTGATTACAAGTTCTTGATTCCGGCTTCCGGCTTGGATAAAAGATTAAAATATGCTTCTGCCGTAGATGAATTAAAACAGGCTTTGCGGCGGTTTGAGGAAAAATATCGGTTGATCATCCGCAAAAAGAAGTTTTTCCAGAAAACCACAGTGATTTTATTAAATTACCCGGATAAAACGCCCTATTCGTCACCTCAAGAAAAATATTACGCTATCCCTGATGAATACTGGCAATATAACTGGCATACAAATTTGTCATTTCCAGAAAAATACTGTTATCTTATCAGCCTTTGTAAAGGCGGCTCAAGCCGCGGACGCCTGTGGACAGCATATCTGACGGGTTTAAGCAAAGAATTTAATATCAGCACGAATACCTTGTGGAGAGGAATGAGCGGCTTAAGAAAATTGAATATCATCGATATGGAATACTCGGATTATAACTTAGAGGAGGGCGTCGTAGAGAGGGATCCTATTCATTTCCGCCTGTTTGGTCTCTATTCGCCGGAGGCATTAAGTAAGCAAAAGGCAAGATTAGCAAAGCTCTACGGTCCGCAGCGCTTCAAGCAGGCCGCGGAATACGCTGAAATAGTCTATAAAGGCAATAACATTCAGGTTATTGAAGATATTATCAAGAAGATGGACGAATACGGCATCGAGCAGGTTAGCCGGGCTTTTAAGATTGTATCCGAAAAATCCGCTGGCAACCCGCTAAGAAGCTACAAATACGTAATCGGAATACTTCAGGGCGAAGCAGAAAAAGCAGGGCACTAATATTTTTGTTGACAACCCCAGTTTTTTGTTGTATAAGAAATTTACGATAATCGTTCATTGACTGATAACCGTAAACTATAGGACAATGGAATAAAGCCATGGCAAAATACTTTGGACCAAAAGAAACAGAAGTTATTTCTCGTCTTTCATATGAGAAAGTAACACTTATTACTAAAGAGCAGTTTGACAAGCTTTTTGGGGAATCCCTTTTGACGCGCCAGATTATCTATCAGCTCAAGAAGAAGGGCATTTTGAAACCGATCATTAAGGGCATCTATTATTATTCGCCCTTAGAGTCTGGGCCCGCGGGTAGAAGTGTTAATGAGTTTTTAATTCCACCAGCTCTTTTCCCGAAAGGCAATTATTATCTGGGTTATTCAACGATGTATAACTACTATGGCTTGACGGAACAGATATTTCAAACATTCTATATTTTAAATACATCACTTCAGCGCGAGAGGGAGATTTGCGGCATTTCGTTTAAGCTTCTTAAAGTGCCGGCCAATCGGATGTACGGTCTTGAAAAAGTAAAAATCAGGGAGTCTCAGGTTATTGTAAGCGATAGGGAAAGGACGCTGATTGATCTTGTCTATTTTCCCAATCCGGTAGGCGGGCTCAAGAAGGCTCTGGAACTTTTTCAGGAAGCAAGCTTATCAAACAAAACCGATCTAAAGAAACTAATCAAATACACGTCCATATTCCCCAGCGTTTCAACCCGCAAGCGAATAGGCTTTATACTTGAAAAAGCCGGAGTTTCCATCTCCGTGCTTGCCTCTCTTCTTAAAAGCGTAAAAAATAGAAATACGCTTGTGACTCTTTATGGCTCAGAGGCTCGCAGAGGTGAAATCAATAACACATGGAAGGTTATCATCGATGATTCACGACAATAAAGACGAATTCTTAAACATTCTTGAACGCACGGCTGGCCAGACAGGCTTTTCATTGTGGCTCTTAGAGAAAGATTATTACATAACGATTTTACTCGATGGGATTCATAGCCTAAGCGATGGCCTGATATTCAAAGGCGGAACATGCCTTAGCAAGATATATTACTCATATTACCGCTTGAGCGAAGATTTGGATTTCTCAATGAAACTACCCGCTGGAGGCGTGACACGAACTATACGCAGTAACCTGATGAAACCCGTTAAAGATAAGGTTAGGGAACTTGCGAAAGAACGCGGAATGACTGTTGAAGGAATTGACAAAGCGGGGCGCAATGTATCAAAGCAATATGTTTTCTATATAGATTATGGCTCAGTGGTAGTGGAAAAACCACAATCCATAAAACTCGAGATCGGCTTACGGTTCAATCCTTATTTGCCGGTTTCAAAAAAGAAAGTTAGCCATACTTTTTTGCATCCATTCACAAAAGAGCCACTTTTTGATGCAGGATCAGTTAATTGTTTCGCGCTCAAAGAGCTCGTCTCCGAGAAACTAAGAGCCGCGGCAACGCGCCTTGAGATAGCTCCCAGAGATTTTTATGATCTTGGGCATCTTATAAAGGTGGGGTTTAACTTTAATGACCCAGAGTTTTTGCAGTTATTAAAAAAGAAGTTAGCCGAAGACGAATTTGATACCGACTTGAAGAAATACCGGTTTAATTTAGGGCGTTCCGACAAAGAAATCAGTGATATGGATGCTCGTATTGAGGCAGAACTTTTGGATGTTTTGACGCTGGAAGAGAAAAAGAAGTTTAATCTCGCGGCTACGCTCAAAAATATTAATGCCACGTTGAAAGACATGGAATAAATTACTGATTTTCAGGCTGTACTTTTAGGGTGTGAAAGTAACGCCAGACGTAACTTTTGAAGCACAAAAATACAGCATTTAAGGGCAGAGAAGAGAAGCGTAGAACGGAAAACCCCGGCATACTAGGTCGTAAATTCAAAACCTGAAAATACGGATAATATATTTTTTGCACAGCATTTACCAAAAAAGCAATGCGCGGTAAATGTGAGTTACTTTTATAAAGTTGTTCGCTAAATTGCTTGCAATTTTGGAATGTGTGACAAAATATATTGCAGAGGGTTCGAATTCCTGCCTCTCCGCCAGTATATTTTAGGTATTAAACGCAATTAATTCAAAGTAAGGGGGTTACCGCGCAACTTATTGAGAAATCAGTAGGTTGCGTTTTGTTTTTGCATGTTTTTAGTTGCGTTAATTTCCTTTCAAGAGTGTCCAAAAGTTGTATACTTCTGTAAAAACTGTATACCAAATGTATACCTAAAGCTCAATCGCCTTTTTATATTGACAAGCGCCTTGGTAGTATTAGAATAGTAAGCAATAGGCAGTCGTAGAAAGAGCATTCAATCCTATCTCTGAAGGTGATTCAATGGTTGATATATCAAAATATTTCACTGTAAAGGAAGTCGCTAAGCGTCTCGATGTGACCGAAGACTGGGTGCGTGACCTAATTCAGTCAAAACAGTTGAAAGCCGTAAAGGTGAGTAAGTGGCGCGTTGATCCTGAGGAGTTGAAAAAGTTTATACAAGGAAGAACAAATATAAAATGAGGTTTTGAAATGAGGCTCACAGATAACGAAAAAAGAGATGCGATTAAGCTTCTTCAAGAGGGTAAACCCCTGCCGGATAAATACAGGTTTATTTTATTTGCGGGTGATAGAGAAGTTGAGCTTGTTTGGAATGGCAAATCACAAGAGGTCTGCAATCTTGTTTTACCTTTTCAGACTATTGAGCATATTGATGAACCCAGAGGGGAACGAATTGCAAAGGAAAAGCAGTATGACCTCTTTGACATATCCGGAAGGCAGATTAAAGGATGGACTAATAAGCTAATCTGGGGCGACAACAAACTAATCCTGTCTTCTCTCAAGAATGGTCCTATGCGTAGAGAAATTGAAAAGCAGGGCGGTTTAAAACTCATCTATATTGATCCGCCGTTTGATGTCGGAGCTGATTTTTCCATGAATGTTGAAATTGGAGATGAATCCTTTACCAAAAAGCCATCAATTATTGAAGAGGTCGCCTATCGGGATACGTGGGGTAAGGGTGCGGATAGCTTTATCGCGATGATTTATGAACGGTTAAAGCTCATGCATGGACTTTTAGCTGATGATGGCAGTATTTATGTACATTGTGATTATAGGTTAAATAGCGTTATGCGTCTTGTTTTATCAGAGATTTTTGGTGAGCAAAATTATAAGAATGAGCTTATTTGGCAAAAGATACGAACTACAAAAGCGCAAACAAATGGATTCGGCATCGTTCATGATTCAATCCTATTCTATTCTAAATCAGAAAATGGGTTATTTTGCAATCAATATAAAGAGTTTGATCAAAATTATATCACGTCACACTATAAACCAGATGCTTCGGGTAGGTTATATAGAACTGTTTCGTTATTGCAGAAGGGGAAGGGTCCAGCAAGAAACTTCGGCGGAAAAATTCTTGAACCACCGGTTGGGATGCATTGGATTTGGTCACAGGAAAGAATTGATGAAGCTATAAAAAATGGTCTTATCCGGTTTACATCTAATGATCGTCCTGAAAAAATTCAATATTTAGATGAAATGAAGGGTGATATTGTTGATGATTTATGGTTTGATGTTTATCCGATAAACTCGCAAGCGCTGGAAGCACTTTATTACCCCACCCAAAAACCCGAAGCGCTTCTCGAACGCATTATCAAAGCCAGTAGTAACGAAAACGATATTGTGGCTGATTTGTTCTGTGGTTCAGGTACTACTCTTTCCGTTGCTGAAAAAATGGGGCGTAAATGGATAGGCGCAGACCTTGGTCGGTTTGCGATTCATACTTCCCGGAAGCGTCTTATTCAGGTTCAAAGAGAGATGAAAAAAGAAGGTAAGAATTTCAGAGCATTTGAGATACTTAACCTTGGTCGGTATGAACGGGAGCATTATGTTAGTGTTGACGTTGATTTGCGAGAGCAGGAACGGCAGCAGATTCTAGAAAATAAAGAAAAGCAGTTTATTGAGCTTATTCTTACAGCATATAGCGCTCAATCTGTAGATTCTTATAATTCATTTGTAGGTAAGAAACGTGATAGGCTTGTTGCGATTGGTCCTGTTAATACTCCGGTTTCAGCAGTATTTGTTGATGAAGCAATTAAGGAGGCAAATCATAAAGGTATTACCAAGTTTGATGTACTTGGTTTTGATTATGAGATGGGTATTGATTTTGTCGAGCTGAGTAGTCGAGGGGTTGACGTGCAGTTTAAGGTTATCCCTCGGGAGGTATTCGACCGCAGAGCGGTTGAAAAAGGACACGTGAAGTTTTATGACGTGGCTTATATTGAGGTGAAGCCGATTATTAAAGGACGTGGCAACAATAAAACAATAGCGGTTGAGCTGTCAGATTTCAGTGTGTTTTATAATCAGGATAGCGTTGAAGAAATAGAGGGGTCGCTTAGGGAAGGCGGAAGCAAGATCGTCATTGAAAATGGGCAGATTATTAAGGTTTCAAAAGATAAAAAGACAGCGGTAGTGACCAAGGAGGTTCTAACGAGGAAATGGGCGGACTGGGTAGATTACTGGTCGATTGATTTTAATATGGAAAGCAAGAAAGAAATTGTCCGTTCTATTGACTCAGATACGAAAGAAGAAAAAGAAGAATGGACTGGGGGGTATATTTTTGAAAATGAATGGCAGTCGTTTAGAACAAAGAAAGACAGAAAGCTCGAACTCGTTTCATCAGTAAAAGAAGTTTCTAAAGGACGGCGAAAAATAGCGGTTAAAGTGGTGGATATTTTTGGTAATGATACAACAAGAGTGATAGAGGTTAATATTCCATAATGGCACTGCATAAGGATTTTCCTAAAGATAAGTTTGCGATTTTAGAGCCGGAAATTCGCTGGTTTCCGGCAGACGAGGCTTTGCGTGAACAAGGCTACGAGAAGTTGCTTCCACCGTTTGTGCCAGAGCTGAGAAAAAAAGTTAAAGAGTGGCGCGACAGAGGGTATGAAGGAGCAAGTCAGACTTCAAGGGCACTCTTAAATTGGTGGTTTAAAGAAGAGCATATAGCTTACGGCGCTGATGGCAATTCTTTTTCTTTCAGATATTACTACGCTCAGCGAGAGGCGGTTGAGACGATTATATGGCTTTATGATGTCGCCGGCGTAAGAAACAAGTATGACTTGTTGCCCTTTGATGCTTTGGGGCGCGTAAGCCCGAATATGTTTGATGAGGATTGGCTTCGTCTTGTTATAAAGATGGCAACAGGGAGCGGCAAGACGAAGGTAATGAGCTTGCTCTTAGCGTGGTCTTATTTTCATAAACTCTATGAACCGGATTCAGGACTTTCCCGCAATTTTCTTTTTATTACGCCGAATATTATCGTGCTTGAGCGCATCAAAACAGATTTTAATGGCTTAAAGATATTCTATCAAGACCCTGTATTGCCGGACAACGGCTATGAAGGTAGAAGCTGGCAGGATGATTTTCAAATAACACTGCATTTGCAAGATGAATTGACTACTATTTCACCTACCGGGAACATTTTTTTAACCAATATCCACCGGGTTTATGAGGGGGATGTTAAGGGAGCGTCGTTGAGTGATGAGAATTTGACGGACTATTTCTTAGGGGCAAAGCCTGTTTCGAAGACAAATGAATCATTGATTGAGGTTAGTAATATCGTAAGAGATATAGATGAGATTGTGGTTTTGAACGATGAGGCTCACCATATTCATGACCCGAAGATGGCCTGGTTTAAGTCAATTCAGGATATCAATAATAAGTTGAAGCAGAAAGGTAAGCAGATTTCTCTACAGATAGACTGTACAGCGACCCCAAAACATGATAATGGCGGCATATTTGTACAGACTATCTCTGACTATCCGCTTGTTGAAGCAATCCATCAGGGTGTTGTTAAAACTCCAGTGCTTCCAGACCAAGCCAGCAGGGCGAAGTTGCAGGAAAAGCAGAGTGCGATATTTACTGAGAAATACGAAGATTATATTAATCTTGGTATCGAAGAGTGGCGTAAGACTTCTAGGGAGCTTGGACCGACCGGTAAGAAAGCCATTCTGTTCATTATGACGGACGATACAAAGAACTGCGATGAGGTGCAGGCATATTTAGAGAAGAATTATGCTGACCTGAATGGCAAGGTCTTAACGATACATACAAACAAAAGCGGGGATATAGCTGAAAAAGTAACTGGTAAAGCAAAAGAAGAATTAGACCGCTTACGTAAACAGGCCAATGAAATTGATAGTATGGGAAGTCCTTTTGAGGTCATTGTTTCAGTTTTAATGCTTAAAGAAGGATGGGATGTTAAGAATGTGACTACGATAGTAGGCCTGAGGGCCTACGTGGCTGCATCAAATATCTTACCAGAGCAAACGCTTGGCCGAGGTTTACGGCGAATGTTTTTCGGTAGGGAAGATGTAGAAGAGTATGTAAGCGTTGTTGGAACACCGGCCTTTATGGATTTCGTTGAGTCCATTAAGGCGGAAGGCGTTGAGTTAGAAAAGCGCAAGATGGATAGCACGACAAAGGCGGTTACGCCTACTGTTATTGAAATCGACCACGATAACCCGAAGAAAGATATTCAGAAATTAGATATTGAGCTGCCGGTTTTGACACCAAGGATACAGAGGGAGTACAAGAATTTATCCGATTTAGATGTTTCAAGGTTTGGGAATATCAAGTTAAAAGTGAAGCGATTTAGTGAGCAGGAACAGCGAGAAATTGTGTTTAAGCACGTAGTAGAAGACAAAGTTCATCATACGACGATTCTGGAAAGCAATATCGAGCCGAATTATCAGAGCGTTGTAGGTTTTTTTGCTCAAAGCATTATGCGGGAGCTTCGTCTCTTCGGGTGCTATGACATCTTGTTTGGTAAGGTAAAGGATTTTGTACATTCGTATCTGTTTGAAACAGATGTCGACCTGAATGATAGAAATATTCTAAGGAATCTTTCGGAAATTGAAGCCACGAAAACAATACTTGAGACGTTTAAGAAAGCCATCAATGAGCTGACAGTTAAAGACATTGGTGATGCAGAAATTAAAAACTATATTAAAGTCAGCAATAGCCGCCCGTTTGTAGTCAATGACCGAGCATATTTAGTACCCAAGAAAAGCGTATTCAATAGAATAGTTGGGGATAGTCAGTTTGAACTTGAGTTTGCCGACTTCTTGGAGCGCTTAGGTGATGATGAGGTTATTTCGTTTGCGAAGAATTATTATGAGGTGCATTTTAAAATAGATTATAAGAACGCGGACGGAACATTAGCGAATTATTACCCGGATTTCTTTGTAAAGACCGATGAAAATACCGTGTATATCGTTGAGACGAAAGGGCGAGAGGATTTAGACGACTCCTTGAAGATTCAGCGGCTCGCTCAGTGGTGTGATGACGCCAACGCCCGCCAGAAGAAGATTGCGTATAAGATGCTTTACGTGAAGCAGGAAGAGTGGGATAAGTATAAGCCGCAAACTTGGGAAAAGGTTATCGCTGTATTTAGAAAAGCGTAAAAGCGATAGATGAAGCGGAACAAGAATTGAATTGAGAGATCATAATCAAGAACAAATCGAATGATGGTTTAAGCTTTAGGGTAGGCAGATAATCGAAGAAGAATATGGGGTGCAAAAGTGGAAAAAATTAATCTAGTCAGAGAAATAAAAGAACTTAAAAGTCAGCTCTCTTACTCAAAGAACATAGGTTTCTTTTTTGGAGCGGGAACATCATGTGCATTAGGTATCCCAAATGTTGAGCAGCTTACAGATTTAACGAGAACGGCATTGGTTAGTGATTTTGCTAAAACCTTTAAATTGGTCGAAGCGGATTTGACAGCAACTATTACCACTAGAAAAGTAAACATCGAAGACATTTTAAACCAAATTCGAAGAATTAGAGAATTAACTGTAGAAACCTCAAAAAAATACGAAGGCGTTAGCGGTGAAGAGGCTAAGAAACTTGATAAAGAAATATGTACCACGATTTATGAGGTCATCTTAGGAAAGGAAAAAACTGCAAAACTTGAGAGCACTAAAAAGTTTTTCGCATGGTTAAGTATTTTAAACAGAGATTTTTCAAAAGAAGTCTTTACGACCAATTATGATTTGGTAATTGAAAAGTCTCTTGAAGCAAGTTGTATCCCTTATTTTGATGGCTTCGTTGGGTCATACGAGCCATTCTTTTGGCCAGAGAGCATTGATAAGTTGGTTGGTAAAGGAGATCTAACCCAAAACTGGATTCGACTTTGGAAAATTCACGGTTCTTTAAGTTGGTTTTGGAAACAAGACGATAAAAATAAAGCCACTCAGATTGTGCGGATTGGGAGGATCGAAAACATAAAAGCTGAGAAAAATGAACTGGTAATATATCCATCAAAAGAAAAGTATGATTCATCAAGGAAGCAGCCTTTTATTGCATACTTTGACCGGTTTAAAAATTATCTCTTAAGTGGTGAGTTACTTTTTATATTTACGGGTTATTCATTCTCAGACCAACATATCAACGAAATTATTTTTAACTGTTTACGTCAAAACAATAGGCTTTCTGCCGTGGTATTCTTTTTCAAAGATGAAGAAGTTGAGAGTTTGCATAAGATCACCTCATCATATATGAACCTAAATGTTTTTGGACCCCAAAAGGCAATCATTAATGGAAATTTAGGTGAATGGGAGTTTTCGGAAAGCGAATTTAAAGGTAATCCTGAAAAATATGATCATTACTGGAACGAAACCGACAACAAGCTCACGCTTGGTGATTTTAATTCGTTAGTGAACTTTCTTATTACAAACTCAGGTAAAAGGGAAGCAATAGAAACTATTGTAAAATGATCACTGATATCACATATCTAGGTAAAATCATTCGAGTTGATTCGGGAACAGTAGAAGTAGAGGTGTCTGATGATATTCCTTCTGCTGCGCCGATAATTAATGGTAGATTGTATAAAATTGGACAAATTGGAACATTCGTAAAAATGCCCATAGGGAATATAACAATTTATGGCATTGTTTCCTCAGTAAGCAACTCGCCAAACAAAGCTGATGAAATACAAATTAAATATAATTTTGGATCACGATTTTTAACTGTACAACTTGTTGGAGAAAAAATTGGGGATGATAAATTTGAAAAAGGTATCGGAACTTATCCTACAATTAATGATGAAGTGCATTTAGTAATTGAGAGAGACCTTCGTGACATTTATGGAAAAAAAGGTGCGGGTTCAATCGAGATTGGCAAGCATTCATCTTCTGAGAATCTCTCAGTTTATACAGATATTCATAAATTGGTTTTAAGACATTGTGCAATTCTCGGTTCAACCGGAAGCGGGAAATCAAATACTACAGTAAGTATTCTTAAGGCAATACTGAATGATTATAAAGGTTCACGAGTAATCTTAGTTGATCCACACGGAGAGTACGCAACTGCTTTCCCCGATGCAAAAGTTTTTAAAATAAATGATGCCGTTAATCCATTATTCATTCCATTTTGGTTGATGAATTTTGATGAATTAGCTTTTTTTCTTGTTGGAGCGAAGCCCACAGATGATCAAAGAGTAGAGTATAGATTATTTAGAGAATTAGTAACTAACCTCAAAAGAGCAAACGTTCATCTTGCTTCGGGTGATGTTGATGTCAATTTCATTACAGCAGATGCGCCTATTCCGTTTAGTCCAAGAGAGTTATGGGGACAAATGAATTGGTGGTTAAATGCTACATTTTCCAGTTCTAATAAAGACGACCAAACCGTAGCGACCGCAAAACAAACTGAAGCAGGAGACTATGAAAATCTTAAAGCTGCGAAATTTGAACCTTATCCGGTTAGTAGTCAAGCGCCGTATAAATCAAAGCATGTTGAATTCTATTCTTACGAAAAAAAGATATTAACGAGATTAAAAGATAGTCGCTATGATTATCTTTTTAATCCAGGTAATTTTAAAGGCATAGTGGGAACAAAAGACTTACACAATTTGCTTAATGAATGGATTGGTAGCAACAGCAAGCTTGCAATTTTAGATTTAAATGGCGTGCCTTTCGAAGTTTTAGACATAACAGTTGGGCTTATTACTCGTTTTGTTTATGACAGTATGTTTTGGGGTAGAAACGAATCATATACAGGAAAGAACAGACCGCTTTTACTCGCGTATGAAGAAGCACATACTTATTTAAATAAAAACGATGACAGCAACTATTCAAAATTAGCAGTTGAGCAAATTTTTAAAGAAGGAAGAAAATTTGGTTTGGGCGCGTTGGTCATATCGCAGCGGCCATCAGAAATTTCAGAAACTATTTTAGCGCAAGTTGGAACCTATATTGCGTTGCGACTTACAAACTCAAGCGACCAATCTATTGTAAAATCATCTGCCCCAGACAACCTTAATAGTTTAATTGATTTGCTTCCATCTTTACGTACAGGTGAGGCAATTATAGTTGGAGATGCAATCAAAATTCCATCACGAGTTAGAATCCAACTAAACAACCCGAGACCCACAAGTGAAGATCCTAAACTGGTCGAAGCGTGGAGCTGCGCCCATCCCGAAAACAGCGAGAATTATAAAGTGGTCGTTAAGCGAATCAGAGAGAAAAAATTTTAATAATAGAAAGGGCATATATGCAACGAGAAAATGTAGAATCGGGAATGATTCTTAGCATTGGTTATGAACCTTCGACATCAACACTAGAGATTGAGTTTAAAAACGGTGGGGCCATTTGGCAATATTTTAGTGTACCTGAAAATTTAGTTTATGAACTGAAATCGGCAGCTTCAATAGGTAAATTTTTTCTAGCAAATATTAAAAATCAATATAGTGAATCTCGAGTTGGGTAAGCCATGTCAAAATATTATTCTGGTAAAAGAACGCGAAATTTATTCGATTCGCAAAGTAAAACCCCCTTCCAATTAAGCCGTTCTAAAATTGAGTTATTTATTAATTGTCCGCGCTGTTTTTATCTGGATAGAAAATTAGGGGTAGGGCAGCCTCCAGGATATCCTTTTACCTTAAACTCCGCAGTAGATAAGCTATTGAAGAAGGAATTTGATATCTATAGAGAAAAGCAGACAATTCATCCTCTTATGGAAAAGAATGGTATTAAAGCAGTTCCTTTTAAGCACGAAAAGCTTGGTTCTTGGCGGGATGCTCTGCATGGTGGAATTGAGTATTTACATGTACCGACTAATCTTTTACTTTCTGGAGGCGTGGACGATATTTGGGTTACTCCGGACGGCCAGCTGTTTATCGTGGATTATAAAAGCACATCAAAAGTAGAAGAGGTAACCTTAGATGCGGACTGGCAAAAATCTTATAAAAGGCAAATGGAGATATATCAGTGGTTATTCAGGAAGAATGGTTTTAACGTATCATCAACCGGTTATTTTGTTTATTGCAACGGGCTTACTGACAGAGATACCTTTAGCGCAAAGCTCGACTTTGATATAAAAATAATACCTTATGAGGGAAATGATTCTTGGATTGAGGCTAAGATTATTGAGATGCATAAATGTCTAATGAGTCCTATTATTCCTGATCATAGCGTGGATTGTGATTTTTGTGTTTATCATAAGACCCTGAGGGAAATCGGCGAATAGAATTATTTGATTAGTGGATGCAAAAAAGTCTCCAGGTGTCCGGAATGTGGTGAGGAAGTAAAAATTTAAGTTTCTAGTAAGATAGGTAATTACAATGGTAAAGATCGATACTACATTATGGGAAATTGAGCCGCATACCGAAGCAAAACATGCTATATTGCGTAAATATTTGGATGCATGGCTGCCGATAATTACGCGATGGAATGGGAAGGTTCTTTATATTGATGGATTTGCAGGACCCGGAGAATATATAGGAGCCAAGGACGGTTCTCCGGTAATAGCGGTAAAAGCAATTTTAGAGCATAGAGCTAAGATTAATGCCGAGGTACGAATGTTATTTATCGAGGCAGATAAAGATCGGTGCAAGTTCTTAAAGCAAAAAATATCCACGTTAACAATACCGAATAATGTAAAGCCGGAGTGTATTTGCAGTAAATTTGAGCAGGTTATGAGTGAAATTGTTACATATTTAGAGGAGCAGAAGGAACAGCTTATCCCGGCATTTATTTTCATTGATCCGTTTGGCTTTACGGGGATGCCGTTTGATTTAATTAAAAAATTTATGAAGTTTCCGAGTTGTGAAGTTTTTATTACATTTATGTATGAGGAAATCAACAGATTTATAAGCGATCAAAAGCTTTGGGATAATCTTAAGCAAACCTTCGGTACCGAGGAGTGGAAGAAAGTGTTGAATGAAACTGACCCTCGTGAGCGATCGCGTATATTACATGATGTTTATAAGGCTCAACTTGAACAGGAAGCAAAAATAAAATATGTTCGCTCTTTCAAAATGGTCAATAAAACCAACAAAACAGATTACTTTTTATTCTTTGGAACGAATAGTATTGTTGGCTTGAAGAAGATGAAAGAAGCTATGTGGAATGTAGATGAAAGTGGATTATTTCAGTTTTCCGATGCTACTTATAACCCTAATCAACCTGAGTTGTTTAAGCTCTCGCCAGATTTTTATAAGCTAAAAGGTTTGATTGTTTCAAATTTTATAGGGAAAAAGGTAAGCGTTGAGGAAATAGAAGAATTTGTTGTAGTTAATACTTCTTTTCGGGAAACGCATTACAAAAGGCAGATCCTTCAGGAAATGGAAAAAGCAAACCCTCCGGAAATAAAGGCAAGCCGTCTTAACAAGACGAGAAGGAAAGGGACTTTTCCTCCCGGTTGTATTATTGAGTTTTTGCTATGATGGAAACCATAATTCGAAAATCATTGCTTTATCAAAGCGGCGTAGAATACGCCGACTTTTGCTTAAATCATGTTGAGGGTTGCTCTCATGGTTGTAAGTATCCTTGCTATGCTTACATGATGAAGAAAAGATGCGGCATAGTCAAAACTTATGAAGATTGGTGTCGGCCCAAGATTGTTTCTAACGCCCTTGAGCTTTTAGATAAAGAGATCCCTAAATATAAAGATAGAATTAAATATGTCCACTTGTGCTTCTCTACAGATCCGTTTATGTACAATCAGCCGGAGGTAGTCGAATTAAGCCTGAAAATTATTGATAAACTTAACCAGAATAGTATTAAGTGTACTGTATTAACTAAAGGCTTTTATCCAAAAGAATTGGCAGGCAGGAATGGCCAAAGCACGAATAATGAATACGGAATTACTTTGGTATCTTTAAATGAAGGCTTCAGAAAAGAATTTGAGCCGAATTCGGCGAGTTTTAAAGATAGAATTAAATCATTAAAGTATTTACATGATAGGGGCTTTAAAACTTGGGTGAGCATGGAACCTTACCCAACACCGAATTTAATTAAGCAGGATTTGAGGGAGATTTTAGAGGCAGTATCATTTGTAAACAAAATTATATTTGGCCGATTAAACTATAGCGTTAAGTCTTCCGAGTTTAAATATACCAAAGAGTTTTATAATAGTTTAGCTCGCGCAGTGATTAAATTTTGTACAAAGAATAAAATGAAATACCACATAAAGGCAGGAACACAAAAATAGAGGTCGTTTCTGATTCTCGAAAAATAGAAACGGAGAAAAATGATGAATCTAATATTTATTCATGGCGTGAATCAACAGGTTACCGGCTATAGCAGAAGATTCTATAATTTAATCCTCAAGAGCTATAAAGCCATCCTCGCGAAAAAGGGATGCGCGCAAAAAGAAATAGACGAAAAAGCGTCTCAATTAGTCCAGAAAGAATTGCTTTGGGCGGATACCACTACGGATTTAACGAACAGGTACTTAACTTTTGAATTCGGCCCTAAAAAGAAGTCTTTTTTATGTAACTTAATCGCGCCCGGGATTGACCCGGTAGTGATACAGATCTTATACTATGTAAAAGATAAAGGAGATAAAAATAGCGGGGTGATGAATATTTTAGGCAGAGTCGACTATAAGTTCAAAGAATACCAGAAAGACGGGATGAAGGACTGTGTAATTGTCGCTCATTCTTTGGGGTCAGTTATTGCTTTTGACTATGTTTTTGGATTTAGGAAATATAAACTGGATCCTTCAGTTAACGTTAAGGCATTTATTACAATGGGGTCGCCGATTCCCATTTTTACTACTTCTATGGGGCATATTGAATCCGATTTAAAACTGCCCGCAAATGTTAGCCAATGGGTAAACATTTTGGATAAAGATGACGCGATTGCCAGATATTGCGCGCCTTTCTTCAAGAATATAGATATTCGAGAAATTGAAGTAGATACGGGTATAAATCCGATGAAATCACACGGTTTTTATTGGAAAAGTAAACAGACAGCAAAAAAGGTTGCAGAGATTATAGGCGAAACTGATTTTTGAATAGGAGGTAGATTATATGGCTGAAGGTGGATTTTTAGTTAAGTTTGATGGAAAAAAAGCGGTTCGCTGTTTTGCGGTAGCATTTGATTATGACGAGTGGCAGTATACAATTAATGAGAAAGAAAAGAAAAAATTACCCGCAGGAGTTAAGAGCATAATTATCGAAATAGAGTAGCAAAATATTACTTGACAAGTGTAATTACATCTGGTAAGATACAGTTAATCTGAGGAAGGGAAGATATGACGACGATAGATAAGCAGAAATTCGCGAGAGCAGTTAAAAGATATAGAGAAGAAAAGGATCTTACCCAGAAGGAATTAGCTGGTAAGCTGATGACTACCACTACAACCATTGCTCGGTGGGAATTAGGAATGAGCACTCCTAAACAAGATAGGATGATAAGAGAAATAAAGGCATTAGGGATTAACTGGTAATTTTTTTTGTCCTTTAGCATTACAGATGTAATTACATACGATATAGGAGGGTACGATGATGATTAAAATTTGCTGTAAAAGAGATTGTTTGGTTGGGTGGGATAAGGCGAAATACGCCAACGCGGTAGGTATTGTCATCAGGCAATTAAGGGAATTCCACGCTAAGATTAAAGAAGAAAAAGAGGTAGAAATCAGCTATTCAATATTAATCAAAGGGAAAGGAGCGGCAACATGGATAGACTGTTAACTCCGGAGGAAGTTTGCCAGAGGTACAGCATTAAGAAGAATACGCTTTATCAATGGACGTCTAAAAATTTAATTCCATACTTCAAAAGGGGCGGCTTGCGTTTTAAAGAGAATGAGCTTGAGAGGTGGGAAAGCGGAGAGGCGAGTAATATTAAATTGATATGACCTATCGTTTAAGGCAATTTAACCTTAAGAGCGTTGTTAAGCGGGGCAAATTCTTTGAGATCCGTTTTACTAATCCGCGAACCCAAAAAAGGGAATATTATAAGTTAGGCATAACGCAGGATGAAGTAAGGAAGAATCTGCCTGAATTCAACAGGATGTATGCCGGCCTTAAGAGGCAGGCATTTTCTTACAGGATTACTGTTGCCCAAGGCATACAATCGTGGCTGGAGCAGAAGAAGACAGAGCTAAGTAATAAGAAGACTGTAATCCGGTATGGAGAAATTATGAATAATTTTGCGGAGTTTCTCAAAGACAAGTTTCCGGCTTTAGAATATATGGATGAATTGGCGCAGAAGCACTTTGAGGAATTCAAGGAATACCGCAAAAATATAAAAGGCAGGCAGGAAAAGACGATAAATTTTGAATTAGATATGTTGAGTAATATGTTTAAGCGCCTAATAGACAAAGATTACCTTAATTATAACCCTTTAACAAAAGTTAAAAGGCTGCAGGAGCCTTATAAAGAAGAGCGCTGGTTTACCGAAGAAGAAGTGAGGAAAATTTTTGAAGCGGCCAAAAGCGAGAAAACGAGGATAAATTGGCATGCCATATTTGCAACCTATTATTATACCGGCATGCGTAAGAAGGAGCTGATGTTTCTTACAAATGAAGACGTTGATCTTAAGAAGGGCATCATACTTATAAGGCATAAAGAAGGATTTAAGCCAAAGACCGACAGGCCGAGGGGTATTCCTATTCATCCGGAATTGCTGCCGATCTTAAAATCCCTGCCTGTCAGAACCGATTTTGTGTTTGTTAATTCCAAAGGCAAGCCGTTTTCTAACGACACAATAAGGCAGAAGCTAAAGAAATTATGCCGCAAGGCAGGCATTAAGCCCGGCAAGCTGCATAGTTTCCGGCATACCTGGACTGCTCATTCTATTATGAAAGGGTGTCCTTCTGATGTAGTACAGGCAATCGGCGGATGGAAAGAGAAAGATATGATTGAAAGATATAAGCATCTTGCGCCCGATTACATAGCAGATATTTATAAGAAGACAGTTTTTCTCGGCGGTCAGCCCGAAGATAAAGGCTCTTTAAAGGCTCAAAGTTAAGTTTGAGGGATTTATAATGATTGATATAATAAGAGGTTACAATAAAATAAATACCGTATCCCTCCCTCGGCACCATAATTTTAAATATTGGTGCCGATCCTGAACGTAAGTGAAGGATCTCGGCAAATTATTAGAAGAGAGGAGCTTATAAAAAGTTCCTCTCTTTTTGTTTTGTTACCCCATTTTAAATCCTTACTATTTTGAAATGGAAGTGGTATAATTAAAAATATGCCTAAATCCGCCTTTACCCTTCTTGAACTTCTCATTGTTATAACGATTGTGGCTATTCTTGCCGCTGCAATGGTCCCTTTTTTTAAGACAACCAGACTGGAGGCACAGATAGTCAAGGCACGGCAAGAGCTAGAAGCATTAGCATTCGCAGGCAGGCAATGTTATTATGATACAGGAGTGCTTTTGGGCCCAGATCTTCTTGATACTCCGGGTCCGTATCTTCCCGGTTGGAAGGGGCCCTATATAGCTGAAGTGCACAACGATTCTTGGGGGGAGCCATACATGACATATTCCGTTACTTTAGGTACTGCAGTG
>Ga0209777_10003687_pt1 | contig 18769 bp, 28 predicted proteins | sample FrelakmetHBP12HB_FD_187147 | JGI IMG/M metagenome (GOLD analysis project Ga0209777, IMG submission 187147) | Freshwater lake sediment microbial communities from the University of Notre Dame, USA, for methane emissions studies -HBP12 HB (SPAdes)... | ecosystem: Environmental > Aquatic >...
GCATTGGCTCGACTGCCAAAACCATTCCAGGTCGTAGTGTTACATCTTCCAGCCTTTCTGTATGACATGGGATAAATGGATAAGCATGAAGTTTATGTCTGTCAATCCCATGCCCACCATAATTCATGGGAACATTATATCCTCCACTTTTTGCACAATGAAAAATGTTTTTACAAATATCACTCAATTTATTTCCTGGTTTAGCAAATCCTATTGAATGGATTAACGTAAATTTGCATTGTCGGAGAAGGTCTATGTTTTCCCACTTGCCCTCTCCAACCATAAAAGTCTGTGCTACATCTCCAATAAACCCGTCCAAAGTAACTCCTAAATCAATAGTTATAAGGTCGCCTTCTTTTAAACTATAATCACTAGGAATGCCATGTACAAGGGTTTCATTTACAGAAGTACATATTGCTGCCGGAAAACCATTATATCCTAAAAAGGTAGGGGAAACGTTCTTTTTCTTGCACCCTTCCATTGCAACTTCGTTTAAAAAACTTGTGGTAATACCTGGCTTTATTTCTTCAACTATTGATCCTAATATTTCATGAGATATAAAACCTGCTTCGCGGAACCCTTCTATTTCTTCTTTGGATTTTAAATATATAATCATTTTATCTCAAATCCCACAATAGTATCAACCTTGACAACCCAAAGGCCAAGAATAGTTCCATCGCCTAGAAACATATCATGGTTTTGACTGGCTCTTTTTCCCATTTCATAAACTAAAGCATCGCCCCATGGGAGATCTTTAACATCTTCCAACCATTCTTTTTCTAATTGCAAAAATGCTTCAACGCCCAACAAAACAACCCTTGGGTGTTTTCCATTTTTTTCAAGTTCATTTTTTTTAATTAAAATTTGAGAAATTAACTCTTCGGACTTACTTGGTTTGAACTCCATTGGCTTCCTCTTTACCTAAAATAGTTTTAACAGTTTCTTCAAAATTATCATCAGAAAAAGAAACAACTTTTTCTTCATAAGAACCCCAAGGGGTTTCGTTTGAAATAAGTTCTTTCCATAGCAATTTATCGACAGCCTTTCTTGAATCTCCAGCCATATGAATAAACTTACTTTCAACAACCATAGATCCTTCCCAAATTGAAAGCCATTGCCGAATTAACAATAGTTCATTTATGCTTAGTCTCATGTCTTCAATCTTCATCAGTTACCTCCTATTCCAAAAATATCTCTAATGTCATTCGAGGGTAATGCTCCACTCTCATGAGTCATATAAACAATTTTTCTACCAGTTAATAAAGAAATTTGTGTTACACCACCATTTCCCGCTCCATCTTGAGTTACGGTCATAAAAATATTATTCCTTTCATCCGACGAAACAGATGTAACTCTTGGTATTGTTCCACCAATTGTTTTATATGTTCCTGATCCAGATGAAATTGTATAATTATATGCTACACCTAAATTATCAGAACCAAATCTGGAACCGTCTGGATTCTGTCTATCATAACATTCAATACGAGTCAATCCATTTTCAGTTCCTACATATAATCTAGTCCCACCTAAATATCTAGTCGACACACCACTTACAACATGAAGTGTTAATATTTCTCCAGCCATAATTGCTGGGGTTGATGTTGAATTATAAATATAATCCGGAGGTCTAGGAGAACCACCAAACAACTGATATAACCTGTAATAAACCTCAATACTATTTGTATCTTTATTAATTAAATACATGATTCCATCATCTGTTATTTGAGCTTTATAACAAGAATATCCATCAGAATACATATCTAATATTAGTTCATTCTGTGCAACATAAACACCATAACCATCTGGTGTATTAAACGCATCATAAGACATTGCTAAATAAAAATTATCATCATCTAAACGATTTCCATGCATAGAAGAAATAGTATCATAAGGGATAGATGGAATGCTAGAAGTTGATAATATTGTTCTTACAACCTCTTGACTCTCTCCAACAAAATCCCTTATATTGATTTTCTTGGCACCATAACCATCAGAAAAGTACACAGTATTTATTATTGTTCCTATTAAAAAGGACCAAAAAGTTGCATTATGCAAAGCAGCTACATCATCCACTTCAACTGAGACATCTACAAAATTATCATAAAGATTATAACTATCTATAACAAGATGATAACCATCATTTCCACCAATGTTTACATCTGTTAAAGCTGAGCCATAAGCATTAAAAGGAGGAATAAAAACAGATCCGTTATAAGCTACCTCTCCATCAATATATACTTTTAAAGAACTTTGACTTAAAGGTACAGTGGAGGTAACATCAAAAGAAATAGTTACATCTTCTAAAACTCCAGTCTCACCAGAAGCAGGATCTTCATTTAAAAAATATATTGTCATATTGTACCTGTCCCAAAGTTTGTTGCGCCCCAATAAGAATAACCCCAACCATTGGAAATAATAGGAGCAGAAGTAACTCTATATGTATAATGTGTATCTAATGTATTACCAATTAAATCTTCGGCAACAACTCTAACTGTAACAAATTGCTTTGCATGATACGGTGTTGCTGGTTTAATTGCAACATCTAAATGTTTATATTGAACATCTACAAATCCAGAAAAACCATTGTGCCATCCACCATAAGATCCATCAAAGGCTAATATGTTATTCACATATACTCTTAGGGCCGTTGGTTCTATTGCTAATCTTAAATCTCCAACAGAAAATAAAATAATTGCATTATAAGGAGCAATGCTTCCATCTGTAGGAGAAACATTAAACAAATAAGGGATTCCTGTTTCTGCGAAATTATATACTCCTCCAAAGTTTGCTACAAATAAAGAATGCGTCTGTTTGTTTTCATTATAAATCTGAGCCCATCTACCCTCGTGTTTATTAAAAACGTCAATTCCCTTTGTTCCACCTAAATATACACTATTTGCATCTGCATATACTAAATGGCTATCTCTCCAAGTTCTCACTCTACCATTAAAATTGGCTAAGTCTGCAGTAGAAGAAAAAGGAGAAAACACAAAACCATTATACGATGTGGGGATACCATTTCCATAATCATCTACAACACTTGGAGATACCGTTAAAGAGAATTCTCTATGTGTATGAAACAACTCTACCCACAATCGAACAGTATTCATAGTTAATATTTCTGCTTTTCTCGCATACATACCATTAGTAAATACATAGCTCGCAGGTTCCCCAGTTGCAGAAGTAATAGCAAATGGTTGCTCAAAAGTAACATCTAAGACAACTTCATATAATGATGGAACAATTGAAAGTACTCTGTTGCCAGTTCTAATTCTCCAAGTATCATCTATACCCAAATGAGAATAATCTTCCACAACCACTCTAACTGCATATAAAGTATTTGAAGTATATCCTGCTGTAGACTCAATAACAACATGATATCCATCTGTTCCACTTATTGTCACTTCTGTTATTGCTGAGTGAGCACCATTAAATGGAGCATGAAATGTGCTTGGGCCTGTAAATGCTAAGGTTCCACCAACATATATTTGAAAACTATTTGGATTAATGTTACTTCCAGAATCATATGCATCAAATGAAATTAATGCATATCCGTCCACGCCAGTGGCGTTTTCAATGGGTGACTTATTTTGAATTTCAGGATATGCCATTTGTTACCTCATCCAAGGAAATCTAAATCATCTCTTTCAGGCTCATTTATAGTTAAAAGCAATTTTTTATTTTCCTTAATGCCCGGCTTATTGCTTTGTACAATAACATTTTTAACATCAATATTATAAGATCTTAATGTTTTAATTATTTTAGCGATCATTGGCATACCAAAACCAATCGCTTTTAAGATAATAGTATCAAATTCTGACGCCAATCCATTTCTTAATAGTGCTATCACAACACCATTAAACGTTTTATCATTAACTCCAAATAAAGAAGCTTCAACAACCAAATCATTCATTTCAAATCCACATTTGGACAATAAGTCAAAAACATCATACATCCCAAAACCTGAAGCATAATAAAACCAATCATAAGCTGCTCCGTCCATTGGGCTTAAAGTTCCTAATTCATTTTTCCTTTTAATAAGCATTCTTGCTATTTCTGAATTGTTTTTTGCCAAAGCTTCTGTTATAAGAGAAGAATCTATATTTTTTGTTGTTTCTAACAAATCTGAAACAGTCTGTGCATTACCTGATCTAACTGCTACAAAAATATCAGAATTGTCATGTGAAATTTTAAGCATACCAATATACCTCATACAATTAAGAGTGAGCTATCCCGTTTATATATTTACTTATTAATAGGAGTTATAGAATTTCTGAGGCTAACGTGGCAAGTTTAGATCTTTCACCTTTTCTAAGTGTTATATGGCCAGATATATCATATTCTTTAAATTTCTCAACAACATGACTCAATCCGTTGTTTGAAAAATCAAGATGCGGAGCATCTATCTGTTCAATGTCACCAGTTAAAACAATTTTACTATTTTCCCCCATGCGTGTAATAATTGTTTTAATTTCTGATAAGCTCAAATTTTGAGCTTCATCAACCAACATAAAAGAATTAGGGATACTTCTGCCACGGATATAAGTTAATGGTTCAACTTGTATGGTTCCTTCCTCTTTGTATGTTCCCAACATTTGATAATCCAAACCCATCAATAGCTCTAAATTATCATAAATAGGCTGCATCCATGGATTTAGTTTTTCTTCGGCCGTTCCTGGAAGGAAACCTATATCTTTTCCCATAGGCTGTATTGGCCTAGAAACCAATATTCTTTGATAAACGTTCTTTTGGAAAACCTGTTGTAAAGCAGCAGCTAAAGAAATCAAAGTTTTGCCACTACCAGCTTTACCAATAATCGTTACCAATTTAATATCTGGGTTCATCAACATGTCTAATGCAGCTCTTTGCTCGACATTCCGGGCATGAATCCCATAAATGTCTTTCTTATTATCTTTACATAAAATGAACTCACAATTTCCAATATATCTAACTAAAGCAGATTGACTCTCACTCAATTCAGACTTTAAAACGAAGTATTGATTCATATTTGCTTCATGATTTAAACAAACCTTACTACTGGTATAAAGCGAATTAATACTATCTGTAGAAACATAAATAGTTTTAATTCCAGAATATATTGAATCTGGTTCTTTTGCAACCTTATCCTTCTCGTAATCCTCTGCATTAACCTTCAATGCATCACATTTCACTCTTACTGTAATATCCTTTGAAACAACTATTACATTTTCCCCATCTTTCATGAGTCCAAGAGCTGTACTTAAAAGCTTATTGTCTACTTTACTAGGATCAAGAGCTTCTGGAACAAAATTGGAATGATTTAATTCTACCATTATAGTAGTATTTCCAATCTTAACACCATCGCTCAGACTACCATCTTTGCGCAAAGCGTCTAATGCACGAGCAACTGCCCTAGCATTGCGCCCTACATCATCTGGTCTAGTTTTATGTTTATCTAATTCATCAAGGACGGAAATGGGGATAACTACTTTATTATTACCAAATACACTTAAACAAGAAGGGTCATGAAGCAATACGTTTGTATCTAGCAGAAATGTTTTCAAAGTTTGGCCTCCAATCAGTTTATTTCTTCTTATCAGAAACTTACCATAAGACTTGGCCTCACCTCCTATAAATAATACAATTCTATTAGCAGTTGTTTAAAAAATGGTTCATCTTCTCCTTTGCATCTGGAAGGGAAGAGCCCATTCATTTAAATGAATCTCATAATATGATTCATTTGGCTCTTTTCTTTTTATAAGTTTTGGAGCCTTCCATTGACCTACAAGTTTGCCATCTCTATGAATATCGACAGTTCCTTCGGAAAGGTTATTCCAAACTTCTAACCGAATACTCATAAGATACTCTTTAATATCATCATCTTGGAGCCTATCTTTGTTCGCCCCAAGGGCGACAAGAACCTTATTTACCCATAGAGACTTTTCTTCTTCTATGGTGTCTGTAAGATCCTCTGTATTAACTAAAATTATCTCGCTCATCTTTTTGCCTTCGATCTAACATTTCAGGAAAGGTTTCCATTCTTAACTTTTCCAACATAGACCAACCATTTATAATTCTTATATCGCATTCTTTACACCATAAAACATAACCGTTCATTGTTTCGTTTGTATCATCAAAATTCTCTATACTAATTATTTTCTCTACAATCATTCTTTTTAGGCATTTGCCACAAATGTACATTATTCTTTCTCAATTCTTTTAATTGATCGAAAGAAGAATCTTAATTCTTTCCATTTATCATGTTCTTCTTTTGATCTATAATATGGAATAAATGAAATTTCAGCATTGCACTTTGTACAAAATATTACAGCCTTAGTATAATTCATATGTGACATTTCGTATGGATCTAAATACTTAGCAGACTCATATACTTCGCCATAATCAAGTGAACCTATTTTTGACTTCTTCATACATCGTGGGCAAGTGAAATATGTGGTTCGAGAAATATGTTTATGCAACTCTTCCTTTTTCTCTTTAAGTTTGTTTTCAATGTTCTTAATTTCTTCTTTGAGTAATTCTGTTTTATTCATAAACTTTCTTCCCCTCTAATTCTTTGATTTCTTTTTTCTTAAATTCAATTACCCTATCTATTCTATCATTTATGAATTGAACAAGATCTGGATAATGTGCCCAATATGCATAATCTGCACATTCGTACATTTCTTCACCTTTATAAATGATCTCATAAGTTCTAACCAATGTTTCCTTTTCGTCATCGTCAAAATCATCACATAATGCATTATATTTTAACATATTATTATCGATTTCTTTAATAAATTGAAGCTTATATATATCATAGCGATCATGTTTAAATGTCCAAATGAATTCTGGATATTCTTTATTCATATTACTACACATCCTTTCTTTAAATTCTTCTCTCATTTCATCCAAACTATATGAAGCCCTTTCTTCATGTTCCCAACATGATGATTGCGGTGCAGTCCTAAGCAATAATTCTGTTATAAAATCCATCTCAACCCCCACATCCTGACCAACCGCAATCAAGACAATGCATACAACCTTCTTCCATCCTTACATTAGAACTACCACATTCAGGATTCTTGCACATACTCTTCTTTGCGTCTACACTCTTGCTAAAGATTTCATAGAGTTTCTGAGCTAACGTTCCAACGAACGCATGCTCATTTAAAATCGCTACAGCATCAACTAAACAATTTGTCTTCATTGAAAGAGAAAGGAACCTTGTTAACTTCTCTAAGGAATTCTTCCCACGATTTGAATACTTCTGAATCCTATCCTCTGGAACACCTTTTGTCTTTAACATCTTCATGATTGAATTTCCAATCTTAACAAATGAATCTTGATCGCCTTGCTTATAATTTAACACAAAAACTTGATAAGGCTCTTTAATATTTTTATCCTTATAAGAAACAATTATATAGAACTTATCTCCACCCTCTGCCTTAACCCTATATGTAATTGAATCCATATTCGGAACGCCAGCGTTCTTAGCAAACTCATCTGTAACCAGGATACCCTCTCTGGAGCCCTCACGATACACCGTAACGCCCTTCAAACCTTCCTTCCAAGCATCGATATAGATCTGGCCAACGGTCTCTACAGAGACATCTGCGGGCAGGTTAATAGTAGAAGAAATACTAGAGTCAATATACTTCTGAAGAACACCTTGCAATTTAATTCTATAATTATAATCAATTTCATGTGCTACTTTCCAATTGCTTGGGATTTCTTTCTCACCAGTAATACTAAAGTATTTTGCTAGAGCTTGATGATAAATTGTAAATTCTTTTCTTTCACTTGCTCCTAGCATAGTATATCGTTTATACTTGAGAGCAAATATTGGTTCAATTCCACTTGAACATTGTGCCATAATAGAAACAGAACCACTGGGTGCAATTGTTGAAATAGCCACATTTCTTAAACCAAATTTCTTTGCTTTTTTAATAAGATCTTCTGAAAGATTTTTGCAAAAGCCTCTTTCAAAATGTTTATTAGAATCATATAATGGGAAAGAACCACGATCCTTAGCAAGTTCAATTGAAGAATTATATTCTGCTTCCATTTTAACTTTCATAATTTCTTCAGTAATTTTTAAAGCCTCTTCTGAATCATACGCAAATCCAAGAGCAGCGAACGTATCTGCTAAACCAGTAATACCCAATCCACATCTACGCCCAAGTTTAGCAGCTTCATTTTGTCCCTCTAAGGCATGACGGCCATCATTTAATTCAATAATATTATCAAGGTGTCTTACACCACGAGAAACCATATTCTTAAAATTATCAAAATCAAAAGACGCTTCTTTTGTAAATGGGTTCAATACAAAACGATTTAACAAAATTGATGCAAGATTGCAATTGCCACTGAGTCCATTTTGACCCTCCAACAGCTGTTCCCCGCACGGATTTGTTGTAACTATACGTAATTGTTCATAATTATCAGAAGGAGACATTTCTTGTGCATGGGTCCAAAACAACACGCCGGGCTCAGCAGATTTATGCGCAGCTGTTATAATCTTGTTCCAAAGTTCTTTTGCCCTAACTGTTCTTTTAATTTTTTCATGTTTTGTCGTAAATGTTAAATCAAAATCTTTATCTTCAATTACAGCATTCATAAAATCATCTGTAATTTTAACACTAATATTTGCATGTTTAACTTTGTCAAGGTTATTATGTTTGATTTCAATAAAATCTTCAATATCAGGATGATCTACTGGGATAGAGATCATAAGAGCTGCGCGGCGACCAAATTGACCAATAATTCCGGTTGTGTTCGAAAACAATTCCATAAAACTTACTGCCCCAGTGGAATGTTTTGCACTATTAGAAACTTTAGCACCCTTTGGACGCAAATTACCAATACATACTCCTACACCACCACCATAAGAATAAGTCTTTGCCATATTCTTAACAGTTTCATAAATACCATCAATACTATCATCTTCAATTCCAAGAACATAACAATTAGTGTATGTAGCTTTTGGAACGAATTCGTTCCCTAAAGCATACATCTGTCTTCCTGCTGGAAGCATATAATCATAAAGCTCTCGAAAATATTCAAAATCCTTTTTATCGTTAAAGTTTTCAGCACCAACAATAGCATGTGCCCAACGATCTTTAGATTCATCTAATGTCAATTCTAAAATTTCACCACCATCATTCTTAAGTGCATACTTTTTATAGAAAACAGAACAAGCGATTTCATCGCCCTGAAAAGATTCTAATGTTTTCATTACTTTTTCTTTAGTTAGCCCGCATCCAATAAGTTCTCTATCATTAAGAATTCGATCTGCAACCGCATCAATATCATCAGTTAAATAAATTAAATCACTCATAGTTTCTCCTACTCTTTCTTATATTTTTTCTAAGTTTCTCTAGAGCTTTCTTTTCTGCCTGTTCGACATATTGTTTAGATACGGAAAAAATTTCTCCTATTTGCTGAAGAGTGAGTTCTTCAGCTCCAAAAATGCCAAATCTCATTACCAATATATATCTATCCATTTCTGGCAAGGTTCGCAACATATTTTTTATATTTTTTTCTTCTTCTACTATTTCATAAGAGTCCGAAGGACTCTGGAAAGTATCTTTAATAAACTGTTCAACATTTTCAAATTGTATTTCTTTATTTTTAACTGTACGAATAAATTTTCTAAAACGATTTGACATATGCCATGAGGCAAACTTAAAAAAATTAACACCTCTATTCGTATCGAAATCTCTCATAGCCGTTAATATAGCAACTCTTCCTTCTTGAAGCAAGTCGCCATAGAAAGATTCTTTCTTATATGCGCGAATTTTAGCATAAATCAGATAGGAAAGTTTATTTACAATTACATTTTGAATTTCTTGTTTTTTATCGAAGTCTGCATTGGCCCAACTATTAATAAGGTCTAAAATTTCTTCATTCTTTACATAGTAATTATTCCAATTTTCCTGCATTTTAAAACATCTAAAACATATCAATCAACTTCTATATCATATTCTATAACTTCATATCTATGTTTGTCTTCAAAGAGGTCATCATAATGCATCCAAACATCTTTATATTTGTATCTATCTCCCTCTTTACTTGAACACACTGGAGGCTTTGTTGTAATATAACCCACAAGATTATCTTTACTCTTAACAGTACTATAACGACTACCCGATATTCGCATTGGTTTAGCAGTCCAAATATATGTGCCCAAATGTTCAATTTCATCGGGGCTATTATAACCTAAGCTTTTAATTAGGTCTTTTTTTGAACCAAAACAAACTGTTTCAACAATATGCTCAAGCATTGTTTTCCCTATCTGGCGTCCATCCATTTTGCAAATCAACTTTAAACACTGGCTTTAGTTCGTTCAAAGCATTGAAAACAAATTTAGATTGATTCAAAGCATAATCCATACAATTATAAGTTCCACCAGCTTTTTTACCAACCCAGAAAGCAACAACGAAGCTTGCACAATCCACCATCTTCCTATCTCTTAAAGCATATAGCTTATGTCTGCTTTCTTTATTGGAACCAGATGGATCCAATATGTCAATACCAGATGCCCTTGCCAATTGAGCTTTGAATCCTACAATTTGATCTTCTTCCCAATATTTATAATGCACTTCGGGAGAAAAAGGAAGAAACATATGGAACTTTACATTGTGATCCATACATGCCTGTGCAGCCCACGTATCTGCCCCTTGAGCACCTCCAAGATTGAAACACAACTCATTCCCATGCTCCCTTTTAAAGATAGCTACAACGTCATTAATACGTCTCTTGATCTCTTCATGGGAATAATGAGAAATCAAAAATGTATCTGGAAGATGTCCAGTAATAGCAATAGTAATCATTTTATTCTCCTATCTAAGCGCCATATTTTATAAATCCTTCGCACAAAAATATAGAATCTTCAAACAAAGCATATTCTACTGGGGTTATATATTTCTTTATAACATAATTGTTAATAATGTAATCTTCTAATTCCTGATATTCATTTTTATTCGTCATTTTATTTTCCTATAACTTCCTTTTTCTCATTTCATGCCATTTAATACCAAAAATAGAATCTTCGAACTGACAATATTCAACTGGGTCCAAATACTTTCTATTCTTGTCATTTGCTATCATATTTTCCACTCTTTCTTTAATTTCGTGTGGCCTTGTTCCTGGCTCATAAATAGCTTTCTCACAATAGTCTGGCATACCCAGACATCTATCTGGACAATCACAGCAAGGCTCTTTGGTGCGAAAATTTTTAACTATAAAATTTAAATCTACTGATTCTTGAATTAAATCTTCTAATTCTTGATATTCATTATTAGGACAATATCCGTAATCAATTAATTTATTCTTAGCCATCCTACTCTCCTACTCTCCTACTCTCCTACTAAAATTGTATCATTTGCTTCTATTTCGAAGTAGCATCCAGACTTACCAGCTTTCGCCACAAGATTATAATCTTTACCTTGTCTCTTTAAATTATACATTTCTTTTAATATCTCAAAATCATGATTCCACATCAAAACATTGTCTTTGTTAACCGATTCGAATATAAGCTCAAGATGTTGAACATTTACTTCAACAGTTACTTCTGGGCCAAATAAAAAATCTTTTGAATGAATTGCTTCATCACTATCCAAGAAACCCATATAAGGGATCTCTTTCTTGTCTTCTTCAAGAATTTCTTTTGGGTAAAAAAGATTAGCGATTCTTACTTTTGATAAATCATTACGATCCTTCAACGCTAAAACATAATAATATCCAGAAAGATATCTGAAAGGCTTTAATGGACTAAAATGGTAAAGTTCTAATTTTTTCATCCGATTTCCCTTTCTCCTTCGCCAAAAATGTCTGCAGCGGCATTTTCATCGCCAGCTTTAATTTTTTCGGCAATACGATGAGCTTCTGGCTTTATTACTTGTTCATAAAGTTCCTTTGGGTTAGCATATTCGACATTTGATCCACTTAAAGAAATAAGTTTTTTAACTTCCCCTTTACACTTTGGGCAAGTAGAAATAGGTTCATCATTCATAAGTTGAAGTTCTTCGAACTTATAATTACATTTTGTACATTTATATTCGTATTTCGGCATATTAATCCTTGTCTTCTTCATCTTCATCTTCATCTTCTTCGCAATCATCATCGTCAAACTCATTAGGAAAAATTAATGATTTTGCTTCTAATTCTTTTAACATCTCTTCTGGCCCGTCAATTGATATGATATGACAATCTGCTTCAATTTTTACAAGTGAAACATCATACTTTGAAACAATAGAAGAAATGTCTTCTAATGTTTTAACTGAGTTTTTCAACATTTCTGCGTGTTGAGTTAATGCAGAACAAACATTTTTATCTCTCTCTAAAAAGAAACTAAGGTCATCACCCTGCTTAAAATAATCTAGCCGTATGTCATATGAGTTCATTTTTTCTCCTTCTATAACCAACTCCATTTATTTGTATATGGGTTGAAAATTTGACCACTATGGTCTTCTTCTTTTTCTTTAGTTCTATTTGAAATAACAGAGTTCTCTAAAATAAAAACATTATCACAACAATAAGCAAGCGGTTTTTTAATGAAACTCAACCCTATTAAAACAAGTCCAGCTCTAGACTTATCTGTATTGTAGTTAATTTCAATATCAAAATTATCATAAATTTTATCTTGAAAAACAATATAATGGGGATAAAGAAGCTCATCTGAAATATACTTATCAAAGGAAATAGCATCTATTGCGCCAATAACGTGTTTTACTTTTCCTCCAATCCTTACAATTATACTATATACATCTTGATCTAATAATGAAATTTTATTCATCTAAAACCAACCTCACTTTCATATTCTGCCACTCATGCAGAATTTTCTGCTTCCAGACAGGATCTGTTACTTCCATTTCTAAAATCACTTGCCCGGTTTCTTTGTTGTACCGAACATTTAACAACTCAGCAATCTCTTCAGTCAAGCCTAAGTTCTTCATTTTCAATTAAATCCTCTATTATGTATGATACAGCATCCCTTATTTTGGTTTCTAAAAGATCAACTGTAATTTTTTCTTCTGGAATCAAATCATCATCGTCATCATCGTTATATCCACGTTCTTCAATTTCTTCAAAGGTTTCGTTAACAGCATCCATAATACCTTTGAAAATTTCATGGATTAAATCATCCTTGTGCATATTAATCTCCCGCAATCTCTGTGCCCATAATCTTAGTTATCTTGGCAACAACTTCACATATTTCCTCATTATATTTTTTATACTGTTCTCTATCGTCCCAAGTATCCTTTCCCCAATTAATTTTGTGTTCATATTCTTTTAATCGAACTTCCAAATCTTCTTTCTCTTTTTCCAACTCTTCTATTTTTTTAAACATATAATAAATATCCTGAAATTTCATATCTTTTCCCTTTCAATATAATTACAAAGATTATTTATCTGCCGATTGTATTCTTTTTTTCTAGCCTCTTCTCTTTTTCTTACCCATTCAGAGCCAATTTCTAAATCCTTAGAAATAAAATCTACATACTCTCTAACTGCCGCTCTTGCAGCAGAAAACGCTCTTCTTGATGAATTCCAATAATCATTTTCAATTAAAAGTACAGATTTATTTTCTTTTCTCATATTTTCTATAAGTTTTTTTCTCCAATCTTCTATTTCACATCCTATATATTTTAGTTCACTCTCTCTGCAATCGCATTCAAATAATATTTTGGCTCTCCTAGAATAGCAATTATGAAGAAGAAATTCTAAAATAGTTTCAGGATGAAATACCGTTCTTAAATTAATTTTCATTTTCCACCTTTTCCTCTACATAAACCTCTGGGCTCCAATCCGGAAGATCATCATATATTCTCATCATGGGAAGAGCCTTATGCAAAATAAATGCTCCTTTTTCCCCATCTCTCATCTTTGCAATTCTTACAACCATATCTGGTCTAGACTCTTCATCTTTCCTAGTCTCAATGTTTAATAATATATTAGCATTTTGTGCAAGCATAACACTTCTGCCAACTCTGTGCTGATCTGCGGGGCCACTCGAATCTTTCCCATTAGCTTTAGGTGGCCTCGTCAACTGAACAGGTGAAATAACTCGCGTTTCATATGTTCTACAGAACTCATGCATTTGTTCTGCAACCTTACCAATGCTAAGCCAATCTTGACCTTCAGCACTTGCCTCTAAAGTCATCAATGTAATATAGTCAATTACAATTAAGTCAGGAACAAAATCGTTACAAATATCAACATACTTACTTTCAATTTGTGCCATTGTGCAACCACGAGGCACATCCAAAATTTTAAATTGTTTTGGATAATTTCTCTGAAATCTCAAAGAGGCTTTCAATCTAACTTCTTCTTCAGGTGTAAGCTTTCCATCTCGGATTCCATACAACGGAACACCCGCAAGATTAGCATCTACCCTTCGGCGCATAGGCTTATGCGGCATTTCAATTGAAAAATATAAAACATTCGCACCATCATTTTCATCATAAACAAATTTTTCATCTTTGGATTGACTAGACTGTGGTGGTCTATTATTTCCCAGCCAAGCATTGATTGCCATGTTCATGGCAAGAGCAGACTTACCAGCAGAAGACTCCCCTCCAATAAACATTAACTCTGATTTTTGCAAACCATTAGTAATCCTATCAAACTCTCTAAATCCTAAATGAATTCCCTTTGCAAGGTCTGGATTGTTTTTAACTTGGGTGTAATCATTCCAGGCTTCTTCAACTGTTTCCGAAAGAGAACCCTCTTTAAAGATCTTATTACTGTAAATATTATTAAGTGAAACTGAAAGTTTTTTAACTGCGAGATTTGCTTCTTTCAAATCTTCAAAAGATTCTCCATTCCAATTTTCTTTAAAAACATTCTTTCCAAAATTTTGAAGAAGATGAGCGTTATACCTTGCTTTAAGTTTTTCCAAATCACTTGGAAACTCTCTGGGTTCGATCTCTAAAGCCATAGCTTGAGAATAAATCTCCTCTAGCCCGCCCTCTTTCCATAGTTGTGAAGCTTGCTCTTCCATAACCTTTGCAGTAGGAATCTCATGAAACTTAGAATAACAAGCCATAAGAAGTTTGTAAAAAACTTTATATCCCTTTTGAAAATAGTCTGGAGCAGTACTAGCTTGTAACTCTAAAAGCAATCGCTTCTCCGCTAATGCATACGCTAGAATTTTAATATCTATCATAGTTTTTCATTCCCCTTTCTAGCGTCTTTTCCGCCAACACGCAATATTTTAACAAATTGTGCTTTAAGAGAATTAAATGATTCTTTAAACTGACCAGAGAAAATCTCATCAGTATTCTCCGAATTTGTACATATAATTGTTGGAAGTTTATTTTGCGATCTTGTTCTTAAAATATATTCAAATTGACTTCCATATAACTCTTGGCTTCCCTGACTAGGAAAGAACCTTTGATCAACTTCATCTAAAACCATAAAATCAACTATCTTTACCATTTCTCTAAAATCATGTGCATCATGTGATAAGAGAGCAGTTACTGCATCAACCATTGTCGTATAGTAAGCACTGTATTTTTTAAGTAAAGCCTTTTTTAAGATAGAACAGCCACCCATAGTCTTTCCTGTTCCACGATGCCCAACAAAACAAAGAGTCAATCCATTATAAAACTCTTCTTCAATATTTCCAATGTAAGATATAATATAATTTTTGAAATTCTCTTCACCATAGAAATCTTCAATTCTTCTATGCCAATAATCAACAGGAATACAAGCGTCAGACATTTGATCTAAATAAGCACAATATCCAGCACAAGCTGCGCACCCAATTCCATGACACGAACTACATTTAGAAATTATTCTTTCTTTTTCTATATTAAGCTTATTAAGTGATAACATCCTTATTCCTTTTCTGTAGCTCTATGAAATACTGGCTTCTTTGGCTTTTCAAAATCGTTTGAAAGACTTGGAAGAGCCATGGCGAATTCGCCAGGAGTTGAAGCCATTGCCTTCTCATCATAAGCCGGATTTTCTTCATCGTTAAAATCATAATCAAAATGATCGGGAATAGGTAATTTGTTAATCCGTAGAGGAACAAATTCCATCTTCGGAGGTTTTTCAACTTCTTGTTGTACAGGATTAATATCTTGAATTCCAAGTCTAACGAGGTCAATGCAATCTTTACTAAATACAATCATATTATTATCAAGCTCTGTCATTTTGATAAACTTACTATCCATCTCTGTAATAAACCCTTGCAATATGTTTCCATCTTTTCTAAAAACAGTTACATGTTTCTTAATCATATCTTCAAACATTTTATCTCCTTTGGCCTTATGAACATAAGGATCATCAATGCGATAATAGTTAGGATCAACTGGCCCTTCAATACCTTCTAAGCAACTATGTGGTGACTTCATTCCGTCTTCCAAACTTATAAAATGGCCCTCGCGTTCTGTATATTCTTTACCGTCTAATTCTTCCACTATATAATCATATTCGACATCCCAAATTTCAACTTTACTAGGCATATTTTTTCTAGATATGCGGCAGGTTCCAGAAACAGGATCCTTTAACTCAAGTTTTCCATTTTTGTTTTTAAATGTAGATTCTATAATATTATTATGTGATAAAAAAACCAATTCTCTTTCATAGGCATAGACGCCATAAATTACAATTGATTCTTTTATATGTTTAATTTTTCTAGACATATTATTCCTCTAGTTTTTTATATTCTGGACCTTCTGGCAGCATTTTTCTATTTACGGCCTCTCGAACAATATAACCTTCAATATTTTCTTCGCCATAACTTTTTACATGAGTTACTAAACCATTCAGATCATTCCAGGTAGTCAATTCCTGCCTCTCAAAAATCAAGGGGTAGTTGCACTCACACCAATCCATGAAATCCTTTGGAAGGGGCGTGGAACGCTTTAAAACACTACTCTTCGCTCTTGCTGCAAAGTAAGCATTGATAATTTCTGGAGTTGAAAAAAAGCCAAAACTTGTCACAGATCTTTTCCTATCCTTAAGCCTTTTTTCAAAAACCCATTTTATATAGTTTGGTATTAACATATATTGATCACCAAACATAAGCATGATCTTTCTTGCCGCAATAAATTCTTTGTTTTTATATGGAATAGGGTTACTATAATCTAGAACATATGAGTATCCATAGAATTTTTGAAACTCATTGCAAAAATATCCAACTATACACGAAGGCCGATCTTTTGGCTTTTCCCAAAACTCTTTGTCCTTATATCGATCATGGTATTTCGTCCACCAAAGTTCCCATTCATTACGATCTGTTTCTTGGTGGTTTGGACATGAGAAAACAGGATACTTGATCCCATTTCCTTTAAACGTAACTTCTTTTTCTAATCCGCAAATTTGACAGGTAGGTTTTGTAGGCTTCATGGTCTTTCTCCTATGGCCCAAGATAGAAACTTCTAATGTTTAAAGTCGACAGCTATTTTTTAACTGGAGTTTTATTTGGTCGATTTAAGCAGGACTCATCAAAATCCTTAGGGAATTTAATTTTAAAGCCTAATTCTGTTTCATAAATTGTAATTCTAATAGCAGAATGTTCATCTAAATATTTAGCATTATCAATAAAATCAACAACATAAGCGTCCGTTTTTCCAGGTGCAGGTCTAATGACACGTCCAATTCTTTGCAATGCCCTAACAGAACTTTTCCCTCCACCTCCAAGAACCAAAGCATCAAGTGCTGGAATATCAACGCCAATATCAAAAACAGACGAAGCTATAAGACATTTATATTCCCCATTTGTAAAAGCTTCTTTAACTTCCTCTCTAGTTTCTCCATCAACTTCTCCATTTACAAAAAAAGTTGGGATATCATCTTCTATCCTTTTTAATAAATCTTTTCCATGAGATAAATTCTTAACTAAAATTAAAACCTTTCTTCCCTTTTCAACCAACTTCCTAACAACATCTTCAATTAATTGATTCCTAACATCATTCTTCAAAATATATTTACTATACACAGATTGATAATGAGAAGGTAATTCTTCGTCTAAAGGAGGAACATCATATAATACAATCTTTGCCGGAACAAGAAATCCTTTCTTTATAAGTTCCGATGATGTCATATTATAAATTCTTGGTCCACAAACAGATTCTAATAAAAGATCTGCCCCATCATCTCTCCAATCTGTTCCTGATAAACCAAATAAGTATCTACACTTCTTACTTGCTTTAAAAATAGATTGAATCGTATCTGTGGCTAAAAAATGAGCCTCATCAAAAATGGCTAGATTTACAGTTTCAATAGCAGCTTTAATTAAATTCTTTTCTTCTGAACCAACAGAAAATGTTTCCGGACTCCAATCTTCATCATCTAAAGAAACCTTTGTATTTAACCCAAAAGCTTTAGCTGCTGTCCAAACGGAACAAACATTAATCCTTTTAATATCACATAAACCATCTCCAATGATTCCAACCTTCTTTCCAAGAAATTTTTGCGTTTCTCGGTGAAATTGATAAAGAAGATCTTTACCAACAACATAAATCATAGTTGGAACATTATAATTACCTATAATCATCGAAGCTACACTGGTTTTTCCTCCACCTGTGCCAATACGAATAATTCCCCTTTCAGCCTTAATCGCAGCCTCCATAGCCTCAACCTGATAATATCTAGGCTCAATATTAAGTATTGGTAACTTTTCACCAAACTTAACCGGAGAGCGTTGGTCTATTATTTTAATTGTCACATTATGCTTTTTTAGAAAATCGCAAACCTTAGGAAGAAGACCTGTGGGAAAAACCATTTTTTGAGTGAGAAGATGTTTCTTACCATCCCAATGAACGAATTGATTTGTATT
>Ga0209777_10003688_pt1 | contig 18766 bp, 8 predicted proteins | sample FrelakmetHBP12HB_FD_187147 | JGI IMG/M metagenome (GOLD analysis project Ga0209777, IMG submission 187147) | Freshwater lake sediment microbial communities from the University of Notre Dame, USA, for methane emissions studies -HBP12 HB (SPAdes)... | ecosystem: Environmental > Aquatic >...
CTGCACTCCTGCTGAGACACATGGAAAGCGAACACCTGGGGGGAGACCCCTTCTCCCCCCAACCCCCTCTACCCAAGCCCTACGCAAGGGGAGGCGCAACCGCATGCTGCCGAAGGGTTTACCGCTTTATCACGCTGAACCATAGCCGATCCCTCGCAACTGCAACTGCCTTTCAGCCTGAACCTGAAGACCCACGCCAACCAATTTTCCTGGAGGAGAGCCACTTTACACTATGCCTATGCACTATAGCGTGTTGCAAAAAAGCAACACTTTCCACCGGGCGGCATCGCTGTGAAAAAAGTAACGCTGTAAGTGTTTTCGGGACACAACAAGGCATGTATATGGCCAGAGCGCAAAAAAGGCGAAAAAAGAGCAAAACGCTATCAAGTTCCATCAAAACAGGGCTCAAAAGTGCTAAATTTGGTACACTTTTTGCCTTACCCATCTTAACATTTTGCCCCTCCACCCCCTCTGGCGCTAGCGCCAAGGCCGTTTTGACCCTCCAAAAGGGGCAAAAAGGCGGCGCGCCGTTCTAATAATTCACCTTGGTAATTTGGGCAAGCGCGACTTACGTTCACGCTAAAACGCGGAAACCCGAAATCGGCGACCGGCAGCAATGTTGCGAAAAAACAACATCCCCAAAAGACAGTTCCAAGTTTCAAGTTTCAAGTTTCAAGTGAACGGCGAACGGCCAAAGGCGGGAATCGGGAACCGGGAACCGCCATCGGGATTTATGTTGACGCAAGCCCTGGGTTTGGATTAGAAAAGATTACCGGCGAACAGAAGGAAATGAACGGGCAAACCTCCGCGGTCGCCGGGGTTTGCCCCGCGTGTTTACAGGGCAAGGAGGCAGGCATGGGGTTTGTCGAAGCCGTCAACTACAAGGCAAAAGAGCTCTCGCGGCACGTCTGCCGCATGACCACCGAGGCGGGGTCGGGCCATCCGAGTTCCGGCACCGCCCTGGCCCACATCACCACGGTCCTGATGTACCACACGATGCGGTACGACCCGGCAAACCCGTGGAACCCGCTGTCGGACCGCCTGGTCCTCTCCGAAGGCCACGCCGTGCCGATCATCTACGCCGCATACGCCGACGTGGGCGGCGTCGTGGGCATGGACCCGAAAAACGGCCGCAAACTCACGATTGACGACCTCTGGACCCTTCGCGACATTCACAGCGTGATCGACGGCCACCCGAACCCGGCTATCGGGTTCCCGTTCTTCGACGCCGCGACGGGTTCCCTCGGCCAGGGCGTAAGCGTTGCGGCGGGCCTGGGGCTGGCCGCCCGCATGGACAAGATCGACAAGACCATCTACGTCATCGTAGGCGACGGCGAGAGCCGCGAAGGCCAAATCTGGGAAGCCCTCGATTTTCTGGCCGACCACCACCTGACCAACGTCCGCGTCATCTTCAACTCTAACCACATGGGCCAGAGCGATTTCGTGAGCGAGCAGCAGTCGGCCAAGACGCTGGCCCGCAAGATCAAGGCCTACGGCCTGCAAGCGATCACGATCAACGGCCACAACCCGGAGGCCATCCGCAAGGCCCTCGCCGTCCAGCCGCAGGAAAGCAAGCCCGTCGTCGTCATCGCCAAGACCAAGAAGGGCTGGGGCGTCAAGGAACTCCAGGCGGTCGGCTACCACGGCAAGCCCCTGGACGCCGCGGAACTTGCGAAGGCGATGAAGCAGTTGCGGCTGCCCAAAGAGAAGCCCGACATGGTGCTTTGCCCGCCGCTGCCGCACGGCGAAATCCCTCCGGCCGCGCCTGAAACCATCGCCCTGCCCGACCCGGACCTCCTGAAACTTGCCGAGGGAACGAAGTTCGCCGCGGCCGTCCAGAAAGGCAAGGTGGCCACCCGTCAGGCGTACGGCCTGACGCTCCGCGCCCTGGGCCGCGTCTCGAAACGCATCGTGGCCCTGGACGGCGACGTGTCGAACTCCACCTTCTCGGACCTCTTCCGCAAGGAGTTCCCGGACCGCTTCGTCGAGTGCCGCATCGCCGAGCAGAACATGATCTCTGTGGCGGCGGGCCTTGCGGCAGCCGGCAAGATCCCGTTTGCCAACACCTTCGCGAAGTTCTTCGTCCGGGCCTACGACCAGATCGAGATGGCCGCCAACACGTGCGCCAACCTGAAAATGGTCGGCAGCCACTCGGGCGTCAGCCTCGGGGCCGACGGGCCGAGCCAGATGGGCGTGGTCGACACGGCGTTCTTCGGGTCACTGGCGAGCGTCCAGACCCCGAAGGGCCACGTCGGCTGCGTCGTCCTGAACCCGTGCGACGCCATCAGCACCTACAAACTGGCCGCCCTCATGGCCGCCTACAACGGCATGGCCTACATGCGGACCCTGCGGCCGGAGACGGCGATCCTCTATAAGCCCGAAGAGCCGTTCCACCTGATCGGCCAGAAGGTCCTCGCCAGGGGCAAGGACCTGACGCTCGTGGCCTGGGGCTACATGGTCCACGAGGCCCGCAAGGCCATCGAGGCCCTGAAGAAGGAAGGCATCGAGGCCGGCTTGGTGGACGCCTACAGCCTGCCGCTGGCCGACGATTTCCTGGAGGCCATCGGCGCCGGCCCCGGCGCGAAGCTGCTCGTCCTGGAAGACAACTACGCGGGCAGCCTGGGCGCGGCCGTTGCGGCAAAGGCCGCGATGCGCGGCAACATCCGCGTCGCGGAGATGACGTGCGCTAAGATGCCGAAGTCCGGAAAGACCGCGGACGACGTCATCGCTTTCGTCGGACTCGATACCGGCGCGGTCGTGCGCCGGGCCAGGGAACTCCTCGGCAAGGCCTGAGCATGAAGCGCGGGCCGGGCGCCGAGGGGCGATGCACATTTAGCCGGCGAGTTTACTCGCCGCGCTCGAACCGGAGGCGCCCATGACCATGAACGACCGCATCATCGCCGAGGCCATCACCTTTGACGACGTCCTGCTCGTGCCGGCCTACAGCGCCGTCGTGCCGCGCGACGTCAGCACCTCCACGCGCCTGACGCGCACCATCCGGATCAACATCCCGATCGTGTCGGCCGCCATGGACACCGTGACCGAGTCGTCGCTGGCCATCGCGCTGGCCCAGCAGGGCGGCATCGGCATCATCCACAAGAACCTCCCTATCGAGGGCCAGTGCCGCGAGGTCGAGAAGGTCAAGCGCTCGGCCAACGGCATCATCACCGACCCCATCACGCTCGGCCCCAAGGAGCTCGTGGCCACCGCCCGCAAGGTGATGGACGAGAACAACATCTCGGGCATCCCGATCATCGAGGACGGCCGCCTCGTGGGCATCCTGACGAGGCGGGACCTCAAGTTCCTCGACAACCCCGGCGTGGCCATCGAAGAGGTCATGACCCGCAACAACCTCATCACGGCGTCGGCGGGGATGAAACTCGAAGAGGCCGAGCACATCCTCCTGAAGAACAAGGTCGAGAAACTCCCGCTCGTGGACAACGAGCGCCGCCTCGTGGGCCTGATTACCATCAAGGACATCGAGAAGCTGCACTCGTTCCCGCACGCCTGCCGCGACGAGCGCGGGCGGCTGCGCGTCGGCGCCGCCATCGGCGTCCACGACTACGAGCGGGCCGCGCGGCTGATCGAAGAAGACGTGGACGTCCTGGTGGTCGATACGGCGCACGGCCACTCGGCCAACGTCATCGAGACTGTCAAGAAGCTCCGCAAGCAGTACGGCATTTCGCTCGTGGCCGGCAACGTGGCGACCGCCGAGGCCGTGGCCGACCTCGTGAAGGCCGGCGCCGACGCCGTCAAGGTCGGCATCGGGCCGGGCTCGATCTGCACAACCCGCGTCGTCACCGGCGTCGGCGTGCCGCAGATCAGCGCCGTGGCCAACTGCGCGGCGGAGGGGGACCGGCTGGGCGTTCCGATCATCGCGGACGGCGGCATACGGCACTCGGGCGACATCACGAAGGCCCTGGCGGCGGGGGCCTCCAGCGTCATGCTCGGCAGCCTCTTTGCGGGCCTCGAGGAAGCCCCCGGCGACGTCATCATCTACAAGGGCCGCACGTTCAAGGCGTACCGCGGCATGGGGTCGCTCGGGGCGATGGTCGAAGGCTCCGCCGACCGCTACGGCCAGGCCGAGGCGCAGAAGCGCGGCGAGAAACTCGTGCCGGAGGGCGTCGAGGGCCGCGTCCCCTACCGCGGCGTGCTGGCGGACTTCGTCTACCAGCTCGTGGGCGGCGTGCGGGCCGGCATGGGATACTGCGGGTGCCCGACGATCGAGGACCTCAGGACGAAGACGAAGTTCATGCACGTCAGCCGCGCGGGCGTCGTCGAGAGCCACCCGCACGACATTTCAATCACTCAGGAAGCGCCGAACTACAGCATTCCGAACTTCGCACAGGACATGTAAGGCGGGCACGGCGAGGTTGGGCGTGATGAGCGTAGAGAGTTATATGGCACAAGCACGGCTCAGGCTCAACTGCGCGGTCAAGCGTCCGCTCGCTTGATATCCTGCAACTCGATCACGCCTTTCTTTAGGTACCCTGTTACTATGACCGTGTCTTCCCACAACGGTTTTACAATATCGCTCATCAGCGCCTTTTGCACGTGCACTCGGTGAATATTGCCGTGTTCATCACGTAACTGTATGCTCCCCTTCCTGCCCAACTCGTCCGCATACAGCAACTGACCCTTAACTGACTCTAGGGTGCCTTGGGCAGGCACATGCGGTATTGGTTCTGAGGCATACTCCTGCCCCTTCAAGGCCACAACTCTCGTGTCTGTGCCCGAACAGCGAGTTAGGCCAACAAACTTGACCCGCTTTCCGTCGGGCGAAAGTTTTCTCGCTAGTGCGATAAAATTGCGTCTATAGTCTTGTTGCGGTATGGTGCGACTGAGACGCCCGAAATCCCCCTTACTGTAAAGATCAAGACAGGTGATAACCTCGTCGGTTACTGACGCCGCGTCTGGTGGCGCTTCTTCCATTGGTAGGCTCTGCTGGGGACAGCGGCCACCAACACTAACGGTTACAGCAAAGCACGCGGCCCTTGGGACGGACAGGTAAATGGAAACCGCGTCTCGAACGTCCTTCTTGGGTGCGCCTAACTCCCTGAATGGAAGTTTCATTTTCCTCTCAACTGTGCGGTAAACCATCTTTTCAGCGGTCTCGATCCTTTCAAGAAAAACGTCGGCGCTTGCCATACCAGAGCCGACTTCCTCGCCGCTGATAGACAACTGGAACTCTTCCGGACGCAACTGCCTTCCCCTCACCTGAAGATGCCTGCTGAAGTTAACCTGTTCCAGTAGATCGCGAAGTTCCTCGGCAATTTCTTCTGGCGGGTTACCCGACAACGCAACGGCAATCAGCCGCTCAGCCTCTCGCGTATCGCCGCACTGAAGGCCAAGCGTTGCAGCGCTCCGAAGGAGCACTGATCGCGTCGGCTCGGCAGATAGACGTTTGGCCATCGCGTTGGCGGCTTGGCGCTCGTAATTAAAAGCCTCCAAGAACGCTACCTTGGCGTCTTCCACCTTGCCGGCAGATTGAACGCGAAAGGCTTTCTCGGCCAATTCCATGGCCCTGCCATGATGTCGTGATATTGCATTCATCGTTTCACCACACGTGCTCTTGGCGACCCAAATTCCACAACTACAACATAGGCCGGAAACTTGCCGTCAGATTTCTTCGTTTGCTCAATCTTGATTTTGACCCTTCGCTCCAAATCCGTGCTATCTCCCTCGCGTATGCCCGAAACCTCCAGCCTCGCCTTTTTCTGAAATGGGAAAGGCGAGCTTCTTCCCAGCCAGTAGTCAAAACCCCCACCCTTGACCGACTTCTCTAGTACCTCGACTCCAGCCTGTTTGAGGAGAAGCAGAATGGCGATGCCATACGCACCGTACTCGGTGGCGACCTCCTTGTCGTTGTGGCAAGAGCGCATCTGCTTCGTGGTTGGAGACCACAGTAGCGGGCAAGAAATATCGAAGTCCCCAGAGACACCAAGGAGCACGTGCGGTTGGTGCCCTCTGTCCTCCAAGCATACTGAGGCACATTCCGCCATGAATGTACCCGCGGCCTGAGTCAAACCTGGCATGCCCCTTGAGAGCAAATCGAGATCCAAGTTCTTGCTCTTGCCTTTGGTCACGTTGTGCGCTTCTTTGGCTAGTGTATGCCGGTGTTTAGGCATCACCCAAGTTAAGAGCCTATGGTGTACGAACACCGGTTTCAAGTAATAAAACCTGAGAGAGGTTCGCCCCCCTGTTCTCCTCTGGCGTTCTCTTTCCATGCACCGCCTGCCATGCCGTTTGTACGGCATGGGCGGCCACATGGGGCCGCCCCTACGCTCGGGGCTCGGCCTACCGTGCCACGAGGTCGTCCTGGCCGAGCGTGGCGCATTCCTTGGCGGCAGAGAGGTAGGCTTCGGCCATCTTCAGGGAATTGTCGCGTTCGTTGGCCTTGGCCCAGGCGCGATTCGCGGCGCCGAGCTGCTTCAGGCCCTCGATCAACTGTTTGAAGGTGCGCTGGGCCCGCTGGTACTCGGTGGTCTGGTTGACGAACTTCACGAAGGCGTCCATCGCCTGGCCGACCTTCTGATCGTACCCGGGCTGGTCGCCCGGGCTGCTTTTGCCAAGCTGCGCGGCAGCGAGGCCGGCGTCAGCCACCGTCAAGACCCATTCCTTGTAAGGCTGGTAGTTCTTCTGGAGTTCCGCCCTGGCCTCGTCGCACTCCTCCTGGGTGTTCGGGCGCCAGTAGAGCGCGCCCCGGATCTTCGGCTCCTTGGCGAGGAACTGAAGCGCCAGGATGCGGGCCTTGACCGCGTCGGCCGCCTGCGCGTCCTTGGGGTCGCCGCTATTGCGCAGGTAGCTCTCCAAGTTGCCGGCGGAAGAGCAGAGTTCGTAGGCATCCTGGTACTCGCCGATGTTTTCGAGTTTGCGACCCTGCTCGAGGGCCTTCTTGGCGTCCAACCGGGCCTGGCCGAGTTGGCTGGCCATCCACGAGGAATAGACAATGAAGACGACAATGGCCAGTACGCCGACGAATCCGACTATGCCGCCGATGACGCCGGCCTTTCCGCCGGCCGATAGGCGGCCGAACCAGCCGCCACGCGACCCGCCGTAGACGACGCGCTGGGTGCCGGCCTGCGCGGCCATAGCGGCGGCGGCAGCCGAGACCTTGCCCGTCGCGGCCCCGGCCGCCTTGGGAGGGGCCGGCGCCGCGCCCTGCGCGTCCATCAGAACGGCCTTACAGTGCGGGCACATCTGGGAATCCACGGGCACCTCTTTGCCGCAACGCTGGCAGAGGCGCGACGTGCGGACTGTGCTCGGCGCGGACGCGATGTGGACGCCGCGGTCCTTGCCGCTGGGGACCTTCAGCGAGCGCCGGCAGTTGGGGCACATGACGGTCGCCCCGGCGCGGTCCTCCTCCACCACCATGCTTCGCCCGCATGGGCATCGAAAAAGGATGGACATGGTTGTCACCTCCCGTAGCCGGCGTACGCCGCACACCAGACTGATTGTTGCGCCGCAAATTCGGCGATTGTTGCCGTTGCCGCAGGCGACCCCGCGGGTACGTGTTTGGCGTGCCAAGCAAGACTTGTCATTCTGAGCGAGCGAGAGCGAGCGAAGAATCCCGGCCATCCGAACGGCCAGATTCTTCGGCCCCGTAAACGGGGCCTCAGAATGACGGCGCTAAACACATACCCCCGCGGGGACTACCCCTGCGTTGCCGCCGCGGGGACGCCCTCGGCCTTGCGCACCTCGGCCGTCGAATCCACCGGAAGGACAACGGTGAACGTCGAGCCGCGCCCCACCTCGCTGTCGACCAGCACCGTGCCGCCGAGCAAAGCCGTCAGTTCCTTTACGATTGACAGCCCCAGTCCCGTACCGCGATACCGCCGGGTGTGCCCGGAGTCCAATTGTGTAAACCGCTCAAAAATGCGAAGGTGTTCGTCTCTCGGGATTCCCGGCCCGGTATCGGAGACGGCGAAAGCGACGAGCGTCGGCGTCGCCGCCGGAGCGGGCGCCCCCTCCTTCGCGTGCGGCATGCCCGCCGCCTCCCCGCCCGCTGGCAGGCCACCGCCGGCGGCGGCATGTGCGTCAACCGGCGCATGCTCAGCCAAAGACGGGCTGGACTCACCGCCCGATGGCTCGGCGTCGGCGGTTTCGCGGTCTGGGCCCGTCACCGTCCGCACCGTGACCTTGACCTCCCCCTCGGCAGTGAACTTGATGGCGTTCGAGAGAAGGTTGTAGAGGATCTGCTGGACCTTGATGCCGTCGGTCATCATCAGCGGCACGTCCGGGGCGACCTCGTAGGAGAACGTCAGGGGCATCTCGGCCAGCATCGGCCGGACCATGCCGCACACCACCTCGACAATGTCCTGCGGCGAGACCTTCTCGCAGCGGACCTGGATTCGCCCGGCCTCGATCTTCGCCAGGTCCAGCAGGTCGTTGATCATCTCCAGGAGCATGCGGCCGCTGGACTGGATGTTGTGGGCATATCGCTGGAGTTTCGGATCGGCGCCAACGGCGGGCGAGTCGCCGAGGATCTGCGCGAACCCCAGGATGGAGTTCAAGGGCGTCCGCAGTTCGTGGCTCATCGTGGTCAGGAACTTGTTCTTGACCTGGTTCATCTCGAACAGGGCAACGTTGGCCTTGGCCAGTTCGTCGAGCTTGGCGTCGCGGGCCGCGGTGGCGGCCCGCAGTTCGGCCTGCGTCTTGGCCAGCTCATCAAGCATGTGGTTCAGGGCGTCGGAGAGGTCTTGGAGTTCGTTGCCGGTGTTGATCTCGGTGCGGACCTGGAGGTCACCCTCGCTGACGCGGTCGGCCACGTCCTTCAGGTGCCGGATGGGCCGGACCACCGAGTACCGGAAAACGGCGTAGAAGAAGGCCATCGAGAGTGCGACCACCAAGAGGCCTGCCGCCAGCAGGATCAGATGGTCCACCAGGAGGGTCTTGTTGGCTTCGCGGGCGTTCAAGTCCAGGGCCAGCACGTCGATGATCTCGCCGGCCTTGTACTCGCTGTGGCAGGCGAGGCACTCGGTTTCGGCCCGAAAGGCCTGGGCATAGAGGAACGACTCGCCGCTCGGTAGCCCGTTGCGGCGCTCGTTGGCATGGCGCAGAAACGTCTTGACGGAAGCGTCCTCGAACGGCGAGAGGCCGGCGGGCGGGACCTGGGGCTGGCCGGGGGCGGCCGGCCCGAAATGGAGCCGCCGCGGCTCTTTCTCGGACCGCATCGGGCCGAAACGCTTGAGTTGCTCGACCATCGTGCGGCGAAGCGGCTCGGAAGACTTGGGGTCGGCGGCCAGGAACCGCTCGGCATGGAAGTCCTGGAGATACGCCCGCGCCAGGACCTGCGCCCGGTCGGCCTCGCCGGACCAGACCGCCTGCTCGATCTGCCAGTAGGGCCACCACATGCAGGCGATGACCGTCAGCAGGATGAACCCGCCGAAGATGAAGCGGCCTCGACGCTCCAGAGTTGTGTGCGACTTGCGCCGTTTGGCCATGGCACCCTTCAGATCAAACCGTACTCCTTCATCGCCCGCCGCAGGGTCTCTGCACTTGCGGCCGAAAGGTCCGTCATTGGCAGGCGCTTCTCGTCCGACTCCATGAGGCCCGCCCACTTCATCGCCGTCTTGATCGGAATGGGGTTGGTCTCGACGAACATGGCGCGGCAGAGGGGGAAGAGTTTCTGGTGGGCCGCGCGCGCGGTCGCCAAGTCGCCCGCGAGCATGGCGCTCGTCAGGCGCTTGACGTCCTTGGGCACGAGGTTCGCCACGACGCTGATGACGCCGCGCGCGCCGAGGGCCATCAGCGGCAGCGTCAGGCTGTCGTCGCCCGAAAGAACCACGAGGTTGCACCGCGCCAGGATCTCGCTCGTCTGGTCCATCGAGCCGGTCGCCTCCTTGACGGCGACGACCTGCGGGATCTTCGCCAGGCGCGCGATGGTCTCGGGCGTCATGTTGACGACGCAGCGCCCCGGAATGTTGTAGAGCACCATCGGCAGGTCAACCGCCTCGGCGATTGCCGCAAAGTGCCGGTAGAGCCCTTCTTGGGTGGGCTTGTTGTAGTACGGCGCGACCTGGAGTGTGGCGTCGGCCCCCACGTCCTTGGAGAACTTTGTCAGTTCAATCGCCTCGGCGGTCGCGTTTGCGCCCGCACCGGCGATAACGGGAATGCGGCCGGCGGCGCGCTTGACGACCGCGGCGATTATCTTCTCGTGCTCCTCGACGTCGACGGTCGGGCTCTCGCCGGTGGTCCCGACCGGCACGAGGCCTTCGCTGCCCTGCTCGACATGCCAATCGACCAACCGCTCGAGGGCCGCAAAGTCCACGCGGCCGCTGCGAAACGGCGTGACCAGGGCTACCAGACTTCCGGAAAACATACGGTTTCTCCTATACGAGGGTGCTTCGGAAGTGTCATTCTACCGGGCGGCCGCCAAGAATCCAGCGTTTAAGGCCGTCCCGGCGGCCCGCCGCGGGGTTGACAGGCTGCGGGCATACCAGCCCGGTTTGAACTGCCCGGGGGCGGTGAAACTCGGGGCCGTCCGGGCGACAGCCATATCCTCTGCTTTTGCAAGCACTTACATCCGGCAAGTGAGAGTACGTACGGTTTGCTTTGGAGGCGATTTGGTTGTATACTATCCAGCGAGATTATGCGGGAGGTTTCTGCGCCGCGAGAGTGCGCTCATCGCCACACCTTATCCGTTGAGGGAGCCGTTCCTAACGAACCGGTGCTAAGGGCAAGGGGGCCCGGAGCATCGGGGGCTTGCCGGTTTTCTCGAGAATCTGATAAGCGTCCGGGGGAGGCCGAGACTTTGCGCTCGGGCTCTGACCCTGGACGCTTTCTTTCTGCGCCTGGCACGTGGCGTTGCGCGGCAGGCGCCAAAGGTAACAGGCCATCAGATTTAAGGGGATGCACATGAGGCGGACGAACCTGGCAGTGCGGCTTTTCTTAGCGACGGCAATGCTCACCCTGGCCGCAGGAGGCCAGGCCCTGGCGGGCAACTTCTTATGGGACGGCGGCAGCCTCGTCGACAGCAACTGGGGTACCACCGCCAACTGGAACCCCGACGGCGCGCCCGCCAACAACGGCTCAGCCGCGATCCACATGGCGGGCTTGACCCGCCTGACGCCCAACGTCGACGGCGCATGGAACATCGCCTCGCTCACCTTCGACAACGGGGCGGGCGCGTTCACCCTGAGCGGCAGCACGCTCACAATCAACGGCGATGTGGTGAACATGGACCCCGACGCGCAAACGATCAATAACGCCATCAACATGGGCACCAACCTGCATTTCGACGCCTACTGGGGACCCCTGATCTTCGGAGGCAACATCAACAACGGCGGGTTCCTTCTTACCGTCTATGGCTATGGCGGCTTCAATACGACCATCTCCGGGGCCATCTCCGGCAACGGCGGCCTCACGAAGTCCGAGGCCGGCACGCTGCGGCTCAGCGGATCCTCGGCCAACACTTACAACGGCATGACCACGGTCAACGCCGGCGTGCTGGAATTGGCGAAGACCGCCGGCACGTTCGCCCTGGGCGGCGGCCTCACGATCAACGGCGGCACGGTGCGACTCGCCGCTTCCAACCAGTTCAACGCCGGGCTGGCCATGACCATCAACAACAGCGGCACGCTCGACCTAGCCGGCTGCAACCAGACCCTCGCGGCCCTGTACATGACGGGCGGCAACGTCACCACGGGCGCCGGCACCCTGACCCTTGGCAGCTTCATTACCACCAATGCCTCGGCCACTGCGGCGACCGTCTCGGGGAACCTGAACCTCGGCGGCGCCACGCGGACCTTCACCGTCGCCGAAGGCGGCGCCGCCGCCGACCTGGACATCTCGGCCGCCATCTCCAACGGCGGCATCACCAAGACCGGCACCGGAACCCTGAGGTTCAGCGGCGCGGAGGCCAACACCTACACGGGAACCACGACCGTCAACCAGGGAACGCTGGAACTTGGCAAGGGTATCTCGGTCGATGCCATCAATGGCCCCCTCGTCATCGGCGACGGCGTGGGCGGGCCTGGCGTCGACGTCGTGCGCCTGACGGCCCACAACCAGATAGACCCGTCCAGCAGCATCACGATTCTGAATTCGGGCCTCCTGGACCTCAACAGCTTCACCAGCAGCGTCGGACAGATCTCGATGACCGGCGGCGCGATAACCACCGGAACGGCCCTCCTCTTCCTCAACGCCCACGTCACCGGCAATGCCGACGCCTCCACCGCCACAATAAGCGGGAACATAGGCATGCTGGGGATGCTGCACAACTTTGACATCGCCGACGGCGCGCCCGCCGTCGACATGGACATCTCGGCCGCCCTCTCCACCGGCACCCTTGGCAAGGAAGGCGCGGGGACCCTTCGCTTCAGCGGCACGGCGGCCAATACGTATACAGGCACGACCACCGTCAGCGACGGAACGCTGCTCCTCGGCAAGACCGGCGGCACCCTGGCCATCGCGGGAAACCTCACCATCAATTCCGCCGGCACCGTACGCCTTGAGGCCGACCAGCAGATCGAAGACACGGCCGCCGTTACGATCTCCAGCGGCACGTTCGACCTCGCCGGCCACGCCGAAACCATCAACTCCCTGACGATGACCGCCGGCACCGTGACCACCGGGGCCGGAACCCTCACCGTCAACAACACTGTCACCACCAACGCCTCGGGCACAACGGCCGCCTTCACGGGCAACCTCAACCTGGGCGGCGCCACGGTGACGTTCAACATCGCCGACGGCGGTGCCGCCAACGACATGGAAATCGCCGGCGCGATCTCAAACGGCGCCGTCACTAAGAGCGGCGACGGCACGCTGCGGCTCAGCGGTTCCACGCCGAATACTTATGCCGGCACGACCACCGTTCAGGCCGGCAAGCTGGTCCTTGCAAAATCCTCGGGCGCGGCCATCGTCGGCAGCCTGGTCATCACGGGCGGCACCGTTGAGGCCGGCGCAAACAGCCAGATTTCGCAGGGAGCGGGTACGTCGACCTCGATCAGCAGCACGGGCGTTCTTAGCCTGGGCGTCTACGACTGCTCTTGCCGCGAACTCATCATGACCGGCGGCACGGTCCAGGCGACCACCGGCTCTTTCCAAGTCGTGGGCCCCTCCATCACGTCCAACGCCAGCAGCAGCACGGCCTCCATCGCCGCCGAACTGCGACTGAACTCCGCAGAGAAGACGTTCACCATCGCCGACGGCACCGCCCCCATCGACATGGAAATCTCGGGCGTGGTCGCGAACGGCTCGCTCATAAAGGCCGGCCCGGGCACCCTGAGGTTCAGCGGTTCGGCGGCCAACACCTACAACGGCATGACCACGGTCAATGCAGGCGTGCTGGAGTTCGCGAAAACCGCCGGCACGTTCGCCTTTGGCGGCGGCCTCACGATAAACGGCGGCACGGTGCGATTCGCCGCTTCCAACCAATTCACCGCCGCGCTGGGCATGACCATCAACAACAGCGGCACGCTCGACCTGAACGGCTACGCCCAGACCCTTGCGACCCTGTACATGACGGGCGGCAGCGTCACCACAGGCGCCGGCACCCTGACCCTCGGCAGCGGCAACCTGACAACCAACGCCTCCGCCACAACCGCCAACGTCAGCGGCCAGTTGGACCTTGGGGGCGCCACGCGGACCTTCACCGTCGCCGACGGCGCCGCGGCACCGGACCTAGACATCTCGGCCGCCATCTCCAACGGCGGCATCACCAAGACCGACGCCGGAACGCTGCGGCTAAGCGGCTCGGCGGCCAACACCTACACGGGAACCACGACCGTCAACCAGGGAATGCTGGAACTGGGCAAGACCGTCTCGCTCGGCGCCATCAAGGGCCCCCTCGTCATCGGCGACGGCTCGGGCGGACCCGGCGCGGACGTCGTGCGCGTAATAGTCAGCAACCAGACAGACCCCTCCTGCGCCGTCTCCATCCTGAACTCGGGCCTCCTGAACCTCAACAACCTCGCCACCTCCATCGGGCCGCTCTCGATGACCGGCGGCGCGATAACCACCGGGACGGGAACCCTCTACCTCAACTCCTACGTTACCGGCAATGCCGACGCCTCCACCGCCACCCTCAGCGGAAAAGTAAACATGCAGGGGATGCTGCACAACTTCACGATCGCCGCCGGTGCGCCCGACGTCGACATGGACATCTCGGCCGTCCTCTCCTCCGGCAGCCTCGGCAAGTACGGCGCGGGCACCCTTCGCCTCAGCGGCGCGGCGGCCAATACGTACACCGGCATGACCACGGTCAGCGGCGGAACGCTGCTTCTCGGCAAGGCCTACGATATCCTGGCCGTCGCGGGAAGCCTCACCATCAATCCCGCCGGCACCGTGCGCATCGAGGCCGACCAGCAGATCGCAGACGCGGCCACCGTCACGATTTCCGGCGGCGTGTTCGATCTCAACGGCCGCGACGAAACCATCCAGTACCTGGCGATGACCGCCGGCAGCGTGACCACCGGGGCCGGAACCCTCACCGTCAACAACACCGTCACCACCAACGCCTCGGCCACAACGGCCGCCGTCACGGGCAACCTCAACTTGAGCAGCGCCGTTGTGACGTTCGACATCGCCGACGGCGGCGCCGACCCCGACATGGAAATCGTCGGCGCGATCTCAAACGGCGCCGTCAACAAGACCGGCAGCGGCACGCTGAAGTTCAGCGGCGCGGCGCCCAACACATACACCGGCACAACAACGGTGAACGCCGGCACCCTCCTGCTGGCCAAAAGTGGCCTAGACAACGCCATTGCCGGCGACATGGTCATCGGCGACGGCACGGGCGGCGCTGGCGCCGACGTCGTGCGCTACGGGGCCAGTTTCCAGATCGCCAGCTCCGCAGGCAACATCGCCGTCAACACCACCGGCCTCCTGGACCTGAACGGCTACACCGACGGTATCACCAACCTGACCCTCGTGGGCGGTGCGGTCACCACCGGCGCCGGAGTGCTCACGATCAACGGGCTCGTCGTGACCACCGAGGCGGCGTCCGCGGCCACCATCAGCGGGAACCTGAGTCTCGGTGGCGCCGTGGTGCCGTTCAGCATCGCCGACGGCGCGGCGACCACGGACCTGGACATCTCGGCCGTCGTCTCCAACGGCGGCATCACCAAGAACGGCGCCGGCACGCTTAAGTTAAGCGGTACGGCCAACAACACCTGCGCCGACTTCACCACCGTCAATACCGGCACCCTGCTCCTCGGCAAGACCGCCGGCATCAACGCAATCGCCGGCGACCTGGCCATCGGCGACGGCGTGGGCGGCTACGACCTTGACGTCGTCCGCCTTGCCGCCTCCAACCAGATTCCCGATTCCGCCGTCGTTATGCTCACCTGGGGCGGCCTCTTCGACCTGGCCGGCTACAGCGAGACGATCACCAGCCTCTGCATGACCGGCGGCCACATCACGACCGGGGCCGGCGTCCTCACACTCAAGGGAGACGTCGCCGGCTACCTGTCCGCCAGCACCGCCCTCATCTCCGGCAACCTGAACCTTAACGGCGGCCAGCGGACTTTCTTCATCCAGGACGGCGACGCCGCCCCCGACATGGAGGTCTCGGGCGCCATCTCCAACGGCTCCCTCCAGAAGAACGGCAACGGCACCCTGCGTTTTAGCGGCAGCGCCTCCAACACCTACACCGGCGACACCACGGTCAACCAGGGCACGCTGGAACTCTCCAAGACCGGCGCGGCCCTTGCCATCGCCGGCGACCTGACCATCAACAACGGAGGCACGGTCAAGTTGGCCGCCTCCAACCAGATCGCCGACAGCCAGACGACCACGATCAACTCCGGCGGCACGCTGGACCTCGGCTCAAGCGGCGACGGCATCGCGAGCCTCGTCCTCAGCGGCGGCACCATCACGGGCGGCCTCAGCAGCTTACTGAACGTCTGGGCCTCGCCCGCGACCATCGCGGCCGCAGCCGGGCCCTCCACCATCAGCGCCAACGTCGACCTCCTCGACGGCGCAAGCGGCCCCGGCACAATCCTTAAGACCGGCGCCCTGACGACGCTGACCCTCGGGGCCGACAGCGCTATCGGCGGCGCCACCCTCGAGGCCGGCACGATCGACACCGGCGACGCCATCCTGACCATCGCCGTCGGAGGAACCTACTCCCAGACCGGCGGCCTCTTCGACGGTTACCTCTGGAGCCGCGGCGCGTTCTCTTTCACCGGCGGCACGTTTAGCGGCCGCTTGGTCAACGAAGGCTCGTTCTCGGCCCCTGCGGCCTTCACCGCCGGCAACGGCGTCCTGAACCTCTCGACCATCTCTCGCGGCGCAGGCGAGACGCTCACCGCCAACGGCGACGGCCTCGACAACGAGGGCGTCATCACCCTCTCGGGCGGCACGCTCGCCGGCAACGGCCCGCTGACCAACAACGCCATCTTTTCCGGTTACGGCACAGTCGGCGGCACGGGCGGATTCGCCAATAACGGCCTCGTCACCGTCAGCGGCGGAAGCCTGAACGTCACCAACTCCGGCGCCAACTCCAACGCCGGCAACATCGACCTTGCCCCGGGCCTGCAACTGCGCCTGACGGGCGAGGACCTTACCAACACCGGCACGATCAACCTGGGGGGCGGCACCGTCGCAGGCACGGCTACGCTCACGAACAGCGGCGGCGGCACGGTCACCGGCCGCGGCACGATCAGCGCCCACTTCGCCAACGCCGGCGGCACGCTGCGGCCGCAGGGCGGCACGATCAACGTCGCCCAACCCTTCGCCAACAGCGGCCTCGTGGAACTGACCGGCGGCGCGGGCCTCTCGGGCGCGCTCATGACCAACTCCGGCGCTCTTCAGGGCGTCGGCAGCATCGCCAACGCCATCATCAACGGCGGACGCATCGAGGCCGTCGGCGGCACGCTTTCGCTCGGCGGCTCGCTCGTCAACGGCGCGGCAGGCACCCTGGCCGCGCCGACGGGCGGTCGCGTGTTCATCGCGGGGGGCTTGGCCACCAACCTCGGCATCATCAGCCTCGACGGCGGCACGTTCGACAACAACGGCGCCGCGCTCGTCAACTCCGGACAGATCAGCGGCCGAGGCACCTTGCTCACGGGCGGCCTGACCAACAACGGCGGCATCGGCTTCTCCGCCGGTGTCACCGACGTCTACGGCGACGTCACCAACCCCTCCGGCGGACGCATCACCGTCACCGGCGGCGCCACGGCCACCTTCTATGATGACGTGGTCCACAACGCCGGCGCCGTCTTCCAGGTCAGCGAGGGCTCGGCCGTCGTGCTCTTCGGCCTCAGCGGCACGGGCAGCGTCTCGGGCACCGGAACAGTCTACATCGAGGGCGACCTCAGGCCCGGCCACAGCCCCGCCGAAGTCGCGTTCGACGGCGACCTGGCGCTCGGCGGCGGGGCGACCCTCGTGGCCGAACTCGCCGGCACGGCGCCCGGCAGCCAGTACGACGTGGTCGACGTCGGCGGACGGCTGGCGCTGGCCGGCACGCTCGATGTGAAGTTGCTCTACGGCTTCCGGCCGCACGCCGGCCAGACGTTCGACATCCTCAACTTCGACCCTGCGGCCCTGAGCGGCAAATTCGACGCCGTCGACCTGCCGAACCTCGGCGGCGGACTTTCGTGGGATACCTCGGGCCTGTACACCACGGGCGCCCTCGGCGTCGTGCCCGAGCCGGCGACGTTGGCGCTGGTAATCTTAGGCGCGCTAGGGGCACTGACGAAACGCCGGGTGGGCGTATAGCACCCACCCTACGTGAAAGGTCCGGCGCGTGTTCAGCCGCGGGCCGCCTTATCCGCCGCAGTCCGGCTCGACCGGATGAAGGCGGAAGGGGATCGCGACGCAAACACGGGGCCGAAACCACGGTAACTTTGAAAGGATACTATCATGCTGGGTAAGCGAACGTGGATTTGCGCGTCGGCCGCCCTGGCCGTCGCCCTGGCCGCCGCTGGCACTCTCCAGGCGGCCGCCGATACCTGGAAGACCGCCGCCAGCGGCAACTTCGGCACCGGCGCCAACTGGACCGACGGCACGCCGCCGGGCGCGGGCGACACGGCCACATTCAACCCAGGCGCCGGCGCCTACACTGTGACCTTCACCGCCGCCGTCGGCAACCAGGGCCTGACCGTCGACCAGGGGCCGGTGACATTTGAGTCCAGCGGCGGCCCGTGGACGTACAACCTGAACACCGGCGGTACGCAGACCGTCTCCGTTGCCGCGGGAGCGCAATTACTCCTGGGTACCGACACGCATCCCCTGAACGTGTCGACCGGCGCCAATGCCACCGTCAGCGGCACACTGGAGGTCCGGTATGGCAGCGACTTTGTGGCCGGCTCATATCTCGACGTAAACGCGGGCGGGACCCTTACAGTGGACGGCACAGGCTCGCTGGCGCAGGCCGCAGTGACCAGTTACTGGGGCGCTGCCACCGGCACAGCCACCATCACCTTCCGCAACAATGGTGGCGGCCAGTTTACAGGTATTGAACTGGCCAGGGGCTCCATAGCCGGAACCAACGGCACGATCAATGTCCAGTCCGGCGCAGACCTGCTCATGAGCGGCAACCTCAACGTGGCCACGGGCGGCACGAACGGGGGCGCGGGCGCCGTCAACGTCACGGGAACAGGGTCCACCCTGGTGCAGTCGGGCGCCGCGACAATGACCCTGGGGCACTCCAGCAACGGCACGGCCACGCTGAACATTAGCAGCAGTGGCGCCGTGACCACCGGCACGGGCGCCACGACCGTAAACAAGACCGCCACCGTCAACATCGGCGACGCCACGACCAACGGCACGCTCACGGTCAACGGCAACCTGACCATCGATGGCGGCAAGGTGTACCGCAAGC
>Ga0209777_10003690_pt1 | contig 18763 bp, 16 predicted proteins | sample FrelakmetHBP12HB_FD_187147 | JGI IMG/M metagenome (GOLD analysis project Ga0209777, IMG submission 187147) | Freshwater lake sediment microbial communities from the University of Notre Dame, USA, for methane emissions studies -HBP12 HB (SPAdes)... | ecosystem: Environmental > Aquatic >...
GCCATCCGGTGGCGCTCGCCTACCGCGTGGACGGGGGGGAGATCACCGGCCGCGTGAAGGACGCCGCGGTGGCGGGGAACGCCTACGACCTGCTGAAGCGCATCCGGATGGTGGGGAAGGACGGGAAGTGGATCGGGGGCAGCCGCCTGGTGCCCCCGATCGTGCTCGACGCGGTCAGCGTGGCGAGGCGCTAGCCGCTACGACGCCGGCCCGCCCGCCTTGCTCCAGTCGATCTGCGACCCGAAGACGCTGTGCGGCACCAGGAAGACGACGAGCGTGATGAGCGCGGCGGCCATGACCGGGCCCCGCGCGTCCTTCCCACCCCGCAGCCGCCACAGCGCGAACAGCCACGCCACCACGGCGATCAGCGTCTTGTTGTCCGTCGGGTCCCACCCGAAGGGGATGCCCGTCCACCACGGGCCGAAGGCCTGGTGCTGCATCCACGGCCCGAAGACGAAGCCCCCCAGGCAGAAGACCAGCAGGCCGGCGCGCGACCAGGCCGGGTACCTCGCCTCCCGCTGCATCGCCCCCAGTCCTGCGCGCATCAGCAGCAGCAACCCCCCGAAGATGCACAGCAGGTGCGGGACGATCACGTAGGCGGAGATGTCCCCCTTGAACCGGGTGATGGCCGGCTCGGCGGGGAACACGAGGCGCTCGCCGCCGCGCGCGAGGCGCAGCTGGTAGGCGAGCTTCCCGGCAGGCGGCTGATGGGGCAGCGTCGTCGCCAGGGTGTCGCCGTGGCGCACGAGGGCCAGCGTGTCCCATGCGTCGGGGGACGGGAACCGCCGCCACTGGACGCTCCCCTTCACCGCGGTGTCGGGGGCCACGATACGGACGGGCATGGCGTCGGCGCCGCCGTGGGTGCGGAGGAGCTTGAGGGCGATGTGCTGGCCGCCGAGGACGACGTGCCCGCGGAGCGGGTAGGTGGGTCCCGTCATCCGCTGATAGACGAGCGTGGTCGCCGTGACGATGACGGCGAGGGTCCACAGCCAGGTGCTGCGGGTCATCGGGAGGATGCCTTGGATGCGGGGTGGGGCGCCGGGGGGCTGGAGAGGCGGTGCTACGCCGCCCCGCCGAGGACCGTCAAGTAGTCCGCGCCCTGGGCCATGTGCTCGTAGAGCGCCGTGAGCGACTCCGGTGCGCCCACGAGCCAGCGGCACCGGGCCTCGCCCCGCGAGCGGCACTCGACCTCCATCACCGCCAGCGGCGCGTCGCCGAGGCGACTGAAGAAGTCGGCGAGGAAGCCCGACGTGAAGGCGCAGGACGGGTACTGCAGGCCTGCGCCCGGCTGGGCCTCGGCCCAGTCCGCCGAGTCCACGGCCACGACGGCGTCGGAGAGCTGGGTGACCGCCACGCCACCCCATCCCAGCGAGGAGAGGAAGCGCGAGAGCACCTCGGCGAGGCGCGCGGCGGCCAAGTCGCCGGGATCGTCCACGCCCGCCACGCCCGGAAGCCACGCAGCGAACGCACGGTAGGTGCCTTCCCCGGCGGCGTAGCCCGACTCCTGGAGGACCTGCGCGCCCGCGGTGTCGCGGAGGCGGTGCAGGGCGGCGGGCGAGAGCGCGACGAGCGCCGACGGCTGGAGCGGAATGTCGGTCATGGCCCCAAACCTAGGGTGTGGCGCGGAGGGGCCGCAAGAGAGCGCCCGGCGCGGGCGTCGGCGGCGCGACCCCCGTGCGCTCGCCCAGTGCTGCGGGCGCTGCGTCGCGGGGGCGGCGGCGCTCGGCCGGTCGGACGGCTCGCTCCGCTCGCACGGCGCCCGGCGTCGCGCCGGCGTCCCCGCTCCTCGCGCCCCAAGGTCGGCCGCCTACCGCACCACGATCTCGTCGCAGAAGACCCAGGCGGGGTTGCCGGCGCCCGGGTGCCACGCCGGCAGCGTCCCGTACCCCCGGGCCCGAACCCTCACCCACCGCGCCGTCGTCCCCGCCGGCAGCGCCACGGTGAGGCGGTAGAGGAACGGGTCGGCGCGCTCCGGCGGCTGGTCGTGCGTGGCGGTGCCCGCCTCGCGCCAGGCGGCGCCATCGTCCGACAGCCAAACGGTGAAGTCACGCGGTAGCAGGATCCACGAGCGCATCGTTTGCTGGAACGACCCTTCGACGGCGGCGACCGCCTGCGGCGTGCCCAGGTCGATGACCGCCTCGAGGTCGGCGCCCTGCCACCCCTGCCAGAGGCCGTCGTGGAAGTCGAGGGACCCCAGGGCGCCGTCGGTCAGGGTGCGGGGGCCCGTGCCCGGGTAGCGCGGGCTCGGCGGGGTGGTCAGCACCACTGGGCGGCCGCGCGCCAGGTGCGCCGCGATGCGCATGACGCGCTCGTCGCCGAGCGGCGCGCCGCGGAAGAACGCCTGGACGCGGACGGTGCCCTCGCCCGCGAAGCCGATCGAGTCGGCATAGTTCGGTGAGGCGGTGGTCGGCGCGCTGCCGTCGGTCGTGTAGCGCACGTCGATCCCCGGCACGCCGCGCTCGACGCGCACGCCCAGGCTGTTCGTCGCGCTGTCGTAGGTCGGGGCCATCCGGAGGATGTCCCGGTCCTCGGGGCCAAGCGCCACGCCCAGCGCGGCGAGGCGCGGCGCCTCTCCGGCGGCAAGCCGGCGGCGGAACTCCGCGAGGTCGCGCGGCCCCGTCGACCACAGCACCTCGGCGAACGCGAGGAGCCGGGGGAACGCCGTCAGGTCGAAGTTGGCCGTCGTGATCCCCTCCGACCACAGCGTCGCCTCGCCTCCGAGAATGTGCGCCGCCTCCTGCCCGCTGAGACCTGGCGGCACCGGCTCGAAGGCGTACACGCCGGCGAGGGTGAGGTCCCCCGGCGTGCGGTTGATGTAGACGGAGCCCGACGGCGAGGCGACAAGGTCGTGTCCCTGCCGCGCCACGGTGGCGATGGTCGCGGCCTCGCGCCACACCTGCACCACCGCGTTCGGGGCGAGACCGCCCTCGGTGATCTCGTCCCAGCCCACCAGCCGGCGCCCGTGCGCATTGAGCCAGGTCTCGATGCGCCGCACGAACCAGCTCTGCAGCTCCTCCTCGCTCCGCAGCCCCTCGCGGCGCATCAGCTCCTGGCAGTCGGCGCACGCGTTCCAGCGGTCCTTGGGGACCTCGTCGCCGCCGATGTGGACGTACGGCGAGGGGAAGAGCGCGAGCACCTCGGTGAGGACGTTCTCGAGGAAGGTGAAGGTCGCCTCGCGCGGGCAGTAGACGTCCTGGAAGACGCCCCAGGTGTCCGCGACCCGGAGCGTGGTGTCGCCGGTGCAGCCGAGCCACGGGTAGGAGGCGATGGCCGCGACGCTGTGCCCCGGCATCTCGATCTCGGGGACGACAGTGACGCCGCGGAGCCGGGCGTACTCCACCACGTCGCGGACCTCGTCCTGCGTGTAGAACCCGCCGTAGCGCGAGCCGTCCGGCTCGGTGCGCCACGCGCCGACTTCGGTGAGCCGGGGATAGCGGCGGATCTGGAGCCGCCACCCCTGGTCCTCCGTGAGGTGCCAGTGGAGGACGTTGAGCTTGTAGCGCGACAGGAGGTCCACGTAGCGCTTCACGAACGGAGCGGGGAAGAAGTGCCGTCCCACATCCATCAGGCTCCCGCGCCAGCCGAAGCGCGGCGCGTCACGAATGACGACAGCCGGGATGGTCACCGGATGCCGCAGCGTCGGCGCGCCTCTCCGGCGGCCGTCAGCCGTCAGCCGTCGGCCGTCGGCGAGACCGGCCCCGGCGCCGTCGCCCGCCTGCCGTTCCGGCGGCAGGAGCTGGCGCAGCGTCTGCACGCCCCAAAGCACCCCCTCGGCCGCGGGAGCGGCGATGGTGACCCCCGCGCGGCCGACCTCGAGCGTGTACGCCTCGGGCCCCGCGCCGGCGCCGCGGTCGAGCCGGAGGGTGACGTCGCCGCAGCCCGCGGTGCGCTGCCGGACGGTGGCGTGGAAGCCCGTCGAGGTGGTGACCCACTCACGCAGCAGCTCCGCGATCTCCATCAGGCGCCGGCTCGGCGTGGCGACGACGATGCGGACGGGACTGCGAAGCGTGTACGCGCCCTCGCGCCGCTCCATGCTGTCGGGGCGGGGGAGGATGGCGATGGCCGCGGCCGTCGGAGCGGCGGGCGACACGGATGCGGGTGCGCTCACCTGCGCGCGGGCGGCGTGCGCGAGGGGAGCCAAGACCGCCAGGAGCGTGACGATGGCAACGAGGGCGCTGCGTCGCGGAGACGGCGGCGCTCGCCGGTCGGACGGCACGCTCCGCTCGCACGGCGCCAGCGGGCGCGACCCGAGCGCAAGGCCGCCGCCCCGGTGCGCTTGGAAGACGGGCCGCGCTTCGGCGATCACACGCCGAGTCTCCGCAGTAGCTCCGCTTCGTCCCACACCGCCACGCCGAGTTCCTTCGCCTTGTCGAGCTTCCCGCCGGGATCGTCGCCGGCGACGACGGCCGTCGTCTTCTTCGAGACGGAGCCCGTCACCGCTCCTCCCGCCGCCTCGATCCGCTTCGTGGCCTCCGCGCGGCTCAGCGCGGGGAGCGTACCCGTCAGCACGAACACGCCGCCCGCGAGCGGCCCCTCGCCCGACGCCGTCACGGGCTCGTCCATCCGGAGCCCGGCCTTCTTCAGGCGCGCTACCAGCTTGAGGTTGCGCTTCTCCCGGAAGAACGCCGCCACGGCTTCGGCGATGGCGGGCCCCACCCCGCGCACCTCGCCGATCTCCTCCTCGGAGGCGGCCGTCAGCGCGTCCATCGTGCCGAAGCGGCGCGCGAGGATCTGCGCGATCCCCTCGCCCACGTGCCGGATGCCGAGCGCGAAGAGGAGCGTCGCCAGCGGCTGCCTCCGTGACGCAGCGATGGCGTCCACCAGCTGCTGCGCCGACCTCTCCGCGAATCCCTCGAGATCCTGCAGGGGGAGCGGCTCCAGCCCGTAGAGGTCGGCCACGTCGGCGATGCGCTTCGCCGCCAGGAGCTTCTCCACCCGCTCGTAGCCGAGGCCGCGGATGTCCATCGCCCCGCGCGAGGCGAAGTGGACGATCCCCTCGAGCACCCGCCCGGGGCACGAGACGTTGGGGCAGTAGGTCATCACCTCGTCGGGGGGCGTCTCGACCGGCGACTCGCACTGCGGGCACGCCTTCGGCATCCGGAAGGCGCGCTCGTCGCCGGTGCGCCGGTCGCGCACCGGCCCCAGCACCTGCGGGATGACCTCGCCGGCCCGCGTCACCTCGACCCAGTCGCCGATACGGATGTCCTTCGCGGCGATCAGCTCGGCGTTGTGGAGCGTGGCGCTCGAGACGGTGACGCCGCCGATCTCCACCGGCTCCAGCTCAGCGTAGGGATTCAGCGCGCCGGTGCGCCCGACGTTGAGCTTGATGTCGAGGAGCCGCGTGACCGCCACCTCGGGGGTGAACTTGCGGGCGATGGCCCAGCGGGGCTCGCGGTCGCCCACGACGCCCAACTCCTCGTGGAGCCGCAGGTCGTCCACCTTCACCACCGCCCCGTCAGCCCCGAAGGGGAGGGACTCGAGCCGCGCGCCCAGCTCCGTCGTGGCCGCCTGCGCCCCGGCGAGGTCCTTCACGCGGCGGCGACCCGGCGCCACGCGGAAGCCCCACGCTTCGAGGCCGTCGAGCATCTCCGTCTGGGCGCGGAAGGGGAGCCGCGCCCCGGCCGCCTCGATGGCGAAGGCGAAGAACCGCAGGCCCCGGGCGCGGGTGATTCGCGAGTCGAGCTGCCGCAGGCTCCCCGCCGCCGCGTTGCGCGGGTTCGCGAAGAGCGGCTCTCCGTCTGCCTCACGCCGGCGGTTCAGCGCCTCGAAGCCCGCCTTCGGGAAGTAGACCTCGCCGCGGATCTCCAGGAGCGCCGGCCACCCCGAGCCGGCGAGGCGCAGCGGGACGTCGGGGATGGTGCGGAGGTTCGCCGTGACCTCCTCCCCCGTCACGCCGTTGCCGCGCGTGGTGCCCGTCGCCAGGACGCCGTCCCGGTACGTGAGGCAGACGCCCGCACCGTCGATCTTCACCTCGACGGTGTAGCCGGCGGCACGGACCGCGGGCGTGATGCGCGCGTTCCGGTCCTCCCACGCCGCGAGCTCCTCGTCGCTGAAGGCGTTCGCGAGGGAGAGCATCGGCGCGAGGTGGCGGTGCTTGGCGAGCTGTGCAGCGGGCTCGGCGCCGACGCGCTGCGTCGGAGAGTCGGCCGCGCGGAGGTCGGGATGCTCCGCCTCGAGCGCTTGCAGCTCCCGGAAGAGGCGGTCGTACTCGGCGTCGGACATCTCCGGCGCGTCGAGCACGTAGTACGCGTGGATCGCGCTGTTGAGGACCCGTCGCAGCGTAGCGGCCCGGGCGGCCGGACCGGCCATCTAGCCCTTGGCCTCTTCGGCGACGACCGCCAGGGTGACGCCCACCAGGCGCTCCAGCTCCTGCGCCGATGTCTGGGAGAGCGTTTCCTGCGCCTCCGTGTCGCGCGCGGTGAACGCGCCGAGGAGGCGCTGCAGGAAGCCGAGCATCACCAGCCGCTCGCGATGGAGGTGGTCCACCGACTCGCCGAGCTTCTCGGTCTTGCGGGAGAGCTGCTCGTAGCGGTGCGCGTTGCGCAGGGCACGCGCGGTCAGGTCGGCGACGAGTTGCGTGAAGCGGACGTCGGCCTCACTGAACGGCGCGCCGCCCTGGTAGGTCCGCAGGAAGATGGCGCCGATGGCGGCGCCCTTGTGCTTGATCGGCACCACGGTGATGGAGCGGGCCTTGCGGCGGGCCAGCGCCCCCTTCGCCCGCACCAACTCCGGCTCCGATGAAGCGTCGGCGATGAACACCGTCTCGCCGGTGTCCATCGCGCGGCGGATCTCCGGGTAGCGCGCAAGGTCCACTACCAGGTTGCGGATGCTCGGGTCCTCGTACGAGGCGACGAGGCGCGCCGTCTTCCCCCCGCGGTCGGCGAGGAGGATGGACGCGCGGTCGAGCCCGAACGTCTCGCCGAGCCGGCGGGCGATGGCCTGCAGGATGTCGGTGAAGTGCAGGGTGCCCGAGATCTCCTGCAGGATCTCGATGATCGTCAGCAGCCGGTCGCGCTCGCGCTCCAGCTCCTCGATCCGCGCGGCCAGGACTTCGGCGGCGTCGGGGGAATCGGTGGCCATGCGGCAAAGGTGCGGGCCCCGCGCGGGGGGGTCAAGGCGGGGCGCGCGAGTCCGGCTGGCCGCTGCGTGGCGCGCCTGTATCTTCCGTCCCTCACGCCGATGACGACCGACGAGCGACCTCCGTATCCGCTGGCGGGCCTGCTGGCGCTGGCCACCCTCGCCCTCTACGCCGCCACCCTCGCGCCGACGGCGCAGTTCTGGGACACGCCGGAGTACATCACCGCCGCCTATGTCCTCGGCATCCCGCACCCGCCGGGGAACCCGCTCTTCGTGCTCCTGGCCCACGTGTGGGGCCTCGTTCCCTGGGCCCACGCCTACGCCGCGCGCATCAACCTCCTCTCGGCGGTGGCGAGCGCGCTCAGCGCCGGCCTCTGGTTCCTCGTCGCCGAGCGGTGGCTCCGGCCCGTCGTGCCGATCCGCGGGCCGCGGCGCCTCGCCGCGCTCGCCGGCGCGCTCCTCGCCGCCACCGCGTTCACGGTGTGGAACCAGTCGGTGGTGAACGAGAAGGTGTACACGATCAGCCTCTTCTCGATCGCGCTCATCCTCTGGCTCGCCGTGCGGTGGGGGGACCGGCCTGCGGGCAGCCGCCGCGACCACCTCCTGCTCCTCATCGTCTACCTCCTCGCGCTGACCGCCACGAACCACCTGATGGGGCTCCTCGTCGCGCCGGCGGTTCTGGTCTACGTGCTCATCACCGATCCCCGCGCGCTCCTCAGCCCGAAGATCCTCGTCTGGTGCGCGGCGGCCGTGGCCCTCGGCATCAGCGTGTGGCTCTTCCTCCTCCTGCGCGCGCCGCACTTCCCGGCCATCAACGAGGGGGAGCCCACCACCTGGGTGGCGCTCGACTCGGTGCTCTCCCGCGCCCAGTACATGAAGCCGCCGCTGAGCGAGCGGCAGGCCGACTTCACCGCGCAGCTCGGGATGTGGTGGCAGTACTTCACCTGGCAGTGGGGACGGGACTGGCCCGAGGCGGTCCGCCGGACCCTCGCGGCGCTCTTCGGCGCGCTCGGCCTCGTGGGCGCGTGGCGGCACTGGAGGGCCGACCGGCGGTCGGCCGCCGCGATGACCGCGCTGGTCGTCACGATGGTGCCGCTGCTGGTCTACTACCTCAACTTCCAGTTCGGCTTCTCGCAGTACCCCGGCCGGCCGTCCCTGCCGCGGGAGGTCCGCGAGCGCGACTACTTCTTCATCTGCTCATTCGCGGTGTGGGGGATCTGGGTCGCGGTGGGGCTCGCCGCCGTCATGGAGGGGATCCAGCGCATGCTGCGCCGGCGCATCGGCGACGCGGCCCGCGGCTGGGCCCTCGCCACGCCGGTGCTCGTCCTCGCCCTCGTCCCGCTCGCCGGCAACCGCCTGAGCGCGTCCCGGGCCGGCGAGACCCTCGCCCGCGACTTCGCGTTCGACCTGCTCCAGTCGGTGCCGCCGTACGCCGTGCTCATCACCACGGGCGACAACGACACCTTCCCCCTCTGGTACGCGCAGGAGGTGGAGGGGATCCGGCGGGACGTCACCGTTCTCAACCTCTCGCTCGCCGGCACCGACTGGTACATGCGCCAGCTCCAGCGCCGGCCCCTCGCGACCTTCGACCCCGCGGCTGCGGCGCCGCTGTGGCGCGAGGGCACCTGGCCGAAGCCCAAGGGGACGCTGCTCCGCCTCAGCGACGCGCAGCTGGCGGCGATCCAACCCTACTTCGCGCTGCCCGAGCGACGGCAGTTCGACCTCGGGGGCATCACCCTCACCCTGGACCCGCAGCGCCTCGGCCAGCCGTACCTCGAGCGCCCCGATGTGATCACCCTGCGCGTCGTGCAGGACCAGCTCGGGCGGCGCCCCATCGCCTTCGCGCGGACCACGGCGACCTACCCCGACCGCCTCGGCCTCGGCCCCTACCTCCTCGGTCTCGGCTTCGCGCGCATCCTCCAGCCCCGGCCGGTCGTGCCCGGCGGCGCCGTCCAGCCGATGGCGGGGTTCGGCCTCACGGACCTCCCGCGGACCGCCGACCTCCTCCTGAACGTCTTCCACGCGCACACGGCGGCGCGGTGGCGCCCCCTCGGCTGGCCCGACGTCCCGTCGGAGTCCATCCTCATCCTTTACGGCCTGGAGTACCAGAGTCTCGCGCGGGCACTCGCCACCTCCGAGCCGACGGCCGCCGCCCGGGCCGCCGCCCTCGGCGACTCCGCCTTCCAGAACACCTCCTACCGCACGGCCCCCGCTCCGGGGCGCTAGGGCCGCGCGGGGCGCTCGGCGGCCCGGAGCGCCATCGCGCCTCGCCCGGGGGGGCGGACGCGAAACGGCGCCGGCGGCAGGAGCCGCCGGCGCCGTCGCGCCAGGAAGACCGGAGGAGGCCTTGCTACCGACGGCCGCCAGGCGAGCGCGGCCTGGCGGTGCGGCCGCCCGAGCCCGAGCTGCGCGACGAGGGCTGCGAGCTGCCGGACGAGGGCTGCGCGCGCCGGTCCGACGTCTGCGATGTGCTCGGCGCGCCCTGCGGCTTCGCCTGCCGTCCGGAGCCGCCGTTCCCGCCCGCCGTGTAGCCGAGTCCCTTCACGATCTGGCCGTGGCTGGCCGGCGCGCCGCCCCCGGCGATGATCACGCCCCCCCCGCCACCGTAGTACCACCCGCCGTACCACCCGCCGTAGCCGCCGTACCACGGAGCGTAGCCGTAGCCGCCGTAGGGCGAGTAGAAGGGCGAGTAGAAGGGCGAGTAGGGGCCGTAGCCGTATGGCCACCACGCGTCCCACCCGTACGGGGAGTAGTAGTAGCCGCCCCAGCCCGGGGTCTGGTACGCGTAAGCGCCCGCGACGCCGGACGTCTCCGTCGGCGGGCGGACCTCCGCCTCGCCCGAGGCGGGATTCACGGTGAAGACGCCGGGATACGAGAGCGCCACCATCACGTCGATCACGTCGTCGCTCACGCCGGCCCTCTTCGCCTCCACCAGCCGCGCGGCGTTCATGCCGAAGTCCTGGTCCGTCTCGACGAGCCACGCCGAGACCACGCCCGCCTCGAGCCGCCGCGAGGCCTCGGCGACGTCGGCCATGGTGAGGTCCTCGGTGGCCGGCAGCGGCGCCGGGCCGAGCACCGTGCGCGTGTGGAGCGCTGCCGCCACGTCGGCCGGCAGCGTGGCCGGGAGCGGCGCGGCGGCGTAGCGCAGAACGCGTGTCGCGGAACGCTTGCCCGCGCTGACGGCGCGCACGTCGAGCCAGTCGCCCTCGGGGGAGAGCGCCATCAAGCCGCTGGAGCGGCGGCGCGCATTGCCCTGGCACGCCAGCTCGGAATGCAGGAACACCCGCTCCCCCTGCGCCGACCATTCCGCGCTCTCCCACCCGCTGCAGCCCTCACGGGTGACGGCGCGGCGCTCCCCCGTCGCCTCGATCCGCTCGCGGGAGACGACCTGGGTGTCGGCCACCGTCACGACGTCGACGCCCGCGGACCCCGCCGCGGGGACCACGCACACCAGGAGCGCCTGGGCCGGCGTCGACGCCCGCCGCGTCGCATTGGTCGCGGGCTGCCAGCAGCCCAGCCACGCCTGCCAGCGCGGGTCGGTCCGGACCTGCTGCGCCCGGGCCGGCGGGGCCAGGACGAACGCGCTCCCCGCGAGCCATACCGCCAGGGCGGAGCGCCGGGTGATGCCGCGTGCGATGCTCATCGGTCCCTCCCCATCACATCCGGTAGCCCACGCCGACCGTCACGGCCACACCCGACAGGTCCACGTTGCCGAACCCCGAGTATGCCGGGCCGACGTGTCCACTCGCCCACGTGTAGCGGCCCTCCCCCGTCAGGAAGATGCGCGGGGTGAGGGAGAAATCCACACCGACTTCCCCATACGCCGTCAGAGACCAGTCCGAGGTGCTCAGGTCGCTGGTGACGACGTTGTTGGAGTCCGACGCGAAGTCGATGAAGTCGCCGTACTGGCGGAACCGGTACCAGATCGCCCCGACACCGGCGCCGACGAAGGGCGCGAACCGGCGCGGCACCCACGCGAGGTGCCCGATCGTCTCGCCCCGGGGGAGGAGGTAGTACCGCGCGCCCGCCGTGAGGGGAACCCGCTGGAAGCTCGTGGTCTGCTGGATCGGGAGGCCGGCGTTGTCCACCCAGCTCCGGTACTCCGAGTCGTGGCTCGACCCGGACCACCCGGCTGCGAAGACGAGGTCCCAGCGCGGCGTGAGGCTGGCGGTCAGCTCGCCGGAGACGCTGAACCCGCCGAAGTCGCGCTTGCTGAGCGTGAAGTCCGAGATCGCCTGGGCGAAGATATCGCTGCCTGCCAGCGCCTGATCGAAGCCGAATCGCACGACTTCCGTGGCGCTCGGCGGATGAAAGAGGAACCCGTCCCCGCTACCCTGTGCCCTCGCCGGAGGTGGGGCCGCCGCCAAGCCCGCCACCAGCATCCCGACCACCAGCCCCCACCGCACCCGTGTGCTCATCGCTGCCTCCCTTGCGCAGCACGCCCACTGCCGCCCCGCCGCACGACCGTCACGTCCGCACCCAAGAAGGAGCAGAGGACGTGCCACATCGCCGCCCGAACACAAGTCCAGAACCGGCAAGAGCTTGCGTCCGATCGTGTCGCCGGCCGCCGCCCCGGCGTGTCCCTTCTGCGTGACACGCGCTCCCCGCCAGAGGACGGACGGGGCCAAGGGCGGCGGGCGCCGGGCGTCGTTGGGCAAGCCCGGGCGGTCGTTTCGCCACGCGGACGGGTCCCCGCGGGCGGTTACCGCGGCACGAACCGGAAGCGCACGCTCGCCGACGCGGTGATCGTGACGTCGGGGGGCTGCGACTGCCACGAGTAGCCGCTGAAGGTCGAGGGGAAGCTGAAACCGGATCCCTGGGAACCCTGGTTGGGTCCCACCGTCGAGGTCGCCTCGATGAGCGCCCCGAGCCTCCCGCCCAGCGCCGCGGCCAGCGCCTCGGCGTCGCGCCGCGCCTGCCCCAGCGCGTCGGCGTAGAGGGCGCGGCGGACCGAGTCGGCCGCCGCTGTTTCGAACGCTCCCGGCACCGCGGAGCTGGCGCCCCCGGCGACCGCTGCGGCCGCGACCACGATGATCCGCTCGAGCCGCGTCGCCGGGAGGCGCACCACGAAGCGGGCAGTGTATGGCGCCTGCGGCGGCGTCGCCATCTGGAGCGCGGCGATGCCCACCGCCGGCGCGAGGCCGTACGGCACCGCCGCGATGTCCTGCGCCGGCACTCCCACCGCCCGGAGGCTGTCGGTGACCGACTGCAGCTTCCGTGTCGCGCGCTGCACCGCCTCCGGGGACGTCTCGGCGGTGGCCTCGATGGCCGCGTATACCGCGGCGCGGTCGGCGCTGACGCGTGCCGACCGGGAGACGGACACGACAATGCGCGGCTCCCCGGCTCCCTGCTCGAGTTGCGCGGCCTGCGCGCGGACCAGTGACGGGACGAACAGCACTGAGACCAGCAGTGGGCTGACGCGCATAGAGGGACCCTCGGCATGTGGGAGACGAAGGGCTAGGGTGTGGCGGCGCGGGCGACGGCGCAAGAGGGCAGTCGGATCCCGGATCAGAGGCTGGGGGGTCCGCGCCCGACGGACGGCTAGGCGTCCTCGGGCGTGAGCGGGGTGTCGGCGGGCTCCTCGGTGGCGCGCGCGCCGCGGCGCCGGTAGACGATGGAGGAGACGAGGATGCTCGCCTCGTACAGCAGGTACATCGGGACCGCGAGGGCGGCGGAGGTCACGACGAGGTCGCCGGGAGTGATGATGCACGCGCCGGCGACGCACGTCACGATGGCCGCCCGCCGAGTGCCGCGGAGCATCTTCGGCGTCACGAGGCCGAGGGCGGCGAGCGCGACGATGACCAGCGGCAGCTCGAACACCGCGCCGAAGACCAGCATCATCATGATGGTGAAGCCGAAGTACTCCGACGCGGTGATCATCGGCTCCATTGACGCGGGCTGCATGCCGATGAGGAACTTCAGCGTCATCGGCAGGATGAGGAAATACGCCATCGCCGCGCCGAGGGCGAACAGGCCGGTGCCGCTCCCGAGGATCCACACGGCGATCCGCCGCTCGTGCTTGTAGAGGGCGGGGCTGAGGAAGGACCAGATCTGGTAGAGGATGACGGGGAGCGCGAAGAGGATGCCGATGCCAAGCGCCGCCGACATCACGATTGAGAAGGGGTCCGCGGGGTGGGTGTAGACCAGCTTCCGCCCGTGCAGGTAGGGGAGGATCGGCTGCGCGAGGAACCCGAGGACGTTGACGTTCATCACCACGACGAAGGCGATCACGCCGCCGGCGACGAGCGCGATGAGCGAGCGGATGATCCGCTGCCGCAGCTCCTCGAGATGGTCGAGGAACGGCATCTCGCCGGATTCGGTGCGCTCCATCGTGGTGGTCCGTCCCGCGGCAGGAGGAAGTGTTGAAGTCTAACCGCCGGGCCGGGCCGCGCCTAGCGTGCCGCCTACCCCCGGCGGCGGCGGCCGCCGCTCTCCTGCTGCTGTGACGTCGTCGGCGTGGTGACGTCCTGCATCGCCGTGATCACCATCTCCCGGCGCGTGAATCCCTCCAGCGTGACGACGGCGGTGTGCGCCCCCGCCGCGTCCGCCGGGAGGTCGTAGAACCACGTCTCCCGCACCGTGCCCGCGGCCTCCCGGTCGGGGACCACCCGCGAGGGGACGTTGCTGCGGACGATCAACTCGCACACGCCCGCGCCCACCGCGATGGTGCGCGGGTCCCGGCCCCAGAAGCCGCGGCTGGTGTCGGCGAGCGCGAGCGCTGCGGGCGGGCACCCGTACGCCGACCCGGCGGTGCGGATCCACTGGGGCCGGACGTTGGGGGGGGCGCAGGCGGCGGCGACGACAAGGCTGACCAGAACGGACGATCGCATGGGGCCTCCATCCTAAGCTGCGAGCTGCCCGCCCAGGGCGAAAGAGGCAACGGCGTTCGGGAATCGCGCGGCGGCGGCGCCGCGGGGCGTCACCGGGTGAACAGTCCGAGTCGGAGCTGGTAGATGCCGAGTCCGGCGAGCGCCAGCGCCGACGCGCCGATCAGCGCCCGGTTCACGCGCGGGCCCAGTCCCCGCGCAAGGTGGAACAGGAGCACGATGCCCGCGTTGGTCGCGATCATCGTCCCATAGAAGCTCGCCACCACCGCGATGCCGCGCGAGGGCGCCTCGTGCCATCCCTTCAGTAGCAGCGGGCCGAGCACCAGGCTCCACCCGATGTAGGCGGAGGGGTTCAGGAAGTTGACCGTCGCCGCCTTGAGGAAATTCCGTTCGGCGGACGCGGCCTGCGGGGCGGCGGGATCGTAGCGCCGCCAGGTGCGCGCGGCGCCGACCGCGAGGAAGAGGATGAAGGCGCCCCCCAGCACGCGCAGCCAGTGGATGAGCCCCGGCGGGATGTGCGTGAGGACGACCAGCGCGACGACGGCGATCGGCCCATCGCTCAAGAGCGGGGCCGCGGCCGCCGGGAGCGCGCGGCGCCAGCCGCTCGTCAGCGATTGCGCGATGAGGTACGCCGTGAACGGCCCCGGCTGCACCGAGGCCGCGAAGCCCAGCGTGACGCCGAGGATGAGGTAGAGGGTCATCGGTGGGCTGGTGAGAGCAATCCGCGTGCCGGGGCCTAAAAGTACCCCTTCATCAGCGCGCCGACCCACGCGGGCACTCGTGCATCCGGGACGAGGTCGTACTCGGGAAAATACGGCTTCACATCGAGGACGGGAGTGCCGTCGATCGCGTCGAGGCCGGCGACCTCGACCCATCCGGCGCCGACCGCCGTGATCCGGACCGCCGTGACGCCGAGCGGATTGGGCCGGTCCTTGGCCCGCTGGGCGAAGATGCCGACCGCAGGCATCGTCGCGAGGCCGCGCGGCCGGCGCACCAGGTCGCGCGCGGGGTCGAACGCGGCCTGGTGGAGGTACGTCACGACGAGGGCATGCGAGAACTCCTCGAGGCCGCGCAGGCCGTCGGCGTACGCGGGCTTCACCACGACGCGCGAGACGACGCGGCCCCAGCCGGCGTCGCGCTGCTCGGCGACGGGGGACTCGACGTGGCCGATGGCCGTCAGGGCGATGGACGTCAACGGTGCCTCCGCTTCACCAGGCGAGCCAGTGCGACACCTTGAGCAGAAAGGTGTTGTCGGGGTGCGTGTCGAAGAGATGGCGCAGGTCGGTGCCGAACGACGCCGTGTCGTAGGGCGCGCTGCCGTCCTCCCGGCCCTGCGTCCAGACGAGGTAGATGGTCGAGCCGGGCTTGTACTCCCACCGCAGCACCACGTTGGAGCGGAACTGCTTGTAGTTGAACCGCGCCGGGTTGTTGGCCACCGCGGTGTCGCCGTAGGGGCGGAAGCGGTCGTCGTACGCGGCGGCCCGCGGGAGGTTCAGCTCGCGCACGTTGCTGTACACGCCCTTGCTCACGAACGGCTCGGCGTACACCTGGAAGGTCAGCGTCGGTGTGGCGGTGTAGTCGAGCCGGAGCTGGACGCTCTCCGTCCGCTGCTTGAGGTGGGCAAAGGTGTAGTGCGGCGTGCCCACGGAATCCGTGTAGTTGCCGTACCACTGGTTGTCGGGGTCGTTCCATTCCACATAGATGCCGAGGGTCGTGGACCACTGCGACGAGATCCGCGCCGTGAGCTGGGGGTTCACGTTGAGGTAGGTGGACCGACCCTCCGAGCCGCGGCTGTAGTTGACGGAAATGGCCGGGGAGATGGCCCGGCGCCAGCGGGAGTCCACCTCGATGTCCAGCCAAGGCGAAATGCTCGGCGAGCTCCGCAGGGCGGGGCCGCCCCGCGCGCACCGGTCGCAGTAGGCGGTGGCGAGCAGGTTGCTCGCCGTCCCGCCCGCGTTGATCCACCAGTGGCTCGGCAGCTCGACGTGGATGTTGGAATTGAGGTATTGGCCGAGGAGGAGCCCCGACGCCGTCCAATCATCCCACTCGTTGAAGTTCCAATCCAGCTCCTGGTAGAACCGCGTCGGCTTGTGGAGCTGCAGCCCGACCCACGTCCCCTGGTCCTGCCAATCGGCCCTCTTGAGATAGCCGAGGTCGTTGATCTCGTAGCTGGGGGAGATGCGCTGGTAGCTGGTCTCGAAGAGGAGGGTCCCGCTCACCTTGGCGAGGCGCACCTGCTCCGCATCTCCGCCAAGCGCGGTGCGGGTCGAGTCGTATCGCAGCCCCGCGTCGGGGCGCTGGTAGTAATGCACCGACGACTGCTGGGTGAGCGCGATGGCGTCGGCCGTGCCCGTCACCCGGCTGGCTGTGACCGAGGCCTGGAGCTGGTAGCGTCGGCTCAGGAAGCGGTGCCGGAAGCTGAGGCCGCCCACCAGCGCGCTCGAGCGGAGGTAGGCCCGGGCGGAATCCTGGAAGGATCGGGTGACGAGCGTCCCGATCACGCCGATGCCCGTCTCGCCGCCGCGCAGGTCCTGCGTGGCCCTCACCAGGGCGTAGTTCGTCCCCGGCTCGATGGTGCGGTCCTGGGGGCCGGTCTGCCGCTGGGTGACGGCGTCGAGCACACCGATCGAGAGGCCGCTGGCCAGCCGCCCGGTGAGCTTGGCGGCGCCGAGGATCGTGGTGGCGGTGGGCGAAGCCGCGTCGCCGAACAGGCCCGCGAGCTGCGGCGCGCGCCCGATGCGCCTCGAGTAGTAGAGGCCCTCGCTGCTGCAGTTGATGTCGTTGCAGTTGACGTTGAAGCGCAGGAGGCCGTTCCCCTCGATGAAGAAGGGGCGCTTCTCCTGGTAGAAGGTCTCGAAGGCGCTGAGGTTGAGTACCGCCGGATCGGCCTCGACCTGGCCGAAGTCGGGGTTCACGGTGGCGTCGAGGGTGAGGTTCGACGTGACGCCGTACTTGATGTCGGCGCCGGCGGTGAGGCGCTGCGCGCGGCCGAAGCCGGTGTCGCGCACGGTGGTGACGTTCTTGGTCACCACATAGGGGAGCACCTCGAGGCGCCGCGGCGAGGGGATGCCCGCGATGCCCTCGAGGTCGCCGAGCTGGGAGATGAGCCCCGGCCGGTCGCGGCGGAACTCGGGCCAGCTCACGCGCTCGTTGGAGCGCCCGATGTCGCGGGCGATGGCGAGGCCGAAAGTGTGGTTGGGCGCGTCGGCGTAGCGGAGCTGCGACAGGGGGATACGGAACTCGGCCGTCCACCCGAGGGAGTCCACGGTCGTCGCGACGTCCCACACGCCGTCCCAGGCGCCGTCCTCGTCGCCGTCGTTCGAGACGGTGGCGTCGTACTTCGCCCCCGACGGGCAGACGCCGAACTCGTAGCCGCTGCGGCGGTCGTGGTAGGAGTCCACGACGACGACGATGTGGTCGCCGGGGGGCCACGCGTCGCGGCGCGCGAGGAGGCGGTATATGGTCGCTGGCTCGGGATCGAAGGCGCGCACGAAGACGTAGAGGTTGTGGTCGTCGTAGGCCACCTTCGCCAGGGTCGCGTAGCGCGGGGTCTTCCCCTGTGAGGGCTGGAACTCCCGGAACGCCGTGATGGAGGGTGCAAGGCGCCACACCTCGTCGTCGTCGCGGCCGTCCATCACGGGAGCGCGCGCGGCGCGCACCGCCGAGGCGCGGATCGTCGAATCGGGCGCGAGTGGTGTCGCGGAGGTGGCGGGGCGGTCCTGCGGAACGCTCAAGGCCGCGACCAGCAATGGGGCCAGCGTGAGCATCGGGTTTCCAGGCGAGAGGCTACCAACTTGGACACCGGCGGGCGGGGCTAGGTTGGCTCGCAGTCACCCCGGCGCAGCGGCATCGCGAACACACCTCCTTACGGATGCCCGACTCCGTTGGTTTCCCCGTCCGGCGCGCCCTCCGGGGCCGCGCGAGAGGGCAGCGCCGGTCGGACCTTCAAGACGGCCTCCTTCCGGATTTCCACGGTGCCGCTCTTCGCGCCCCGGGGCTTCGTCACATGGCGGGCCCGCGTGCACGAGACGGCGACCACGCCGCCCGAGCGCGCCTTGCTGTGGAAGGCGGCGATCGCCGCCGCGGCGCGCAGAATCTCGCGGCCCGCCTCGGCCCCGGGCGGGCCGTGGAGGATGACGTGGCTCCCGGGCATCCCGCGGACGTGGAACCACCAGTCGTCGGGCTCGGCGGCCTTGATGCTGAGGCGGTCGTTGTCGGCGTCGCTGCGCCCTGCGCGCACCGTCCAGCCCCCGGGCAGGGCGTAGGTGAAGGTGCGGAGCGGGGGAAGGCGACGTGTCAACGCAGGTACAGGTAGAGCCCGTAGAGACCGACGACGCAGCCGCCGAACGTGATGAGGCCCTGACCGGTCACGAGACCCGCGACGACGCCCGCCGCGCCGACGATCATCAGCGTGCTTGCCTCGCCGCGGTGCCGGAGCGCGGGGAGCGGGGTGAGCAGGGTGTCGCCGGCAAGGCGGAGCGGCGCGAGGCCGAGCGTATCGGGGGAGAGCCAACGGACGGCGGGGATCCCGGGGGCGGGGGCCCGCGCCGGTCCCTCGGCGGCGGTGCGCAGCGCGGCGGCGGCGGGCGGCGCCGAAGCCGCGGGGCCCTGCGCGCGGGCGGCCATGGGTGCCAGCGCGGCGCAAGTGAGCAGCAGGGCGATCGTCCTACGCATCCTCATGATCCCTCCCGTGTGTAGAAACGGAGCGGGCGCCACCAGCGTTCCATCTTGACGTCGGCCAGCACGACGTGCAAGTCGCCGAAGACCACCTCGCGGGACTCGCCGGGGAGAAGCGGGCTGAGATACTCCCCCTGCGACGAGCATCGCGGGGCACACGCCGAGAGCGGCGCTCACGCAGG